>Ga0307515_10009326_pt1 | contig 18989 bp, 23 predicted proteins | sample 17_EM_MG_FD_194513 | JGI IMG/M metagenome (GOLD analysis project Ga0307515, IMG submission 194513) | Populus trichocarpa ectomycorrhiza microbial communities from riparian zone in the Pacific Northwest, United States - 17_EM | ecosystem: Host-associated > Plants > Roots > Unclassified | place...
CTCGTTCTCTTGTATAGCAAGCAATAGTACGACTTTGGAAAAACATCCTGATCTTTGTTTCTCGATACGCACTTCGAGTTCAGTTTCGCAACATCCATATCACCTGCGCCCGACCCCGCCCGTTACAGCATACATGACAGTGAAGAATTACACAATTGTATGCATTAACAAAATATGATGACCAGCATGTGGCACCAAGAGTCGGAAAATATAGAGTGTGTATTTCGTTGTATGTTGTAATGATGCATATATTTCCCCAGGTCTTCTGAAAATTCAAGCAACCAATTGACCAGTCCACCTACAGTATCCTAGAATTGATGTATGCAATCCCTCTCACCCTCCCTGCTGGCCCAATGTGAATGTTAGTGGTGGTGGTAGCGGTGGTGGTGGTGGTGGTGGTGGTGAGAAACACATTTTCTAACCACATCAGCACACATTGTAATATACTAATCTCTTTATTTCAACAATTGGGAGCTAACTAGCAAATAGAGTCTCAGCTGCTACCATATATCCCTCACAAGCTACTGCCTGCAGATCCACCCCTCCCAAGTACATTACAAATTTTGCTCTATTGCTGTCTTCCAGTGCATATGTATACTGACTCAATCATAGCCACCAAGAACATCTCCAAATGCCAGTTATTGCATCCTCCAAGTGTATCATCATACTTGCTCATTTGCATCTTTGAAGTACATTACCAAGTTTAATCAATCATGGTCTTCAAGTTTGCATGACCATACCCTCCAAGTTCACACAATTGTTGCCTGCAGGAACTTCTTAATACTTGCTCAATCACTGTCAATTGCCCTATGTAACAAATTGTAAGACCTCATCTTCGAGATTAATGTCTAGGTTCATTCCATCATCATCACCATGTACATCTCTAGGTTTCCCTGGTCCCAGTGTGCAAGATTGCACAATCACAGTATCCAAGTGCATCACCATATTTACCAGACTATAACTACCAATTGCATCTTTAAGTTCACTTCAGTGCAATTTCCAGATGCTCCTTCAAATGTACTCAACTATTGTCTGCAGCCATATTGACTGTGTATACAAATATAGATTAACTTAAATAGAATATAACTGTAATATTATAATGTGGTCAATTTTCTTGTGATAGTAAAACTAATATATTAGACAATAATGAATATAAAAGTCAAAATGGGTTGTGCATATGGAATCAGGCACCTTAACAACTGCAGTGAGAATATACCACTAAGATTGTGATCTTTTGCTAACCTACACAGTTGTATCTGCTGCTTCAAATTCAGAGCATCCTATATGCCAAATCTCATAGCCTCTCCAAAGTTCCTTCGCATCTAGCGGTGCATTCAGTGGTATTTGGGAATACTGTTGCAGCATCTGATGTTGCTGACTTTGGCTTTAGGGGGGCCTGGAACCATCTATCGGAAAAATGCGAAACAGTCCAGAAGCCATACGCAATCCCCCCGGACACTCTGGTCAACCTCACTAGTTCCCTTAAGTACTTTCAGATGATACCAGTCCCACCTGGAACTCAAGAATGTGCTCTGAGATGGTGCAAGACCATTGTCACATGCACCTGAAAGCACCTGCAGTTTGGGAGGTGAATTCATGATGTTGCAACATTCACCTTATAGGACATTCAAATTGTAGAAGAGCAGAGATGACAGCACAGATCTGCGGGAGACTTCGGGAGCAGCTGAGACTTCTGAGCAGCACTGCGGGAGCCGTTGCAGTTGTTGCGTCATTCTCACAGTGCTGGTTCTGATGGACCGATAACCACAACCCATTTTATCTATGATATTCATCTTTGTTACAATCACAAGAATATTCTCTTCATTATATTACAGCATGTCTTAGCTATCTAGGTCTGTCTAGTTATATACCCACAGTGAATTTGGCTACAGATGGTACTCGAGCGCAATGAGAGGAGCTCCCAGAGATTCTGGTCGAGTAATCTGAGAGATTCACTGGGAAATTATAATTGAACATGTTTGGAGATGTACTTGGATGGAGGCCGCAATCGAGTGACCTCACCAATGCACTGAGTGGCAAATATAGAGTGAGCTCTGATATGCATTGGGAGGCTGGGATGGAGAGAGTGTGGGTATTAACATGAATGCCATAATCGGTCAAAGATGGAGGGTGTGATAGAGTGTAATTGGGAACAATGTTGGAGGATGAGATCATGTGAATTTCGACATGCACTGGAGGCTGTGATCAAAAGAGGTTGGAGATGCACTTGGAGTCCAAGATTATGCAAACTTATAGGCTGCGATTGAGCAACGTTTGAGATGCACTTGGAGGCCATCATGGTGCAAACATCCAGGCCATGATCGAGCAAGTTTGGAGATACACTTAGAGGCCAAGATAGTGTCAACTCTAACATACACTTGAAGACAGCAATTGACCCAAATTGGAGGAGAACCTGTACCTGTTCAGTCTGGAGGTGGTCAATTTGAAGCTGGCCAATCTGGAGGTGGTCAATCTGGGGGTGATTGATCTGGAAGTAGTTAATCTGGAGGTGGTCAATCTGGAGGTGGTCAATCTGGAGGTGGTCAATCTGGAGGTGGTCAATCTGGAGGTGGTCAATCTGGAGGTGGTCACTGTGGAGGTGATCTATTCAGTGGTGGTTAACCAGGAGGGGGTTGACCTGCAGGTGGTTGATCAGTATGGAGGTGCAACAGGAGTACAGACTCTATTCATTCTTTAACTTGAAATCATGGGATTATAGAGAGCACATTACATCAATGTCGGCAGGGACATGAGAGGTGAGAGAAGAGAGATGACAGAAGAGAGATGAGAGAGGAGAGATGAGAGATGTGAGCTGAAAGAAGAGAGAAGAGAGATGAGGGATGAAAGATGAGAGATGTGGGATGAAAGCCGAAAGGTAAGCAATGAAAGATGAGAGATGAGAGATGAGAGATGAGAGATGAGAGATGAGAGATGAGAGATGAGAGATGAGAGATGAGAGATGAGAGATGAGAGATGAGAGATGAGAGATGAGAGATGAGAGATGGGAGATGAGAAATGAGAGATGAGAGATGAGAGACCAGTGACGAGTGATGAGAGACAAATTGGGAGCAGAATACAATCAATCTTGGGCCGATAGTGTACTTCCTGCAAATTCAGTATCAAACTTAGAAACGATACTGAGGGACAACTTACTTAAGCATATTCCAGTGATTGTAGAGTTCATCAGCAAAATCTAAATTGGTCCGGAAGCCACACACAAACCACAGAGACCCTTCTGTTAACCTTACCAGTACTTATCAGCAATTGCAGACACTCCCAGGCCCTCCTTGGAGTTTTGCAAAGTGCTCGCAGACTCTGCAAGATGATTCCTATGTGCTTTTGAAAACATCTGCTGTTGTCAAGGTGCATTCTGGACACTAGCACATTTGACTGATATGATAATGAAATTTTGGACCAACTGAGACCTCTGCGTGGAACTGTGGGAGACTTCAGGAGCAATGGAGATATCTGCGCAGCTCTGCAGAAACCTTTTAAATCTGTGTCATATTCTCACAGCGGTTGTTCTTAGGGTCCCATAACCCCAAGCCGTTTTGTCTATCATATTCATCATTGTCACAATTACAAGATTCGTTACAGCATAATGTGGCATGAATTATCTCTCTTAGGCACTCTAAATATATACATATGTTCAATCTGAATGCAGACGATCCTTGAGCGCAACAGGGGGTGCACCTGAAGATATTAAATGAGGAAACTTAGGGATGCACATTGAGGTCATGTTTGTGTGAACTTAGAGAGGCACTTGGAAGCTGTGATCATGTGAGGCTGGAGATGCATTTTCAGGCTGTCATTAAGCAAGTTTGGAGATACACTTTTAGACAGAGATTGAGTCAACCCAGAGACACACTTGGAGGCTGATATCCTGTGAACTTAGAGATGCACTCGGAGACTGTGATCAACCAAGTTTGAAGTTCCACTTGGATGCTGTAATGGAGGGAGTGTGGAGATGCACATTGACGCCAAGATCAGCGGCACTCAATGATGCACTTCATGACCGCGATTGAGCGAATGTGGCGATTCACCTGAACACCAAGATCATGCAAACTTGGTGACCATAATTGAGCAAGTGTGGAGCTTCAATTGGGTGCCAAGCATGTTTGAACTGAGAGATGTTCTTAGGGGCAGTGATCTAGCAAAATAGGAGGTGTATTGGGATTCGGTCAATCTGGAGGTGGTCAATCATGCGGTGGTCAATCTGGAGGCAGTAGATTTGCAGGCAGGGGTGATGAGACCTGAGACTTGCTTCATTATTTAACTAATAATGGTGGGAATGTAGTGTGTTGGGTATAATAAGGTCAGCCATGATATGAGAAATGAGAAATGGGAATAAGAGGTGAGAAACTGGCTGGGAGCAGAAGACAGTTGATCTTGGGAGGTTGCTGTACATGATATATGCAGTTCTTTGTCTATGCAGTACTGGCTGTATGCAGTACTTGGTGTATACAGTACTCAGTGAATGCAGTACTCGGTGCATGCTGTACTTCATGTATGCAGTACATAGTGTATGTATTGCTGTTAGTCTGCTGTACTCAGTGTTAACTGCTAATCATAGCATGGAGAGATTGAGAGGGATCACTTAACTTCATGTTCTCAGGTGATGGTAGAGTTGAGGACAAGTAAGAGAGAGAAGAGAGGAGATGAGGCAAATGATCATGGGAAACTGGGACATAAGAGAATTTCATGCGTGACTCAATCAACCATTCCTGATGTGGCCAGTACAACTCCCAATCTCATAGGAAAGAATGCTCCTAGAAGGTATTCTAAACCCAATCACACATGCTGTTCCCCTGATTTCCCACATCCTGTTGTATCCTTTATGTCATGCTTATCATTATCTCCCATCTCTTATCCTCATCCACAATCCTACAATCATTACAGAACACAAATTGTAATCATCGCTCTCTATATATCCATGCCATAATCAGAAGTGAACAGTGAGTACAGCATACAACAAGTATAGCATACATTGAGTATAGTATGCACTGTGTACAGCATACCATGAGTACCGCATGCAATCAGTACAGCATGCAATGAGTACAGCATACAACAAGTACAACATACTAGGAGTACAGCATACAGTATATTCAGCATACATCGAGTTCACCATTGAATGAGTACAGCATGCACTAAGTACAGCATCTACTCAAGATTGACTATGTTCCCTTCATTTACACCTTGAAAAGTTCACCCCTTGAATAAATCTTCCACTTTGGGTGTGCCATCCTACAGATCGACTGCCACCGGCCTGCTATCGATGAGAGTGCAAAGGTTGAGTTGCCTTCCATTATTCCCACAGTTGCAAGTTAACTACCAAATGAATAGAGTGCCAGTACCTGGAGCAACTGCCATCGACCGCCTCCAGTTCGACCACCTCCAAAACCTCCTACAATCTTCATTAATTATAGCTGCCAAGTGTTTCTCCAAACAGGCTGGATTCTCAACTCTGAGCGGATCGCTAAGTTCACTTGTTCATGGCCGGCAAGTGTATCACCAAACCCACTCGATTATGGTGTGGTGAAATAATGGAGTTAGAACCCAGAGAGTCCATTATACACATTCCACCACACCTATGGAATCCACAGGGAATTGGTAAGAGGGAGCAGTTCTGGGTCAAGGATCATAGGAACAGGGTGCACGGATGGAACACTACCTGGCTATAAGGAACCATACAATTGTGTGGATCATCAAAATCTCGGAAAGAGCAAGCGAAACCAAATCATTGCCAACAGAGAGTGTGTATTTTCATTGTATGATAACAAGAGATGTGATGAGATCTATCTACCCCAGGGTACCCCGAAGATATACTCCTGGTAGCTCAGGTCATTTCCGTGACCGCTGTATCTCCATAAACCGGCCATCTCTCAGTGCATCTCCATCATCCCCATGTCTCCCGTTGCCCCCTGCCGGCTTCCCTGTGCTTAGCGGAGTGGTAGTTGTGGTGAGAAATGGAATATCCTGCCACAAATCCTCCCTGGCTCTTTGTACGCAGCTCACCTATCCTCTTCCATATAACTGTATACCCAAACCCAATGAAACATAGAAATAATATCAACCGAAAGGAAAGACAGAAACTTAGACCTGAAGGAAAACTATGAACCCAAAGAAAAACCACGAAAACTCTCACTCCTTGCACTTCCACTTTCTCCTACCACTATCTGAATCCGCCTTCCTTGTTCCTTGACCTCGTACTAAGTTCAAGATGTTGCCAAGCCGAGTAAGGAATCAAACTATCACTTCACACATCAAATATACAGTTGCCGCAATGTGTGCCTGGGCTTGTCTCAACCACTCAGGGTCCTTGTATACTGAATATTGGAAGATGAGTATGATTTCGTTCTCCATTCTTCTCCGGTGGTGTGCCATCATATTTGGCTCATTATCGAATAATCTCTTGCAGTTCGGGTCGAGCCCAAGCCATTTGAAGAAGCAGCTTGTGTATTCCTCATCATCAGTGTCATTGTTGTCGGAACTGGTACATCAGCAGCTGGGAGTGGCTGGCTGGTCGGGTTTTGGGGTACCCTTCTCCTTAGGATGGATAAGTTTCTCTGGGGTTGTACCGGCCTCTGTCTTGGTGCGAACTGCAGGGATCGGGTCAATCTCTTTCTCGCTGGGAGCTGGTGGTATCCTACTGCCCTCTTTCTGAGTGGGAGCGCTGGTTCCATCCTCAGATTTATCTTCAGACAGCTTCATCCAAAGCCCTGCAATGATTCTCCTATCCTTTTCCTGTACCATTCCTGTTTCATCGGTCGGCGGGGTTGGTGGTGGAAGCATCTTGGTCTGATCAGGGCATGGAGGTGGTACGGGTATCCCATAGTCGGCAGGCGGTACTAGTGGTTAGATCATACAAAGTAGATTGGCGTGATTGCGGACATCCATGCCAGGGTATTAACTAAGTGGCATCACCTACCCCCGGTACCATATCAGGCCAATAGCTATGTAGTCGATTCGTTCCTCCAGCTGAAGGCAGCCATAATCTCACAACATTGTCCCTTCAGGGAAGTCTCCGGAAGCATACCCCTTGCTTCTGTTTGATTTCCTGTTTAGCTTGGTGAGGTGGTCGACCGATGCTCAATTGAGGCATATCTTTGCAAACCGTGGATCTATGGATGTTTCATTGTCTATCATGGTTAATTGCAGTCACTTCCCACTTCCACTGGAATTGCTTAGACTTTCCTGGAGTTTAGAATGGTGTTGCCAGAGATCCCCCAGCTTCTTCATTGGCTGTGTCTACGTCTTGTGGGCATAGTGAGGAAGCTCGATCATCACCCTGACCCTGCCGGAACTGTCGAGAGCCTTAAAGAAGTCATTGTATCACTTGCATTTGGACTTCTTCCCACCAAGGTTTCTCTCCATGGAGTTTGACAGCTAAACCAACTGGGTATTTGCCGCATTCGTAATCACGCCGATGCAATGGTCAATCTGGACCATCAAATTGGTGTTGTTCTAGGGAGCGAGCTCCCAAGCAGCAATCCACACCTTATAGCAATTGAACAGGTCTGTTGGAGAAGAAATCCCTGCCGAGACGTGACAGTGTCACTGGTGAGAGGGATACTTGAGAGAAATCTCTAGCAATGGTAAAAATATTGGAGGAGGAAGCATACGTAGTAACAGCAGTGGTGGTGGCAGCGGTGGTTGTGGCTGCAGTTGTGGTGGCTGTGGTGGTGGTGGTAGCTTCAGTAATAGTTGCTGCAGTGGTGGTGGCTGTGGTGGTGGTGGCTGTGGTGGTGGTGGCTGCCACGTTGGTAGAGTAGAGGCTGGTAGTGGCTGTGGTAGTGGTTAAGGATGCTTTGCAATCCATGCCATCACTGTGTGCTGCTGCAATGTGGTTGATTGATGTAAAGGTCATGTCCGTCATAGGGTGTTCGCGATAGTAACAATTGCTAAATTTGTTGCAGTCATCAGTGGGCAGAACTGGATGAATGGTGCAGTACAGTTGGTGTCTTTCCTTACGAACATCGGAAGGGGAAGCTCAGTATATACATGGAGGGTATTTTGTGCCAAAACGTTCTGTTTCCAGTCTCTATGTAGTGTCCAATTCGCCTAGTATGCTCTTCTCACATCTCTTGGCAACATATTTGCTTCTTTCCATGCTCTTTCCCTGCTTTTACTTGGTGGTTAGGCGAATCTTGATCAATGTGATATTTCTCGGTTGTGAATTTTCTGCTCATTCATGCAGTAGTGATCATGCTTCTTGCTTGAGGTCACTGGAGGGCGAGAGGAGAATCGCAAGAATTTTTGGTCTAATCTCAATTGATGCCTCTTCCCATTAGCATCCTCTGTGCCTACTATAGCCCCCCTTTTGTGACTGACTGTTTCCAGTCTTTTGAAAATGATTGTTCGTCATTCTTGTTGTACATGGTTTTCACTTTCAGTGCAAATGGTCTCTTCCTATCAATCAACTTCATCTTCTTTCCTGCATTATTTTTTGGTCCCTTTGGATTCCACTCTGTCTTCTCAGCAAATTCCAACTGATGTTCTTCATGGTGCTGGGCTATATCCTTCATGGCTGCCATCACTTTAGCTAGGCATATAAGTTTCAGGGGCTGCTGGCTCCCTGAAACAGCTGAGATCGTGTGATATGCTGTGGCTGGGGCAGCTGAGGTGGCTGGGGCAGCTGAGGTGGCTGCGGGATGGCTACTCCACCTCCCTGCAGCCATTGCAGAGCTATTGCGGAGGTGTGCTTGCATATTGACAAATTCCTCCTTTCCAGTCAATATACAGATATGCCCTCTCCATTTCCTTCTCTTGGTCCTAAGGTTCATCTTCCATATTGATATAGATAGAATATACCCTGTTCCTGGTTAGAGCATATATCTGGATAGAATGTGCAGATGTGTCCTTGCTCATCAAAATGAATACATGGTCCTATCTCTTGCTGTCAATGCTGGTGGAGATTGGATCCCATGGGTGAATTCGGAGGTATGATGATCATTTGAGCTTGTCGAGCTGGACAGTCAGCTTGGATGGTGTATGCTCTGGCAGTCTGGGATACTCCACATCCAGGCTCATTTGCTTTACACATGCGAAAGGTTGAGGCCTGGAATGTCTTTAGGATGTAGTCCATTTTCGTGTCGATTGAATTTGTGGCATTAGTGATGGGGATTTCCTTCGTGGATTGAACCAGGGCCGGGTTTCTACCTTCAGGCTTTGCTGAAAGTTTAATATTACTGGCATGTGTGACTGGATGTAGAGCTGGGACTAAGCGAGAAGAAAATATCGGTACTAGATCTGCTCCTTCCATGTCCCGGAGGACAAGATTGTCCGCGGTCAAACATTCGCCGGGCACATGCTATTGGAGTTGGTTCTATTTGAACGGCGAGGGGTTTAGGGATCTAGTTGGTGTTTCATAAACCATGGTGCCCTCAAATGTTTTGGGCGGACTCTGAGAAGCATTTACACATACATTTACACTGCCAAGGCTCCATTATTCATCATAATGCTGATGATGTTGTCATTATCAAGGATACAGGCTTCCAGGCTGCCGTTTCGTTGTTCCAGTAGGTACTGTTGAGATAGCTCCATGTACGATCTCAGATACATACACACTTGGCTATCGGGGTGGTGGAATGTGTCTTTCAGTCACTCGTTCGTCCTCTGACAGTGCTTCATCAAATATCGGTTCATTATTTTGAGTGTCTCCTGGATCATTTCAGAGCAAAAGTACTGGAAGGTTGAGATGACGACTTCAGCCATAGGGTCAGTCCCAGTGCGAGATTAGAGGCTTTCTTATGCTTCAATAAACATGGTGACGTCCACTGCTACTAAGACTGGGCAGCCCATCATTCCCAGGAGTGCCATCTCCTTCTCCTCCTTGGTGATGGTGTGGGCCAAAGACCCAATGAATTGCATTTGATTGTACACATGGATAGGCAAGGTATTCATGGAAAGTTCAGGGTTGGCAGAGAATCAGGCATGGTAACTTGAATGGGCGACAGTGGAAGTACATCGAGTGCGGGCAGATGTCAGTTTGATTGGTATTGCAGTAGTGGTGTTGAGATTGGATGGTTGTTCAGGTGGTGATTTGGACTCAATTTGTGATCAATGGTCAATATCGAGTTTGTGAGTTTTTGGAAGCGGAGTTGGGTCAATTGGTGCGATATTGATGAGGTGTGAACTTCCTACCAAGTCATCAGTCTTTCATGTTCTATTCCCTGCAACTTCCCCCCATGACTAGTAATGACCTCATTGGCACTCTTGACGATCTGACCAGTATGGATCATTCATTTTCTTATTATTTCTTCAGATCAGTGTCTTCCTTAGTACACGGGTGGCATCCTTGCTTGTCACTTGGATTCTCCTGTTGGGGTATAAGGTCAGTGCCTATCATTCCATCTGAATGGTTGGCGCCTGTCGTCCCATCCGAATGGTGTGTGCCTGTCAACCACTCTAGATGGTTGGTGCCTGACGTCCAGGTGATATGTCACTGCCATCTTTGCTGTATTCGTCCCAATATATGATTGGAACCTTGTGTCTCCACTGGGAGATCAAGACCGGACATCCCAATGTGAGAACGGTGCTATTCTTCAATCTGATCGGTTGGTACCTTGCGGCCCAGGGTTAGGTTGGTACTGCTGTCTTGCTGTTCAACCCAGTATGAGGTTGGTGCCTGTTGTACCGATGTTAACTCGGTTCCTCTGACTCGGTATTTGTCCCAGTAAACGATCGGTGCCTTTTGTCTGCTGTTAGGTTGGTGCCACGTCCTCAGTGTTTGTCCTGGTATAAGGTTGCTACCTGATTAGGTAGTTACATCTATTTTCCTGGCTTACTGTGTCTGGCATTCCTACCTAACATTGTTAGCACTGTCCCAAGGAATGACATTATGTCCTTTGGCATTCACTTGGCTCCCAGGGTAGGTGACTTTCATTTGTTGTTACTCTCTATAGTTGCCCAGATTAGCTGGTGGGGGTCGTTCCCACTGTTCCGTACTCAGATTTCCAAACCAGAATCTGCGTTTGGGCTCTCATGGTGATGAAATAGTAGAGGTATAACGTAGAGTGCCCATCACCAACAGTCCGCTAGACATTTCACCGCATCCAGAGGGAATTCATATGAATGAGCGGTTCCAGCTTGAGATTTGTAAGAACAGGGTCCGAACATGTGATGCTACCAGGCCATGAGTAACCACACCTTTGTGTGCATCTATGAATTCTCAGAAAGAGCGAGTGAGACCAACAGTTGGGAAAGTTAGAGGGTGTATTTTTGTCCAATGATAAGATGGGATGAGATAATTTCAATCTACCCCAGGGTCTCCCGAATATATACTGCCCATCGTTCAGCCCATCCCCCATACCTCTCTATCTCTGTACACCAAAATTGGATGAGTCGATCTCCAGTAGCACTGAATCTCCGGACACCTCCTGCCAGCTTCCCTCTGCCAAACTGAGTCTCTGTAATGGTGAGATAAGGATTTTCCCACCTCAACAGCCTCCCTCTTCACACAATCATGGCCTCTGAGTACATCTCCAAGCATAGCTGATCATTGCTTGCATGTGAATCTCCAAACTCGCTCAATATTTGCCTCCTAGTGCATCACCAAAGTTGTTTCATTACAGCGTCCAATTTCACATGATCATGGCCTCTAAATACATCTCCTTTCTTGTTCAATCACAGCCTCCAAGTGTATCTGTCAGTTGACACTATAATGGCCTCTAAGGTCATCTCTCAGTTCACTCAATGATCATCTTCAGGCTCACCTCTGATTGCTCTCATGTACTGCCTGCAACCAGTCAAGATATACTGTATGTAGATGGATAGCTATATAGCTAAATAGATACATAGATGTGAATACAAATTGAATAGATTAGTTTTCAAAATCATCTAATGATATGTAGTAATTATGATTTCCAGGTGCACCAGCACCATTTCCAAAGATTATGTTGTTTGTCCCAGACTGCTATACTGGAATTGAAGGTGCTCTCAGGCTGATTGGCTGTGTTCCCAGATGCTTCGCTCGTGGTCACAACCCCTCCTGTGTTCTCCCAGTCTTGTCACCAACTCTCACAAGTGCATGTGACGGCCAGTGTATCAGTCCAGTTAACTCTGTAATTGAACCACTCTCAGATTGTTGTCCAAAAACCCCCAAATACACCTAGAGGATACCAGTGACGAAATTCAATTTTGCTGAGGCTGAGCATGGGAACAAGACAGATAGGAGAATACATCAGCAAAATGTATTTCAGTCACTGGGAGCCTCCAGGAGTGTGTGAGAGGAGGCGGAGTGTAAAGTTAGAACTGTCAATTTCAGGAGAGAATCAGACCCTAGGAGGGCATTCCTGCCGGCCTTCGGAGTAACTGGGATCTCCGATGAATGGTACGGGAGCACAATGGGAGCGGTTGTGAAAATTTTGGGAGCACCTGGGACTGTCGCCCAACCAATGCGGGAATCCCATACTAACTTTGAGAGATGCCTGGGTTCTTATGGATATTTATTCAAAGAAATGCAGGCGTTATCTGAGATTCTCCAGATGTACACGAGCAATAAGAATACCCTCCACGTATGATGCATAGATTATTGTTCATTATCAACTTCTAAATTATACTATAGTACCCAGCATCTCATTCAACATTCTACTGTTTGCATCGCTACATTAAGGAGAACCAAAGAAAATGACGAGTGATTCAAAAATCAAAGCAGGTAAACCAGCAACAATAACCCGGCTAAGCGATCGAATGATATCAATCGAACATGGTCTCAACGCCATCCACTAAATCTCCCATCTCATCAGGGCCCACAAACGCAGGAACACACAATTCATCAATGGTGCAAAGAAGCTGGAGGTGTTCTTTGTATATCCAAATGAATCGGGCCTGGCAAGTTGGCGAAATTGAATCCCTATGTCGTTTGGCTCGATTTGTGATATCTAAAGCATTGGAATTGAGAGGTTAGCTCACGATGAATCAAAATGGAGTTAGAAAGGCAATATGATCAATCTGCGGGGAAAAGAGGTGCGCCACCAGGAAAGGAGGAGTGCCTGATGTGGAGTGCAGGGTGGGCAAGCGGAGAGATGATGGTGATGGAGGAGTGCGGAATGAAATTGTGGGGCAAAAATCCAGCCCAAGGAGCGCCTGCCAAGCGGAGCAGCCAATCTATACTGAGCATCGCCGAAAGGGAGGGAGGTAAAGATTCTGGAGTGAACTCGAGGCGCTCCTGATCGAGGTTGAGATGGGGATGGAGGAGCGCCCATTCTCGAGGAGGAGCGCCGACAGAAATGCAATATGGAGCACTGAATGAAATATCACAGCTCCAATCCACACTGAGGAGCGCCGACGGGGATTCAGGAGCGTCTATTATAGTGGAGGAGAACCATCGGGGGGGGGGGGGGATAATGCAGCACACCATGTGTAGTTGATGAGTGCAGTGGCTTCTGCAGTGATACAATCCATCACCGTGGAAGGGCTAAATTTACCTCGATATTCATCTTGAGAAAACATAACTCTAACCTTCTTTCCAGTGGCATACTCGGACAGCGCACAATGAATAGCTGCGGCCACAAGGGCTAACGTCTGCAGTGTGAGCGGTTGAAAGAACTGCGATGTGGTCGGTTGTCGCCCCAAGCTAATGACAGTGAACAGAAACTTATGGTTGATCAAGTCAAGCACTTCGATCTGGATGAACCAGGACTTCTTATCATCGATGGCCTTCGAGAGATAAGCATCATCAAACAGGAGCTCCTTAACCTGGATTCGAAGCTCAGTCTCTGATCTTAAATCCAAGGTGTAACTTCCGACAATTATTCAATGAGCTCCATCTGCCAAATGCCATCGAATAGTACTAATCTTTAGTTTCAACTATCTATATTTTTGGGGATTAGTATCATCAGAAGTCCAATCGAGGAGCAGAAAACAGGGTAAACACATACGGCTTCTCGGGTTTGCGGATCAATTTTAAGAGATGGACCACCGGGCAATTGACACACAGATGGTGTGCCTACAGGAGCACCTGCTAATGCCCGCTGTCGATCCTGGGCTTCAATGGCTAGTTTCCAAGCTTCGTCAACAATCCAGTACTTCTCATCGGAAATGATTGGCCATGGAGTCTTGGTGAATACGATTGCCTCCATGAACTGTTTTGCTATCTCAAAGGTAGCCTTTGGTGTTGAGGAACGTTGTGATCTCCACCGGCCTTTGGTTGAGGAACACTATGGTCTCCACCAGCCTTGGCGAGCGGGAGCACCTGGGCGGGTACAATGCCAGACTCACGTAATATGTCGATGGTGGACTTTTGGCATTTGAGCAATGGGTGTGCCCTGGCCCCGGCTGGATGTCGCAGATTTGGAAGTGATGTGCAGGGAATGACAGTATCGGCACGGTTCTGTGTCTTTGGCAATGGAACCCTTGTAGGTGGTATTACCGTATCACGGCGCGCCTGGTCCAGATGTAGGACCTTTCTATGGTTGTCCAAATCGTCATCTTCGATACCAAATGACAAGGTGGACTCTGCAGCGTCTTCACGGTCATCCTGGCTGATCTCCTCCCCATCAGTATCGTCATCATCCTGCTTCATCTGATTTATAGCGCGGACACTAGCTATCTCTAACACTAAACACGAAGGTTGGAGTTCAAACATTTGATTGGCAATGAACAGTGGCTGTCTCCATGAATGCACGTGCCAGTGCTCGCTAAACGTGTGCTTCTTGTTTCTGCTGTGAATCGTGATTCCTCACCTTGCTGGCTGTAGATTCTATGTTGATCAAGTGAAGTTGCGTAATGTAGCCAGAAGCATATCAGAGTAGACACAGTAGGAAGTTTTAGAGAATGACGTGAAAATAGGGCAACAAAGTAGCATGCGGTCGAGGAGGATGCAATTTGTGGCGAGCCTGGAAAGAGTCCAGCAGTGTCTGCAGTTCATATATATATTGTCGAACCTAGTTCTGTGTTGTGATTTAGGAAGCGTCAGGTGCACCGGATTGGATGGATTCTTCATGCCCCCATTTCCCGAATGTTAGCATTTGCATCCAAATTCGCTATTGACGCAAGAGTAGGAGGTTGGATTGAGCCAACCTACCTAGAATTTGAACCAGATGCACCTGAAGAACTTGAGACGTTAACATAGTTGTATCACTAACTAACTCTCAGGGCCGGACATAGGTGGAATACTGAGAATTGGGTTGATCATGATCGCCCCTGCATATAACTCCGCCGAAGGTAGTTCATTATGCCTCTAGTTCCAGCATATGAGAGTTGACCATGTGGGACAGAATTGTTGCTGTGTTGAAGAATCTTGCAGGACTTGGACGGAGGACAGAGTTGGAACCATTGTGAGTGGCAACAGTTGAAGTTACATGTGTTCAAACTGAGTGTGTTGCTGAGAGTAGATAAATATGAATCTCCGAATGCGGGATACCAGTCAGATAGACACCCTATTTTAATGATATTCGGTAGTTTTAGGATTCTACAGCAAAGTTGGCGGTTGATCAGGCAGTATCATGTGAAAAACATCACTTTCAGTGGTGCGAGTCTGCTGAAGTCACGACATGTATGCAGTCAGTATAAGAGAGGACGGAGAATTAGGGCTTACAAAGGAGAGATTCAACATAGAGAAAGAACGGTAAAGGTACGATGAAGACTCAGGGGTAATCGAATTGATTCCAGTTCTCCTCAAAGCCAAGATTGCGAGCAATTTGGTTATAAATAGTCACTTACATTAAGATGTTGTGCTTACTATCATGTAAACGCTGCATCATTCAATCACAAACATTATGAGTCTCAATTCTACAATGTTGACTTAACATAAATATTGGCGTTCAAAGCAGTGCATAAGAACAATATGAATGCATCATGAGGCTTCATCTGACAGCGGAAAGACAAATAACAGCATGCAGTTCCGGCCAATTCAGGTGCAGCTAGTATTGAATTGGCACGCAGGATACAATCTAATAGCTGCGATTGCAGGCTCGCTTTACTTTGACAGTTGACTTGTACTCTCAGAAACTGCCTTTTCTTTACTCGAGCTTTCATCACGATTTGTTCTTCATGCACACTTGGGACTGGACGCCAGTGGAAATCAGATATCGTCTGGTGATGATTTGTCACGAACTTCAGGCGTTCAAGATATGCGGTGGGCGGGAGCTTGCCAGTCACCGATTGAGCCGCTGAGCAGAGACTGCCATTCAGATTCTATCTCTTCGAGCTCTCTTGATGGAAATCAGTTCACATAATCTATTTTAACATACGGTTTTTGGCAGCCCAAACATACATGTTAGTCAAAATGTAGTTAAGTCTGCATTAGAAGCGTTGTCAATTTAAGCCTGTTCGAGGAAGGGTGGTACACAAGTGGGCGGGAGTTGCCGGTCATCTGCAGAATTGCTGAGCAGAAGCCCTCTTTTGAGGTTCACTCTCTCAAGCTGCAGCTCGATTATGGAGCCCGAACGACAAAAGCGATTTTATGATGTTGGAAATGCAAGGTCCGAACACACTTCTCAGTCAGAATTCAGTCAAGTGTGGGTACTTATCGGCCAGGGCAGTGCATCTATGGTAAGTGTGTGGTGGACACCTTCCTCCAAAGGATAGGTTTACATGGAGCATGACAGATATGGCATTTAAGCGGCGGCCTTCACATACCGATCAAGGATAGATTCAGATATTAGCTGGGTTCGAGCGGGATGAGCCTCGCCTGCACCTAAAAGTTCAGTGTCCGACAGATGACACTCTGTGTGCTGGCAGCGACAAAATTCAATTGTAATGCAAAGTGGGTATTCACGGTTCAGAGGCATGCCTGGAGTGGGATCATATGTAAATAATGAGTGGCGGCATGTCAAAATCAGGCGTTGAATAGAATATGTGCGTGGTGTCAAATCTGAGACCATTACACTCGACAGGAGAGTGGATCTCAGGTGTGCCTGAACTTGGTTCCTGAGCGAGGGAATACTCAGCTGTATTCGTCCGGTAAGCTTGGAATACGTGAGCTGTGTCCTAGGATACGATACATCAACTCGATATTGCTTAGACAGTCTTTCCATCCCTGGATGATTCGAGATATACTGTGATGGATCAGTCTCAGGAGAGTCGAGATGTTGATAGCGATACTCATGTGCAATTGACTGTAAATTATTCAGCGTTGTTGATTCAGTGAATATCCCGAATTCTTTCGCAATTCTAGTGTCCGGTGCGCCTGCAACAGACAAGAACCAAATAATTTGAATCCCACATGGAGGTTCAGGCGCACCTGGTAACTGGAATCCTGTTCGCAAAATTCATTATCACAATTCCACATGGACAGTCTACGATGAAGAAGATATGTGACTGCAGCCTCGTCAAAATTGACACAAAGAGAAATCTACTGCACCACAGAATTTGGCCTAGTCAGCCATTGAACCGGCGCACCTGCTTTTCATCACATATTGGAGCATCCAAATGAGGCTATGATTCAGTTTACCAGATCTCAGTTTACCATTGCCATCATCTCATATTCATCACTATAATCATCTAACATGGAACAGAATCGAATTATAACCAATACTCCTGGACTCCTCCATTGCGCCTCATTCTCCATACCATTTGCCGATTTTGCATCAGTTGGTGTGATTGTGTTGGTAGAATGCTTAAAGAGGCGTACCTTCATTACACTGCCCAGATAATTATCATTCATCCTCACCATCTGACGGCACGAACTCTCCTTGCTCCGTCAACTGTTTTGTATGGTTTTCATGACATTCTGGAATCTGCTATTTCATCAAAGTTGCGATGTTCGGTCGGCTCATCAGGCCATGCAGGACTTCATTTGAGCCACTCCAGAGCGCTGGTGGAGATCACTCGCTCTGTTATCATAACCACCGGGTCCAGTGTTCAATAGCCTGGTGTGTGGAACTCTGTTTTGCCCCAGTCGAACAACCCGTGCAAATGCCTGGTGCTGCTCATTTACTACTCAGAACATCTGAGTCAATACCGCATGGTTTGTTGCTGTGAGATTTAGGCCTGTCCCAACCACTTTGGGTGTAGTTAAAAACACAGAGGGATGTGGCGAATATTGGAATTTGAGCTGCATTTCTGTGCGCTCATCGTTGCCCATTTCCGCATACATGTAGATAATATCCACATGATCTGCAAAACACTTTGTGAGCCACCACTTCAAATGACACACTTGGCCTGGCAGCGGACAAAACAGCACTGCCTTTTGAAGAGAAGGTGCACGAGGCGAGGCACTTTAATTACTTTCATGCTCGAGCAGGAGCGCCTCATATGATGCTTCATCCTCGTCGGGCTCGGGATACTCCGCAGGTTCCTTGACAAGCATTGGGAGAAATGTGACTCTCAGTGATCGGAAAATTGCAGAAGCCACCCAAGTGTCGAGTGGCCATTCATCGTACCATTGGCCAGAAACGTCATTCTGATCCTCGGCATCTCCCATTACCAATGAGAAGCATGCCAGCTGGCATCTATGAACTCTCCACGGTCCTGAAGCACCCCATGAAGGGTATCCGTCCACAAGCGTCTTCAGTTTTATTTGCTCTTATTCAGTCCATTCGAGATCAACAAGGTGTGCATTCTCCTTTGGTATCTGAACATGTGGTTTCCCATTCGCCAGATTGGATTCTGACCACGTCCTGATCGTCCAGGGCTTTGCAATTTGGATCATCCGATGTGCTGCATCCTGTTGAGCGTCCCCTTCTTCAGTCCGGATAGCATGCATCAAACTCTTGACTATGGACTACAGTGCCTTGGCGCCATTAGTGTTAGCAACGGTTCCAGTTTTGGACCCGGCGGGTATTATAGGTCTACGTGGCAACGGCCTTACCCCATCAAAAATCGACGATTTTTTAAGCGAACCATCACTTTAAGGCCACAAATATTGATTAGAGAGTATAGTGTTTGGTATGTGAAATATGCAGCTTTGCACGGCGCATCTTTTGGCCGTCTCTGATTTTCGATATCTTTAAATCTCAGCAAGCGGCAGCCCAAAAACCTCGTTTTTACCCCAAAAATGACAATAATCTCAAAGCCGCTTGCTGTGTTTTAAAGATATCAAAAAT
>Ga0307515_10009327_pt1 | contig 18988 bp, 12 predicted proteins | sample 17_EM_MG_FD_194513 | JGI IMG/M metagenome (GOLD analysis project Ga0307515, IMG submission 194513) | Populus trichocarpa ectomycorrhiza microbial communities from riparian zone in the Pacific Northwest, United States - 17_EM | ecosystem: Host-associated > Plants > Roots > Unclassified | place...
AAAGAGACAGGGTCAATGCTATTGCAGGCATGGGAACCTGAGAGCAGATGTGAAGCTTCCTTATTGATAACTTACCTCCTTTTTTTTTTAGCTTAAGGTGTGGAATGGAGCTTTTGAGTTTTGACTGTACAAGGGCTGGCCTCTCTCAGCTGTTCAAATCTCTACTTGTCTATCACGTGATTTTAAACGTGTGACCTCCAAATTAGATGTCCAAATGGAGGCTCGGTTGATTCTCCTTTAATAGTAATTGCTATGAGCACTTCTTCAATGCTTAAACGATTTTGGTGATCTATATAATCGGTTCCATCTGCCAAAGTCGAGTGTAATAAATTTCTCGTGTCGGAGCAATAAGAGCACCGTAAAAGATGCCAAAAAGTCTCCTGTCATTTTCAGCAGTCCTAAATGGCCCGGTATTCCTCTTAGGTTTATGCAGTCGCTAGTGTTCTCTCCCTACAGCTCCAAAAAAAAAAAAAAATGCTCTCTCTACAGAACTGAATACTAGGAATTTTGAGAAATTACGAACCATGGGAGGTGAAGTGGTGCGTTAAGGCTACCTAAATTTAGGTAACTAACAGAAAATTATTAAATAGCAGGCTTGATTTAGCTGTCAAGAAAAAAGAAAAAGGTTGTTTGCAGGTAGAAAGCTACAAATGCTGATGACCTTGCCAGCAGTTTTACACTAACAGCAAATCAAGAGATTGAAATTTAATGCAAAATCAAGAAAAAATAAAGAAAAAGGTTGTGTGCGGGTAGAAAACTACAAATGCTGATGACCTTGCCAACAGTTTTACACTAACAGCAAATCAAGAGATTGAAATTTAATGCAAAATTTAAAGCTCTGCATGTGGGTGGTTGTGATCCATGGCCCATACAACTATATTTGTGTGGTGTATAAAGTCGCAGAATCTAGAAAATGTAAAATGTAATTGAAAGCATTAGATATCGTCGGCATATCATATCATATCAAACCAAACTCGCTATCGTTAGCAAAATGAGCTCTTCTTTATTCCTCACACTCCTACTAATTCTCATCTCAGCAAGCCAAGGTTGTGCAGCAGTGCCGGAGAAAGAACCTGATCTAATACAGAAATCCTGCGCAATAATCGTAGGTTATGAAGAATGCGTGGCAATTCTCAGATCAGACCCTCGTTCCATTAAAGCTACCAAAGTCAAACAGCTAGCCTACATCATTCTTGATCTCTGCATAGAAAATGCCACAGAGACTCTTGGAGAAATCCCGAAGTTGCAGGAGAAGTACTCAAAGCATGACCAAATTGAGGAAGCTCTAAGGTGGTGTGTCATGGCATATGAGAGTGCTATCAAAGATTACTTTCGCAAAGCTGTTGACCAGCTGGGTACAAAGTCTTATCGTGAAGCACAGTATTCAGCACACATTGGAGGTGCGTTAGGTACGGGTTGTGAACAAGAATTTTATTTCCAAGCACCAGTAATTTCACCTTTATGGCCCAGGAATCATAATTTGGCAGTTCTTGGTCTTGTAGCAGAAGGCATCGTTTCCCTTCTTCGTCTGAATGAGTCTCAACTGTAAGGGTTTAATAATTTTTTTATTTTATTTTAATACATTGGAAACCGACGATTTTAACTAGAATATTGGCATTGTAGATCAATGTTTTATTGTTGCGCCTGTTACTGCTCATCCTTTCACTGTGCAAAATTTCATCCTTGGCACCTCAATTTTTTCTCTTGTTCCTTTTTTGTCCTCTAACTTAATCTTTTTTCAATTTGGTCCTTGGCAGTCCCTTCTTTGCTGCTCTAGATTCTTTTTCTCTGTCGATTGCATGTAACTCTTCTCCTACGTGCTGTGAATTATCTAGGGGTTGAATACCGTGTCAGTTTTTCATTGGAAGTTTTGAAATTATTGTGAAAAAAAATTAGAAGAATAAGGACCAAAATTGATATTGACAAAAATACAGCCCTTTTCATTTTTCCTGTTCAGAATGAGCGTAAATCTACACTTTGGTACCTCGATTTAACTCTTCATTTTAATCTGATCCCTTAGTATATTGGATTTGTTTTGTTTAGGTGCCACACTTTATTTGTTTTGCGTTTTAGTCCCTTATAAATTCGTCTTTAACAGAAGAATTTAATGGAAATGGTTTATCGCCACCTCAAAGAGACAAGGTCAATGCTATAGCAGGCATGGAAATGGTTAATTTTTTGGGACGGCGCTTGCCTACGAGGGAGGGAGGGAGGGGGGGAGAGAATTTTTGACAAGTTGTGGGTGTTTTTCATAGGTTACATGTATATATATTAAATAGAACAAAGATTCGACAAACGCCTTGCATCATGAGATAAAAAAAAAATTCATTTTCAATACCATCACATTCTTATTTTTCATTAAAAATTAACTTAGAATCTCACCCACGACACGGCATAGAAGGGATAATTGGCTAGTAAATGGTATTGTATGTTTTGGTTATGGTGATTATATTAGAAATTTTACTATTGAGGTGATATGCTCGAACTTTTGACTTTTAAATGGGCCTATTTAAGTACTTTAATATTTTGGGCTGAGACCTAGCTAGGTCCCTAATGAACTGGAATTGGACCATAATCGATGGATTTGGCTGCTCTCTCAGTCTTCAGCTCGCGGATGTTAGCAAAACTTATTGTGTATTTACTTGAATTTATTTGGCGATTGTAGGTGTGGCCTGGCACATGTGATGAATAAGATAAATTTTTTTTTTAAAAAAAACTCAGTTTTGGTGCTTCTATCCATACCCGGTCTGGTGCGGCGGATCGATAAGAGATCCGGCTGATCAAAAGCTAGAACTGAATCGGGTTTAAAAAAAATAAAAGAAGTGAAAAACCAGGTTAGCCCGGTGGGTTGACCCGGCAAGACTCAATAAAAAATCTGGTTCCAACCCATTAACTTTTTTTTTAACCAAAACATATTGTTTTGATTTATATAAAAAAATAAAATTAATGTGGATGACCTAATCAAAACCTCACGACCTGAGTAAAACCCGTGACCTGGACCTATCACTGAGCTGATCACCGGACCGGTTTAAAAACTCTGCTTCTATGCAGCTCGTTGCCAATAACTTTTTTTTCATTGATTGGCTGCGCACTGCTCTTAGCATACAAAAGATACTGTGCCAGTTGCTTAACGATGGCCTACCAAACCCTTCAAATTACCGGTAATGTCGGCATCAAGATCCTCACAGGTAAAGTTGCTTCAAGATGATGATGATCTGCATTGTCTTCTTGCCCAGCCCATCCACCACTCACCATAATTGTCGTCCTCAAGATCTTCGCAAATGCAAAGGTGCTTCGACTCATAAAAAGACAACTTGGATTGGTGAAAGTAGCAGTCCAGACCTTTCTTTTCATGCTCCTCTTTTCTCTTGTCACTTTGAAAAAGAAAAGCACAAAATATTTTAAAGTATTCGTTGGTTTCGAACAAAAATCTCACAATTCTTTCATAGAAGTGATGTCAATGGTGACATTTCGCAGCTACTGCCATGAGAGTGACTTTCAGGACTATACGATGGTAGGCAAAGGTGGTGCCGCATCCCTCTCCCTCGTATTTTTTTGATGTTTGACTTGTTTTGATGTTAATTTGTGAGGACCAAAAGGGAGAATTGGTAGGTTTTTGCAATTGCAACATGGACTATCCTAGACAACACGAATGTGATCATTCAAGTACGAGTAGATTTTATGGCGTTCAATAAATAACTAGTAATGTCCCTTTATTTTATATCTATTTTTTTAAAAAATAAATATAAATATAGAGAAAAATCATAGGTGAATATATTATTATCAATTTTGATGACTCATGAGTTTTATTTTTTCGTGCAAAACCCAATATTTTTTTGTCAAACGTGCCACCCAGTAATAAAAGCGATGCCGTAGTGGAAGCCGGAGTATGGTCGTCGAAGAATACCTATTGCGCTGCACAAACAACACGGAAGCATTGATTTTTTAAATAAATTAATAATACACACACACTAAAATGCCCATAATTAGACTTGATAATTATATAAAAAAAATCAAGAGGAAAAGACAAAAAAAACCCTTGACCAAGAGCAAAAATAATTTCAATGCAAGGACATCTCAGTAATTTAATTGCGCACATGAAATGAAAAGACTGAAAGAGACCCTCCCCGCCATTCCATTATTTTTTAATACAAAGGGCTTCCAAAGTAATTTGTGCTTTGTCAATAAGGGCAAAATCATCATTGTACTTTCCAATTCACAACGACAATGAGTTCGGATGTATATTAAATACAAAGTAAAACTGGGATCCCTTTTAGTTTCTTCTACTAGGTTATTGACTCGTGCTATGTTACAGGTCGGGTTAAATTTTTTTTGAAAGTAAAATAAATATTTAGATGTTGCTAATATATTTTTCTAGTGAAAAAAAAATTAAACTATGTCAGAGTTGACCCAATGTCATCCAATTGACTTTACAGGTCCAGAGTAACCCTGAAAACCCATAAAAATATAGTTCGACTAAAAACAAATCTAAAGATGATATTTTTTTTAATATTAAAATAACAACATATTGAATTGACTTAGGTTAACCCAAGTTAACTTGTCAAATCCGCGATCCGAGTTATGAGATTATGATAAAAGAAAATCAAAACAAATTATGAAGCCTAATTCTCAATCAACCAAATATTAAAGGATGAAATTAAAAAAAATCAATTAAAAAAGAACTTTAAAAAACAACCCTGGTTAACCTATCAAACCTACAATCCGGGCTATAAGATCGAGACAACTCCATATAAAATAAATTAAAACAAATAACAAAGTCCAATTTCTAATTAGCCCAGTGTTGAAGAACGATATTTTAAAAATAAATCAATTAAAAAATGAACATAAAAAATAATCAGAGTCAATCCATCAAACCCATGACTTGGGTCATGAGACCGAGATAACCTCATTGAAAAACAAACAACTTGATTCAACCTAAATGAACATGTCAAATCTGCGATTTTGGTCATGAGACTGAGATAACACCATAAAAAACAAACTAAAATAAATTATGAAGCTTAATTCTCAATTGACCATGTCAAACCCGTTATTAAACGATGAAAATTGTAAAAATTGAAATAAAAAAAATGACAAAAAATTAGCAAAGTCAAACTGGGTTAAACTGTTAAACATTATTCTTGGATCATGAGGTCAAGATAATCTAATAAAAAACAAACCAAAATAAATTATGAAGTCTAATCCCAAATCAAACACAATATTAATTAATGAAATTAAAAAAAGAAGTCAATTAACAAAAATCAAATTAATTAGATTAACTTATAAAATACATGAACTTTAATTATTCAATAGAAGAACATGCTGGGTTTTTTTTATCTTGTCATTTTCGTTTTGCTGGCTGGATTGGGGCTATATATGTCCATGATGTTGAAACAACTTGCTCTTTTCCGCCAACCTGCTCTCAAGAAACCAGAAATAAGTTTTGCGAGCAAATATGGACCAAGCATCAAACCATTTTTTTGTGCCCCCCATTGCCAGTAAATTAAACGACTATTAATTAATTATATAGTAGTAACAATTAAGTTTAATTGCAACGGACTGTTTATAATTAAAAAAAGCTAATTTGTCTTAGAAAAGTACTTTATCTCCGGATCTATTCGAACAATTCACTAGAAGTGTTATAATGATTCTTTTACACCATTACAGAATTTAACACCGAGAGCATTAAAGTTTTTTTTTATAAGATTTATTTATTATTATAAAATTCATAAGGAATAATTGAGTCTTTTCCCGTATAAAAAATATAGTGAACAACTAAAATATTTTTAAAAGTAGTATTTTTACAATGATTTTTTTATTTATTATAATGTCAACTAAAAAACAATTTGATATTTAATCAAATATATAAATAATAATTAAAATGCACATTGATGCAATGAAAATACCCATAAAAGCAAAAAAAATTTAAACATGGAGTCAAGGGGCATCTTGGTATTTTCACGATTTTTATTTTTGTAATTATAAAGTTAGCTCAATAGCACTTTAGCATTTGACATGTGGCGCACTTGGAGGGGCGTGAGAGGTGTCTGTGCCCTTCAGGCAGTGCGTGCAACCCTTTCATTGTTTCTTTTGAAGCGTCATCGTGTCCTCTTCCTATTTGTGTGGCGTCTGTCTCAATTGATGGTCTGGTATGTCGTCGGTGGATCTTTCTATTTTATTTCCTATTCTTTTCTCTCCTTCCCTGAAAATTATAACTTGGTCCTATTGGTTGTTGGTATTTCAACTTCAGTCATTATTCTTTTGATTTCTTATTTTTGGTCTTGATCATTTTGTAGAAATTTTATTTGTTTTCAATTTTATCTTTCAATTCAAATTAATGGTATTATGTTTTTCAATTCAGTCCTCATTATTTTGATTTTTAATTTTTTTTCTTGCCTCTTTGTAAAGTTATTATTCTTTTCAATTTTACCCTTTAATCAAAACATTGTTTTTATTGTTATGATAATTTTGACCCTCATTCTTTTGATTTTTTTGGTCCTTTTACTAATTTTTTTCTTTTCAATTTCACCCTTCAATCAAGTTTAAAATTTATTTTGTGTTTTAATTTTAATCTTCATTATTTTAATTGCTATTTTTTTTAATTCTTTTATATAATTGATTTTTTTTCAATTTCATCCTTTAATATTTGATTGATTGAGAATTGAACTTCATGATTTGTCTAGATTGGATGCTTTAGATCTAATGACTTTGGTCACGTGTTTGATGAGTTAACATGAGATTTTTTTTAAAGGCTTTATAATTCCTTTTATTTTTCATCAAGTTATTCCAATCTTATGATATAGGCCATGAGTTTGACAGGATATCTCAAGTTAGCTTGGCCTTGATTGCTGTGGTTACAGGTTTGTCATGACTGATTTTTTTTTTGTTTTTGTTTTTATCATATTTTGGCATTTGGACATCATTTCTTATATATAAAAAATAGTCTAGCCCCACTGTGAAGCGTAGGCATCGAGGCTAGTAAGGACTATTATGAGATTATAATCTTGATACCCAGAGTAATATTAGGCTAGGGATAATTACTAAAACTTATTAATTGCCTATTTCTATATTAGTGTTGTTGTCATCGTCTTCGTATTATAACAAATTGATCAATAAAAGTAGTTAAATTAAAAAAGTTAACAAGCATCAATTAATTTGTTATATAGATAATCACTAGATAGGTGGCTCGCACTTCACCGTATAATGGACCAGTTTTTTTTGTAACATAAAAAACAATGCTCAGGCATTGCTAGTGTATTTTAAAGAAAGAAAGAAAATCCTCGATTCAAGTCATAGACTTTACTGGGTCTAATAAGATGGTTTCATTTATTTATATGACAGAAAAGCAACAACAGTAAATGAATTGAATTTTAAAAGAAAAGGGTGATATTGATGACCAGGAGAAAAAGAACACTTGTCAAAAGAGAAAACATTACATAGCTGAATTTCAAGATAACTCAATGTTAAATGATGAAATTAAAAAAATATGTAAAAAGATAAAAATAAAGCGTCTTGAGTCAACCCGAGTTAGCATGACAAACTCGTAACTCGAGTTATAAGGTCAGGCTAACCTCTTAAAAAGAAAATTAAAAAAAAAAGTAAAGATGATCAATTTCTAACAATCCAAATGTAAAATAATAAAGACGAAGAAAAACCAGTCAATAAAAAGAAGTCTAAAAAAATAAAACACATACAAACCTAGGTGAGGGCGTCAAATCTTGTGAGCCAGATCATGAGAATGAGATAATCTAATAAAATAAAAAATAGAGAAAATAACGAAGCTTAATTTTAAAAAGACCTGATTTTGAGGATGAAATTGAAAATACATATATAAAAAAGCAACCCCCAAAAAATACCCAAGTTAGTTGGCCAAACTTGCTGGCCAAGTGATGAGATTGACATAACCTGATTGAAAGAAAACCAAAGAAAGTCACGAAGCTAACTTTTCAATTTATATAACGTCGAAGAATGAAATAAAAAAACAATATCAACCCATGTTAATATTTCAAACCCATGACCCGAGTCACTAAAGAAAGCACCACATCTACAAAAACCATAAAACCTAATTCCCAACAAATTAAATGTTAAATAATGAAATTAAAAAAAAATCAATTATACAAAAGAATCTAAAATAAAAAAAATAACAATTAAGAGAATGATGACCAAATTTGAAATAAAAAAAATAAAAGAGAGGACAAATTAGAATCTTGAATTGAAGGGGAAAATCAAAAATAAAAATCAAATTCATAAAAGGATTTAAAATAAATAATCAAAATCAAAAGAATGAGGATCATATTAAAAAAAAAACAAATCACAATTATAGATTCTAGGTTGTTATTGAATACAAATCAAAATTTAACAAAAGAGCGAAGAACAAAAATTATAAATAAAAGGTTATGGATCAAAGTTGAAATATCAATAAATGAGAGGACAACTCTAAAATTTAGAATGGTTAACGTGAATTTCAAAGGGACGAGATAGAAAAGAAAAAAGAAGAGGTTGTCGGCGACACACTATCATATAAACAACGACACACATTACCTTATACTAAAGGAGATGCCTCGACGCTTCTAACACCATCATATAAGCTGTTGTTTGAACGCTAAGAGACGTTGCATGCACCGCTAGAAGATCACGTGCGCCTCCCACCTGCTAGCTTATGCGTTGCACGTACCATCCAACCTTGTTTTTTAAATTATATCGTATATTTATTAAAATAATAAATTTCCTCTCTATCAACTTGATAACAACTAAAATCCAAGATGAGAATATAAAAAAGCCCTTGGATGCTTGTTAAATAAGTTTTGTTTTTAAAGGTAATTTAGTCATTTTACTATTCTTTTAAAATGCAAAAAGATTTGTCCTCGATCAATTTAATAATGACTAATGGACATTATAAAAAGAGCATATTACCCCTAATAGCCAATTCATTGATTTTTTAGAAGGGTAAATTTGTCATTACACAGTTCCAACGAACTATGAATCCTCTAACAATTAACAATCTTTTTCCCTCTTTAATTAACTTTTGTTGATTTAACTAGCTTTTTTTTATATATCCTATGGTAGCATGAGATGATACACCTTTCTAATTACCTCTTTAAGAAAAGGACATGAAGTACTACTTGGCTACAAGGTTAGTGGTCGTGCAATTAAAATTCATTAATTTCTCCCTTTAACTATATATAACTCATGAAGTATAGGATGTAATTCTACAAGTTAAAGTTATTATTTTTAATCTGCCGTCGTTGTTTTTTACTTAATCATGCCAAGCCAAACTCTAATGATTTTTTAATTAAGAGAGAATTATATATGTTAAACATTATAAATTTTGTTAATGATTTTATTTTCCCTCATGCATTTAACTAATTACACTATACATGTCATTGTTAATACAGTTAATAATACTTTACATACTAAGTCAGGTACACATAAACTTAGTCAATGAAAATTAAAGTTCTAAAATATTATGGTATTATATATAATTGACATAATATTTTGTTCTTCTAACATCCTTTTCCTAAATCAAAACCTAGGAATATGCAATTTTCAAATTCAGGATTATATATATGTATTTGTTTATAGAAAAAACAATCCCAAATTCATTAAAATTATTTCTAATCCACATTTGATTCATGTAATCTTATTAGCTTTCAAGTCTCGCAAATCTAAAAAAATCATTTTTTTTAATAATCATTGGAGTTGCATCACAAATCTAAGAAACCATCATTTGAGGACACAAGTCTTTGACAATGGAACATAGCAATAAAACACTGAAAAACAGTAACACCACCACTCATCGATGATGAAGCAAGAGCGAGAGTAAACAACCTGATGAGAAATTTTGGAGAGAGATAGAGAGAGAGAGAGAGAGAGGGAGGGAGAATGGATCTTGGTAGAAGATAGAAGAACATCAACAATGAGATGCCATGGGTTAGTGTGAAAATTTTAGTTTTTTTTATAAAATTTATAAGCTGGTATTGAATGATCATCATGTAGAAATGCAAAAGAAAAAATGGAATTAATCATGAACCAATCTTAAAAAGCTTGAAGTAATTTCCCCTTCTTTGAATTATGTCATAACCATATTGTAACAGCTCAATTATGATACATTTGCTTAATTAACAAGAAACAAGTTTTTTGTTTTTTATTTTTTTGGTTGAAACAAGAAACAAGTTGAAGAAATTAAGACCCTTTTCATTATTTAAACGAGGGGTCCTTTTATAGCTTAACTTAAATTAATCCTGCTTTAGTTTGTAACTTGAGACAATGCATTATCAACTAATGCATCATTAAGCCATGTCCTCACTCCTCACCCTCTTCTTGATCCCTTATCCATTTGAGAGGCCACTTGTTAATTTATCACAGAACATGTGTTGTAATATGGATATGGCCACCAACGTGGTTGACATGCCGCGAGCTGAGTCAGACACACGTCGATGTGGCTGTACTTTTTTGCTGACTGTACGTGTTTCTACGGGCCCTTATACATTTTTTGGATTAGTTTGCACTCAAAAGGGAAGACGCTGGCCACTTGTTTCGCATTATGAGAAACATTAGGGTTTCTATTATATATATTCTAGGCACAATTGATGGAAAGGAATGTCTTCAATTAATATATTTTGGACATTGATTTGATGATAAAATTAGATATCCATACCCTAATGCCAAGTGTTAATAGTTTAATAATTACTCGTTCCATACATATTATAATCAAGAAAAGCTAACCCTATTTGCCTCCCATTTTGCTATTTTATTTGCTTAACGTGATGATACCAGAGAAAAGGCAGGAAAGGGTCAGAAAACAATTAGAAAATGAAGGGGAAAGTGCAAGGAACAATTAATATATGTAGAAGTGGGAATCTTACAAGAGCCCTTGAATGATGAGTTTCACAAGATCGACGAAATTTTATGCGAACCCGTTTTTTGGTTCATAAAACAACAACGACCTTCTATTTTCCACATCGATCTTGGTCCTATGGTTCTTGTCCTTTTCTCATTATTAATCTTTACGACCCGCATGGATTTCCAGCTCCTGCGTGATCAATACTACTAAACTACAAGATGTGCTACCAAACCTTTCTTTTAATTCTGTGTTTAGTCTATCATACCAGCCCAACCACCCTTCTTTGTTGCCCTAGTAGGAGCATTAAAGAAGTATATAATTTAATCCTGAATATTGCATACTTCTTTCATGAAAAATGGGTGAAGAATCTGCTCAAAACTAGGTTGATAAAACAAAATTCGGTGCTAAACTCTTTTGTTTTGTTTTTATTGTTAAAAAAATCATAATAATGGAATTAATTAGAGATGAGACTACCTAGCTACCTTCTTTTCTTTGCCTTTCGGTGCCTGCCTCCGTACCAAGATATTCTTTCTCCCTCTCCCCGTTCTTTTATCTTCCATCATGCATACCATTGTGCAAGCTTGCATGGTCTTTAATTTTCTCCATGTTCACCCATGAGATATGAGTATTTTCAGGACAAAATATTCTTTCCTGAGCAAAATATACATGTCTACATATTTTTCCAAAAACAAAATAGGGTTTTAATAGCATTTTTTAATTTAATCTACTTTCTATATCACTCTCATTAGCATTTTAATTTGTTATTTTGAAAAAGGATAAAGCGATTTTGGATATCTAATTTATCTTATTTTTATATTTCAATGTCTAATTTTTTATTTTATTTAATTAACTAGCTATCTGATTTTTTTATTTTCCATAATAAATTAAGTGTTTAAGTAAATCTTTGTTAATAAAATAGTTATGTTATGTATTGTATTCCTTAGGTAATAATATGATCGAACACTGACATTTAATGAATGTTAGAATTGTGTGTGTCTATATATATATATATATATATATATATAATTGATTAGTAAATCATTTAAGGGACAAAGTGGAAATTAATACGGGTAATGGAAAGTGTGAAATGTCAAATGATTTCAGAAACTGGGTTATTTTGTTTACTAAGATAGAGGAAAAAAAAAAACTAAAAGAAATTTCTCCTATATATCTAAGCTATTAACTTTTATCTATCTGTGTATGTTTTTTCCTTTTAATTTATATATTAAATAATTATTATTTTTAAATTTTCAACTATATTTTGGATTGAGTTTTTTTTTTTTTGGCTTATGTGACATCTCTTTAATGAAGCTAACTCTAAAATGTTGTCATAGGTTTTCATGTTCATGTTATCATTTAATGAACAAAAATAATAATCAAACACCTATTTAAATAAAACTAAGGATTATAAACCCAAATGTGAAAATCAAATAAATAATGACACTAAAAACTATGTTATCCCTTTCCAAAAAAAAAAATCGCTCTCCAGCATGCATTAGCATTGGAAACTTAAGGATCCTTACGAGAAAACACACCCACACACTAGGGAAAAGCCAAATACTTCAAACTTAAGCAAGGTTTGCTTTTTAATCTATCTCTTCTTCTTCTTTTTTTTTTGTTAAAACTTGTTCATGTGTGTGTTACCGTGAGTATGTATCCTTTTGATCAGTTTTAGTTTTAACTACTTTTGCAATCGAGATAAAATTAAAAAGATGAGAAATTTTTTTTTACTAGTGATGAAATCATGAAAACTTCAAACTGATCGGGCTGAAATATTTACCTGATAACTCAAGATATTTATAGATCTTGATTATGTTAGCTTACCTCGTGGAAATTGCTATAATGATGGAGAATACCTAAAAAATTGAATTGTTGGTTGTTGTGTCTCGTTGTGTCATTGGTGAAAAAGTTAGTGCTTGTCATTAGTTATGGTGTCTTGATCTATCATTGATGGAGAGGTTGGTTCTTGGTAGGCGACCTTTGAGGCAACATGTGGGCAGGAAATAGCCTTTGACGAGGAGAGATGACCCTCAATTTATATGTAAATATAGGTCAATGCAACACCATACTGAATTTATTAGAGGTTATAATTCTGCATTGAGATATGTGTCAATAGTTGAGAGTTTTCTTGGTACTAGGTTGAGGCTTCAATACTTTTTTGAGGTCGTACCAGGAGAGGAATGGATAAGGCAGTCCATTTCAAGCTTGGTCCAAATGGTTTAGATAGAGCAGGTTGTTCGAGCTCGAACATCTGGAAATGGCAGGTTATTCGGGTTAGCCTGAATTATTTAAATATATATATTTTTAAATTTAATGTACTTAATTTCGTCCCTTAAGTCTTTCAAACGCTCATGTTTAAAAGATTTAATATTAGAATTACGAGGGAGAAAAAAAAACACTTATTATCTTATGTCTATCATTTTATTTTCTCATGGCTTTATTAACATGTCTACAAGAGCGAGATGATAGTTCGGTTAACTTACTTATTCCTCTTAAAGCGGAGAACATTTTCACTTAGAGAGTTAAGAATGATTTGTGATCATGAAAGCAATGTCAAAGCATTGTGTAGGGAAATGTCCCTGGAGATGTTGAGATTTCATTGAAGGCATGAAGATATGGAGTTGCTTACATGGAAAATTCATTTGAGACATGGAGATTTTCATTGGAGACATGGAGAATTCGTCGAAGACATGAGATTTTCATTGGAGACATAAAGAAACGTTATTGCTTTTATTGAAAAGTTCAAAATATTTTCTCATGTAAGTGGATGTACATTTTTTAAGGATTATTTGATCTGGATAGTGAATCATAAGGATTTTTCCTTGTTTTTTAGATTGCATTTCTTTCTTTATAAATTATTAGAGGTGGTCCCTAACAATCAATATTTCCATCTAAATTTTTAGGGTATGACATTTCTCAGTATCATAAGCATGGTAATGATGAAAGAAACACAATTTGTTAAGGTCCCTTATGTTTGTTTCACTCTTGATGGGAAATGGGTATTATATGCATTGTTTTTCTTTAATTGCAGTAAATACCTCAATATGTGTGATGGTCAGAGGTATGGTTATGAGCACATAAAATGTCATTTTATCATGAATGGATCTCTTGGTATTCCTTTTAGATGCCCCAGGCTACTACCGGATCAATATCGTTTAAGAAATTTTACTCTTTATACTAGAAACAAAGGTGTTTTTTTCTGGTCATACTAATTTATTTTACTTGAATGTAGTTTTTCATTATCTATTTCATGTTAATGAGAATTTGATTAGGGCAAGTATACAATTTTTCCCATAAAAAATAGTTATAGAACTCACTAATGAAGGCTTCAGTGGTAATGAGTTCGAGTAGACTTTCCAAGTTCAGTATTTCCTCGTTAAATCTTTGAAGATATGATCTTGTACTTTCATTTTCTTATTATGTCATGAAAAAGAGCTTAGTAATGCTTTGTTTAACTAGTATGCTTGTACTTAAGTGAGAGATATGTTTGCTATTGAGATTACAAAAGTTAATGACAAAGTTAGGCTCTAGGTTATGGTACCGTGTCCAAGCATATTCACAGAATATTGTTGAAAGGACTTTGCACATGACATCGTTATCTTATGTTACAAGCTCTAGGATACTTTGTTTATTATGTATATGTTCTCTTAGGTTTGTAAGTTCATTCTAATTGTCTAAGTTGTCTTTGATAGAAACACAATTTTAAAAGATATAAGTGTGTATCACTCGATAATAAAGTGGAGAATCTCCTACTTAGTAGGGTTGATGTTCATTCTCAAAAGCTCATGAAATTACTAATCTCATCTCACGTCAAGGTTTTTTTTTACGAGGAGCATGATAATGAGATTCAGGGGGAGATTGATTATGGTAACCACTTTTGTGGTTAGGAGTTGTTGAGGATCATTATTCATATTGGGAGCGGTTTCTTTAGAGGGTTAGAGTAAAAATATTTTTGTGTCAACTTGTTTTCACATTATTTTTTCATTATTCATATCTCACTTGAAAACACAATTACAATGAACTCACACACTTTACTCTGCATGCATTAATTGATTGATAATAATCAAATAAAATCTAAATTAGACGATTCTAAGAACTCACCTAGGTTACTATTAAATCTAGAATTCTGCATGAATCGATTGATCGTTTAGGGTTACCAAATAACTAGTCGATCGATTATTCATCAGTGATGAACACTGAAAATTCTGCAGAAACTAGTGATTGATTGGCTTGATCAACTTAATCAGTCGATTGTTTTAGCTGTCAATATAACTATAACGACTATAAATAATTATTTTTTTTTATAAACATATATATAACTTGTTTAATTGTAAAATTAAGAAGAGAGTCCTAATATATATGATATACAAGCTATTCTAAGTGTAAAACAAAAACAAAATCATTAATCATTAATCATATTCTAGTTTATGCTATCAAACCTTCATATTCGTATAAAAAATATTTAATTTTATCGTCACTAAACTTAAACATCTCCGTATATTATAAGTGTTATCTAATAATATATAGAAATATCTTTTGATATAATTTACCAACGTGGTTCTAATTTATAGCCTTGAAAAGGTATAATACAGGATCAAAGAACTTCTTATCGATTGTGGGATAAAAGAGATTAAAAAAAGTTGACGAATAGATTTCGAACCTTGGCGAGCCATTGCTTCCTCAGATTTGGAAGATGGACTAAAGACCATTGGTAATTAACCCTACAATGCTAACCTTACCCAGATATCATATATGAATTAACCACCACAACAAGATATTGAGTGTCAAGACATTTAACAACCAATCAATTTTAGTTAAATACAAATTACCATAAATTGTTCAAATCTGTCAATAAGTTGTCATAAGAGAATAGATAGTTTCCTTTTAAATCTTATCTTATCCAAAAAGAGAAACATAAAACCTACTTTCCTTGAAGGAAAATTTTATCAGCTGATATATATATATATATATATATATATAAAGGAGGAGGAGGAGGAGGAGGAGGAGGTGGAGGAGGAAAGAAAAAACTCAATAATAGGCAAAATTTTCAAACATCTCAAAAATACTTGTTAGAATAAATCACCCCATGAATTTAGCACAGCATCTAAGAAAATCCAGAATCCAAAAGGTGTTAAAATAATAATAATATCTAGAAAATCATAAAGTTTATAGCAATATATTGAAAACCAACCAAATCCAAAATAAATTTAAACAAAAATCCACTCTGTTTTTTCTTTTTTCTACCCGTCAAAAACAAACAACTGTATTTTTGTAACATTTTTCCCCTTCTCTCTGCTTCTTGTCATCTAAAGAAACAAACAAATCTCCTAATGTTTTAAAGCTCCCTTTACCTTCCTCTATGCCACCTCTCTTTCGTTTCCTTTTCAATCCCCAATCTCTTTATTATATACAACTTTCTAGTCTCTCTGTTTTTGGGTTCCTCTTTCTTTCTTTCTTTTCTCTTGATGGGCGCTAATCTTTCTTCAAGCTTTGCAGACCCAAATGTTTATTCTCTTGTTGGGTCTTTATGCTTACAACCATCACCACCGCCACCAAGGATAAAGCCAGGTCTTGGTGATTTACCAGAGAGTTGTGTCGCTTTAGTTCTTGAATATTTAAACCCATCAGAGATTTGCAGATTGGCTAAATTAAACAGGGCATTTCGTGGTGCTTCTTGGGCTGATTTTGTTTGGGAGTCAAAATTGCCTGTGAATTATGAAGATTTGATTGAAAGAGTTTTTGGTGATGGTCTCGAAGATAAGTTGTGTAAGAGAGAGGTTTATACCAGGCTTTGTAGAGCTAATACTTTTGATGATGGCACCAAGGTATGATCTTTTGGCTCTTATTTGTTTGGGTAATAGAAGGAAAAGAAATTCTGGTTTATTGGTTATTTTGTTATTTAGGACATTCAAAAATGGAAACTTTGAGAAAAAGAAGGTGTTTTGTTGAGTTGTGGATTTTCTCTCTGGTTTTTGCAGCAACTAATAATGGAATTTTTATGTTTTTTTAATAAGAAAGGAAAGCGACGATATTGGAATCTTGATTCTGATTTTGTTTGTTTGTTTTATGAGAAAATTCAACAGAAGAAAATTAAAATTTCTTAACTTCATGTACTGCACGGGGGAAGATTTCCTTTTTTGGCTTGATTTTGAAGTTCAGTTACTTAGAAATGGATCGCAATAGAGAAAAGGAGTAGGAGGATTGTGGATTTTGATTGTTCAATTCTATCAAGTTTTATTGTTTTAGCTTTTTAACTTATTGAATTAAGATTTTGTTTTTGTGCAGAAAGCATGGTTGGATAAGAGAACAGGAGGTGTATGCTTATCCATTGCTTCCAAGGGGTTAGCGATAACAGGAATCGATGATCGAAGATATTGGAATCATATTCCAACAGAGGAATCTAGGTGAGATTATTGAAACTCTTATTTATGTATTGGAATTTTGATTAGAATTGCAAAATGGTTAGTTTTTCATTATTTATTTCTTAGATTGGCCGGTCAAGTCCAAGGTGATCCGAGTATTTTCTTGTCAAACTTCTTCGAAGAGGTTTTTAGTTATATTTCTTTTCATGTTCATTTTGATTCTCTGAATCAAGATTTCTAGTCCATGATGCGTGAGAATTTGAAATCCAGCAACTGTTTTGCAGTTGTGTCTTATTAATTATGAGCTTGGAGGTTATATGATTGGACCTTCAAGGGGTAAGTGAGATTTGGATTACATCAGAGTTTGTCACTTCCATTTCCTTGTATCAGAAATTATTTTACGTAGAAGTAGATTCATCCGACCCTGAGCCTGAAACCAGTAATGTGACTGAGGAGCGTGATTTGATAATTTAACTTCCAGAATTCCTGATCATATCCTTGAAGATACAAGCTATTGAACACCTTGTCAGTAATGAACCTTCTGTGGTTGCCTTTCTGTCCCCAACCAAGTATCCTCTTCTTTCTTCTTTCCCATGAAGTATGGTCAACAAGTATGAATCCTGGACCTAAGTTCATTTTTCTTTTTTCCTCCTTGAAACAATTAATAGGTTACTATGGGTGAGGGGAGTACTCATAATCAGCTGATCAATCGAGTAGCATAGACTTGCATCTGATATGGCTGATTGGATGGTGGTTGTGTCGCTCCTTTCTTAACTATGCATTATTTTGTAGTGTGTGTGGGTGGGTGGGTGGCAGATAATTCCAAGATCCAAGCGAGTAGCTTTAATCTTTCTCCTAGCCACTGCTTCTTCACATGGCAATGCTAGTTGATTTAAAGGATGCTAATTGGTTCTGTTGATACTTTGCATCCTTATGCTTTTGATAAGTGGGTAACTAGGCGTTAATTGAATTGGTTGTTTCTATGTTTGTGCTCAAATTGATGATTACTCCTGTGTAGATATAGTGAAAATAGTGTTGGAATTGATCTGAACTTCCATTGTTTTGCATGCAGCTTCAACTCAGTTGCATATCTTCAGCAAATCTGGTGGTTTGAGGTTGATGGTCAATTTGAATTCCCATTTCCAGCAGGGACCTATAGCCTGTTCTTCAGACTACAATTGGGGCGGGCTGCTAAGAGGTTCGGTCGCCGCATCTGTAACACTGAGCATGTCCATGGTTGGGATATAAAACCTGTACAGTTTCAGCTATGGACTTCAGATGGCCAGTATGCCTCTTCCCAGTGTTTTTTGGAAGATCCTGGGAAATGGAACCTCTACCATGCCGGGGACTTTGTGGTTGATGGCACCAATGCATCAACAAAGCTCAAGTTCTCAATGACACAGATAGACTGTACACACACCAAAGGTGGTCTATGTTTGGACTCCATATTAGTATATCCATGTAAATTAAAAGAAGGGTTAGGGCATTTTTAAACCGCACTTGACCTTTTAGGGTAGAGTTCTGCGTTGTAGTGAGCTAGGACATCTTTGAGACGAAGCGGAATCTAGTATTTGTTGGTTCTTCAGGCCTTGTATCATTTGTACCCAAGCAATGTATATATTGTCGTATTTAAGGTTGTTGATAAAGTGTGTAGGTTTTTATTATTGTTTGTCTCGAGGAAATCATTACCACTCTCTTTTTTGGTGGAAGCTGTAAAATAGCTCCATGGATCAGAAGCATAGGGATGAATATTAGCGATAAATTTTGCTTATACGCTTAAGAAACC
>Ga0307515_10009329_pt1 | contig 18987 bp, 12 predicted proteins | sample 17_EM_MG_FD_194513 | JGI IMG/M metagenome (GOLD analysis project Ga0307515, IMG submission 194513) | Populus trichocarpa ectomycorrhiza microbial communities from riparian zone in the Pacific Northwest, United States - 17_EM | ecosystem: Host-associated > Plants > Roots > Unclassified | place...
CACATGTGTGTGTGTTTAAGAGCCCCGCTCTGGAAAATTTAAGTTGATGTTGAGAGGTCATTTTAAAGAGCCGCTATGATCCTATAATTTTTTTTTAATCTTTCCAATAACTTTTTCTATTTCACAAAAGTTAAACAGTGTTTGAATATTATTTGTATCAATGAGCTAAGCTGTCTAATCATGAATAATTAATTATGAAAACATGAAAATAAAAAATAACCATTCCGAGCATCCGAGAGGAGAAGTGCATTCACGGCATGTCAAGCCAGACATTCAAGCACAGAGATAGAGATGGCTCTACTGCAATAGAAGATGAAGGAGAATCCGTAGGCAATTGGTCATTCCTAGAAGATGATAAAGATGCAGGCTGGCTTTTATAAGAGCAAGGTGCAAGTGATGGCTACTCTCTAAAGCTTTAAAGATGGAGACGGGCTGGAAACTCCTCAATTCAAAAGGTTTTTGGACTCAATTCTAAAAAAAACAAATATCTAAAAAACAAAAGCCTCTGTGGCTGGCCTCTCTTTCTCAGAATTCTTCAAACCTTTATTCTTAAATAATCGTCATGGCTCATATGTACACACACATATAGCTAAACCTACCCACCAGTCAACAAAATATAAATGATGTGGTGATTATAAATCGCGATATTAATTTAAATTTTATTATGGTTCTTAATTGATATTAATTTAAATGTTATAATTATGAAATAAAACATGTGATGAGATTAAAGTATGTTATTTCATATAATTTTTTAAAAAATATTATTTCGCTGAAATGTTAAGTTTATTGTGATAATTTTTTTGTAAAAACCTTTTTTATTTTTCGTTGAGCACTGAGCAATGCCCAAATGCATACACAAGTCGGAAGGAATCCCAAAAAGGCTAGTTCAGTACAAGTAGTATGAATATCTTCACATCAATTTTCTCATAATTAATAATTTGTTTTAATGTATTAAAGTAGCTATCGTTCTCGTACAAGACAAGGGCCAGGGTATGATTGTGTCTCTGTACAAACAAGTGCGGAAGCATATACAAATGGAGGCGGCATTGATTTTGTTGTCTGAGAGCATTCACAAGGTTGGAAAAGTTGTACTTGGAATTACACGTAGGTGCACAATCTAGGGACAATGATTTCAAGAATTCGACAAGTACGACGCCACGCTGTATACTGTTTGATATTTTAATTATTTTAATGTATTAATTAATATTAAAAATATTTTTTCAATAAATAGTCACTCATATAAATACTTAATATAAAAAATTGATGGTGGGATCCACGGCGGTGATGGTGTTGTTTTGAAATTTATTCTTTTAAATCTTTCTTAAGAAATACCATCACTCTAATTATTATATATTCTTAACTACATTTGCTTTAGTATGGATTTTTTAAATTAATTTACATTGTTTTTTTAACTTTTAACTCGTAGAAATTTATAAACATATTTAGTTAAAAATATTTTTTTATTTAAATAGAGAATCAGAATGGAGTTAAAATTCTGGTTTTATCAAATGTTAAGATTTTTAACTTTTAACTTATATATTCTAACTTGTAATACATTTATTCTTCAAAAAATAATTTTGATTTACTAAACATATATACGTACTAATAACTTAAAGTTATTTTAACTTATTTTATTAAATTATTTATGAAAAAGAATTGAATCAACATTTAAGATAAGAAATCATTTTTCACAAGTGAGTGATATTATAACAAATTTATATTCATTTTAACAGGCACAACTATTATTGGTGTCTCCTGAAGCTTTCGAGTTGGGTAGATGGCTCCAAAGCATATAAAATTAACATTATCCTAAATACAATTTGATCACTTTCATAGTAAAAAGGAAAAGATACAACTGTTGCTGAAGGTAAGCAAATGAAATGTCCGAAACGACGTATTTAACAGCATACTCTTGTAGTCATGCAGAAAAAAAATATCCACAGGATCACTGTCTTGTCCTAGGGCACAGTCGTGAGTCGTGATGTTCATATACGGTTTTTATCCCCAGGCATCGTATAAGGAGAACACTACTGCATACAAGAGTACTCTGTATGGATAAAGGAATGCACTGCGAAGTTTTTGGGCCTCATGACTCCATATAATCAAGGACAGAAGTCAAAAAAGAGAACCCTTCAAGCAAATGACAATTCTTCGAAAAAGAAAGAAAGAAGCAAGTTATATCATGAATGACAATGCCACTTGGCTTCTTCCATTTTGTACAGACAAAAATAATAAGATGTGCAAAATGCTCTTTTTAAAAAAAATTATTTCCACAAAGAAATCCAGAAGTCGACCATCTTTGGAAGCAGTTTGGAAACAACAATATTTTTCTGCTCACTTTGTTGCATAAGTTCTGATGACGGAGTTCCAGAAGCCAACTTTCTGTCTTTTCTTTGCTTCTTGTAATCAATGATCTTTACGATATTTCTCTCTTTCTCCTTCTTCCTTTTCTTGTCTCTCCTCTGGCATTGAGTTGTTCGTGCGTCTTATGCTAAATGTCAATCTCTTTAATATTCTCTCCTGGTTCTAGCTGCCTTGTGCCTTGGCTGTTCCTTGTATCAGTTTCGTTATAAATATTCATTGATTTCTTCTTCTCTAAACACCCTCTCTCCTATAGTACGAAATTGCAAGAGCCGGTACTTTGGCTTTTGGCTCCAAGGAGTCCTGCCTGCTGCATGATAAAGAATTAGTGCCCTTTTCTTGAATTCTATTTAGGTACATTGTTTGCTTAAATGATTTTCCTTACATATATAGATATAGATTTGTACGTACGGTTCATGGGATTTGCCCATTCATCTTAACTCTATTTTTTCCCCACATTTCATGATTGATAATTTGGGAATGAAACGATCTGCAATTAATATATCAATTCTGCAGCTGTTTAGCTATATATCTCAAGGTGAAAAGTTATTTTATGGAACCAAGCTAATTGCAGAAGTAGGATTTGAAAATTTAGTTTCTTTACTTTCTCTTGTGTGGTCTCAATAGTCAAGGCACCGAATGATTTCTTTGTCGCATCACTAGATTGTGAGCCGACTCAATTCGACCCTGTCCCTCAATTCTCCCTAGAGGGAGGGTAGTGTATAAAGATTGGACAACGATTGCCCGAGCTTTATGTATTTTTTTTTCAATAACTCATTCAAAAGAGATATATTGTGCTTTAAAAGTTGATGGAAAATGGATGTTTCCTAACATTAATATTGCAAATGCCCTTGAAATGAAGGTGGGACTGGAGGAGCTGACGGAGGAATACTGCAATGGACAACACAGCAAATGCACTTGAAGCTATTAGCAAGGAAACTGTTGATCTGGTACATATTTATGAATAATCTACTGATAATGTGCTCTGAGGATCCTAGTTGAACCACAATCACATTCTTAATAGAGAGTCATAAAATCTATTTCAAATGTGCACTCTGGAAATAAGCGCATAATAGTGTTCTTATTTTCAATTGTGGTCTCCTATAATTAGTAAGGGATACAAAATTGGATCCATATCCTTCATGGGATGAGGGCAATGTTATCCCTTCCACCAGCTACAACATCTCCGTGAACATCATTCTTCTATATGCATCCTTTGATTTGTTTTTATTGCCATGTGATGAGCCAGAACCTGAGAAGGTAAACACCAGAGGAGAAAATGTAATTTTCTCGTATGGATTCTGTCACAGAAAGACCATAAACTTTGTCATGGAATAAAATAACAATAGTACGGATACAAATCATTCATCTCATACTCACTGTCTATAAACAAGTCTAGATTAGTTGAAAGGTCTTTTAAGGATAGCGTTCTGATAATCTGTGACTGTTCTGGCAGGAGAATGTCCCTATTGAAGAAGTTTTCGAGAAGTTGAAGTGTACCAAAGAGGGTCTCAGTGACGATGACGTTCAAAAGCGGTTGGGGGTGTTTGGATACAACAAACTCGAAGAGAAAAAGGTCTAGAGAACTGTTTCGGCTCCAGTTTCTTTTCCTTCGATTGTAGTTGATCTTGTTGCTAGTTTCCTCCGCAACTTCATGTTTTCCAGCTTCCTATGTCAAAACTCAATCCCATTATTTGCATTACAGGAAAGTAAAATACTCAAGTTTTTGGGCTTTATGTGGAATCCATTGTCATGGGTTATGGAAGCAGCAGCAATTATGGCCATCGCACTTGCACACGGAGGGGTAAGTATCTTATGTTGAAATCCCCATCTTTGACATGATTGCACTGCAAGCAAAACAAGAGCTAGTGATTGATTATTGTGAGGCAATCATTGTGCAGGGTAAAGGTACAGATTACCATGATTTTATCGGCATTTTGACGCTGCTTATTATCAATTCAACCATCAGCTTTATAGAGGAAAATAATGCTGGAAATGCAGCGGCAGCTCTTATGGCTCGGCTTGCACCAAAAGCAAAGGTTCGGGATTTATTTCTGTTTCTTTTCGATTTCTTTTTTCTTTTTTGTATCTTACCTGTTCTCCAACTATTTCATCAACTTTTCCTTTCCCTTACCTGTTCATGTAATAGGTCTTACGTGATGGGAAATGGAGAGAAGAAGAGGCCGCAGAATTGGTCCCAGGAGACATTGTTAGTATCAAATTAGGTGACATCATTCCTGCCGATGCTCGATTGCTTGAAGGAGATCCTTTGAAAATTGATCAGGTGCCTGACCATATAAAGCACGTTTTGGAAGTTGTTGCTTGTACACCGTTCTTTGAATTTGTAGCATCATTTAACAATGACATAGACTGTTGGAAACCCAAGGCCCGGGAAACATAACACGAACTAGAACTATGGAAGTTGGAGACTAGCAAGAGTATTTATCTAAGAAATGTTTCTATTCTAAGCTGTTTTTTATGTTACTTTTCTTTCCTTTTTAGTCTGCCCTTACAGGAGAGTCGCTTCCAGTAACTAAGAATCCTGGTGATGGAGTTTACTCTGGTTCAACTTGTAAGCAAGGTGAAATTGAAGCGGTTGTTATTGCTACTGGAGTTCATACCTTCTTTGGAAAAGCAGCTCATCTTGTGGAAAACACTACACATGTTGGGCACTTTCAGAAGGTTAATCTCAGAATTACTTAACTTTTCGAATACTGATTAAAACTTGATGTGGTTGTGTATAGTGTCAACCAGGCACGCATATTGCTCTCTCCCATTCAAAGAACGGAAGTTATATACCCCATTCATAGGATATAGTCTTTGCATGTGACTTCTGCTAAACTATTACTAACGCACATATAATGAGAGATAATCTTGCTAATTGTTCCAGGTCTTGACTGCAATCGGAAACTTCTGCATCTGCTCAATTGCCATTGGGATGTTGATTGAAATCATTGTAATGTATGGGATTCAAGGAAGGGCGTATCGTGTTGGCATAGATAACCTTCTTGTTTTGCTCATTGGTGGTATCCCCATTGCTATGCCTACAGTTCTTTCCGTAACCATGGCTATAGGTTCTCATCGTTTGTCTCAACAGGTCTGTGAAGCTGCGTGTCATAATCATGGAAAACTGCAGTAAGGGGATAAACCAGTTCTTGTAGGAATCGTTAACGATAATCAAATTTTCATGCAGGGGGCCATAACAAAGAGAATGACTGCTATTGAAGAAATGGCTGGGATGGATGTGCTCTGCAGTGATAAAACAGGAACTTTGACTCTTAACAAACTTACAGTCGACAAATCTATGATAGAGGTGCTACTTTTGATGCTATATTATCAAGTCTCCTCAATATTTCTAGGCAGTATATATGTACAAATTCCTATTAACTAGGAACTTACTTGAGCAGAGGAGTACAGCTTTATGATATATGTATTTTTGCAAGTAGAATAAAAATTGTCTTTAAATATCTATCAGAACAGATTATATATTGAACTTACCTTGTGAGACGTTTGACCCCATCCATTTTATTGCAGGTTTTTTCCAAGGAGGTTGACAAGGACATGGTTGTCTTGATGGCTGCAAGAGCTTCACGGTTGGAGAATCAAGATGCTATTGATGCAGCCATTGTTTCCATGCTGGCTGATCCTAAAGAGGTAGTGCACCTTGCCAATTAAATAAATGTTCTCACATTCATGCGGATATATTGTTTTTAATAATATTGTTAAGGTGTTGTCAAGTTGCAAGAAGTGGATGTTTACTTCATCATATGCAAGAATTGCTATGATTCTTCCAGGAAAACTGTATTTGGCCTGCTATATCTTTCAAAGATTATAGCCTTTTCATTTGTTCATGAATAATTAGATAATCAGTGCCTAAATTATGGTTGGTATTCTGCATATTCTGTGCTCTGTCAAAGTAATTAAATTTTTTTGTGCAAATTGAAGGCACGAGCTGGAATCACAGAAGTTCACTTTCTTCCCTTCAATCCAACTGACAAGAGGACAGCACTTACATACCTAGACAGTGCTGGAAAGATGCACAGAGTGAGCAAAGGAGCACCAGAGCAGGTTCTTAGTTAGAAGTTTCGTTTCTAATCTCTTCAATCCTTATCATAAATCCAAAACTTATGCACTTCTTATGCGGAAATGTAGATTCTCAATCTGGCATGGAATAAATCAGACATCGAAAGAAGAGTGCATTCCATAATCGATAAATTTGCTGAGCGTGGACTTCGATCTCTCGGTGTTGCTCGACAGGTATAAGCTTTGATTTTCTTATTTACTGTTCTAGGAGTTCGTTCCTCAATAGAACTTTTAGAAATGGTCTGTGCTATTACTTACAGGAGGTGCCTGCTGGTAACAAGGACAGTCCTGGTGGGCCCTGGGAATTTGTTGGTCTTCTCCCTCTTTTTGATCCACCACGCCATGATAGTGCTGAAACTATTAGGAGAGCTCTAGATCTAGGTGTAAGTGTTAAAATGATCACAGGTGACCAGCTAGCAATTGGAAAGGAGACAGGAAGGCGGCTTGGTATGGGAACAAACATGTATCCATCATCCTCTTTGCTTGGTGAAAACAAGGATGGAGTTGGAGCTCTACCAATTGACGAGCTCATAGAAAATGCTGATGGTTTTGCTGGTGTTTTCCCAGGTAATTAGGTTCATTACAGTTTGTGCCATGGTGAACCAACCTAGCGTTCCCATCTGACATATTATGCCTTTTGTAGAGCACAAGTATGAGATTGTGAAGCGATTGCAAGCTAAAAAACATATAGTTGGAATGACGGGCGATGGAGTTAATGATGCACCCGCATTAAAGATAGCAGACATAGGAATCGCGGTGGCAGATGCAACAGATGCTGCTCGTAGTGCCTCTGATATTGTTCTGACAGAACCTGGACTTAGTGTAATCATTAGTGCTGTTTTAACCAGCCGTGCCATTTTTCAAAGAATGAAGAATTATACCGTGAGTTGATACAAGTAACTGCTGAATTAGGGGATTATACATGACTAAAATCCTTAGTACACGTTACCTAACATTCGTTTTGTTTCTTCCAGATATATGCAGTATCAATCACGATACGTATCGTGGTAAGTTTCTCGTTCTCTCTTCTTGGTTCCTGGAATACTAGTTCCTGAGGAGCTCACCATATTTGCAAGATGTAGCTTTCATCGGTCACTACTCATTGGCTACTGGATATTGTTGTAACAGATGGGGTTCATGTTGCTTGCTGTCTTCTGGAAGTTTGATTTCCCTCCCTTTATGGTTCTCATCATTGCCGTTCTCAATGACGGTGAGCATTTTTGCAAAATAAAATGCAATTAGCAATCATCTTGACATGCAAATTCTCATATACCTTTCTTTCAACTTATTTCCAGGAACAATTATGACAATATCCAAAGACAGAGTTAAGCCATCCCCAATACCAGACTGTTGGAAGCTAAGTGAAATTTTTGCAACAGGGATAGTGATTGGCAGCTACCTTGCTGTAATGACAGTCGTATTCTTCTGGATGGCTTTTAAAACCGATTTCTTTCCGGTAAATGCATCTATTGCTATCATGTTTCTATAAGCATTGTGTTCTTAATTTTTCATTGTAGGGTAAAGAGGGAACCTGGTGTTTTCTTTTTGAGTAAAAATGCAAAGAGCTATCAGCTCAACTCATTTGCATCATACACTGCCTTTTGACAATATCTACATTTCCGTTTTGTTGTCGCAGAAGCACTTCCATGTAAAAAGCTTTAACCAACATTTGGATCTTTCGGATAAAGTTCTCTCCAAGGAACTGAATGGACAGCTAGCATCAGCCGTGTACCTTCAAGTTAGCACCATCAGCCAGGCTCTAATATTTGTGACTCGTTCCAGGAGTTGGTCATATAAGGAAAGGCCTGGTCTTCTTCTTCTTTCTGCTTTCATCATTGCTCAATTGGTAAATGCTTCGAAACTTGCAAGTTATTAAACAATATTTCATTGCCTGAAAGATTTATTTTTACTTTCTAGTCCAAAGAGACTACAGTTCTAAACTAACTGTTTAACTGGTACAGATTGCAACTGTGATCTCTGCCACAGCAACATGGGATTTTGCTGGAATCAGTAAGATTGGCTGGCGCTGGACTGCTGTCATATGGCTATACAACATTGTCACATACAAGCTGCTTGATCCTATCAAGTTCGCTGTTCGATATGCACAGAGTGGCAGAGCCTGGAGTCTGGTATATAACCAAAGAGTGAGTGAAAGAAAACCTTAATCGTCTTTCATTTAAATTCTTGAGAACTTCCTTCTGAGATTTGGCCATTATTTATTGTTCTCAGACAGCAATGACCACCCAAAAGGACTTCGGTAAGGAAGCTCGAAAAGCTGCGTGGGCGGCTGAGCAGCGAACACTTCATGGCCTCCAATCTATGGAAGCAAAATCGTTCTCCGAAAAGCACACTTTCAGGGACATTAACATCATGGCAGAAGAAGCCAGAAGACGTGCAGAGATTGCAAGGTTTGGTCTCTTTCCTCCGAATTTCATATTTCATGCTTATTCATCACGATTCCACTTACGGTATTGCATACAAATTTGATGTCTCTTTTCATGCCAAGCAGATTACGAGAGCTTCACACCCTGAAAGGCAAGGTAGAGTCCATTGCCAAGTTAAGGGGTTTGGATATTGATGTCAACCCCCACTACACAGTCTGAACGATGAATTCATTACGCAAATAAAGTGCCTCCTCGGAAACCGATTAACCGGTAGAGAACGGCCGCAGTACAAGGTCTCAATGGTGCTTCTGCTTCAGCTTTCCTTTTCTCCTTCAATTTACCCTACGCTGTGCTTGTTCACCACCATTTGAATGAGGTGCACCAAGCTCAAATATTCCAAGTAAAGTATCAATAAAAGGTCGAAATTAGATGGCCATTTTTTGCCCCTTCATCAATGTTATTGCAATATTTGAATGTAATAATGAATTCTCATCATAACACAGCTTTGTAGAACAATTAAATTTTTGTTTTTCAAGGGAAGTCCTTTCACTACTCAAAATAAATAAGAAGCCCGAAAAAGATTGCATTCCACTGTAATCCAATCATCATAAAAGAAAGAAATGCTTAGTCTAAACTATAGTGTAAGCCATCAAAACTATAAAAGTAGGAGAGAATCTTGTTCAAACCATTCACGTATAACATGTTTAGTAATATTATATAGGATTTGATTGAGAAATTTTATGACGATAAAGGTGTAATTAACCAGGGAAGTGATTGCAGAGAGACCACAACTGGGGAGACCCTTTTCTGTTAGCATACAAACTGCAAAAGCAAAACATCAATGAGATGAGCAGCCTCGGGAATGGCAGAGGCAAGAAAGAAAAAAAAAATCCAGGAAAAGCATTCCCGAAAAAAAAAAGAATTGAAAAGGATGGAGTGAAAAAAAGATGAGAAAAAGCAGAAGTAAAAAGGCAATCTTTGGGTTCTTGAGCCTGGATTTTTCTCAGTTTTGATTTCTTACCAGAAAAAAAAACCAGTCAATATAGAAAGCTAAAAAAAAATGAAACCAGGACCTGATCTGAATGGTTAGGAGGGTGCCTCTAAAAGGAGCCTAAAAATGGTAGCACACCCAAAATCAAGCAACATCAGTGAGAGTGCCTATGAAACACGGACAAACAGAGCTCGTAATAAAAAAATAGCTGACAAAAATTATGCAGCCTAGCCAAAATTGTGGAGAAGTCAGCCAAAATCGAAAGCAAACAACAGATTTCAAAAGAATCAAAGAACCCAACCGAGAAGCCAGCCAAGATTGACAGGAAAAAAATGAGAAAAGCTAGTGCCTAACCCAAGTAGCCCCCCCGAAAACAGCTCAAGCCAGATACTCCTGGGCAGCAAAATCTCCATCAACCAAGATTAGTCGATCACACACGAAGGTCACATTCATAGCCTTAGATGCCACACTATTGAAATCCATAGGAAATCACAGTCTGTATCCACAGTGCTTAGCACAGTAATATCGCCGGATGAATTAGTTTTTTTCTGTAACTGTAATGTAATGTGATAATCAGGAATCAAAGGCTATTTGTTTTGACGAAGCTCGCCCAAGCTGTTTGAGTTAGCCCAATCTAAAGTCTGGAGAAAAACCAGCTGAGCAAAGCAGCCTGCAAACCCAGTCCACAAAGAAGCCAGTAACAAAAAACCCAGCCAGCCTCAGCCCATCCCAGTCCACAGGAAGGCAGCCAACAAAATCCAAAAGATGAAAGAAAACCACCCAACCATGTAAAGGACGCATGAAGAGCACTATTATGGTTAGTAGCCATTTGTATATTTCAATTGGCTAGTTTATTTCATCAAGTTGCAAGGAAATTTCTTGATAACTAAAGCTTGTCCATTTTCATGGATTCTCAGGATAGAAATTCTATCACTTAACAGATGGAGGACATTTCAACTAAGTTAGATGGTTTTGAATGGAAATGATCAATCAAAAGTGGTTTATGTTTTTGGTTTACACATAACTTTCTTCGCCTATATATCCATTATACGTTGCATTGAGTGAAAACTTTATTTGCATAAATCTTCGGCGATGCGTGTACCAAATCAAATTTCTAGTTAGTGCTTATTCCTCATCTCTAATGCACTTTTGTATCTGTAAATCATAAAAATATGCAAATGTTTTAATTCTCACAAGCTTTTTTTTGCTGGGGTTCACGCGACTGTGCTGTTTCCTTCTTGCTTTTTAACCGTTGATAACCTAAACTGACCAAGATGACCTTCTTCTTCCATCTCCTTAATTTTGTAGAATATGCCTTTCTGTTTTCTTATAAAATTCAAGTTGAGATTCTAGTGGTATTCATGGTGAAGTGGTAGTAAAATGTGTTATTTATAGAATTTAAATGTCATTTTAATTTTATTCATGATGATTTTTAACTGATATGGTTTTATATTCACAAACTCATAAAAACTAAAATTTTCTTGTATGGATTATGTTCATGATAACATTACAACGAATTTAATAGGACAATAAAATCAATATTATATTTCATATGGCTATTTATATAATATATTAATGATGAAATGTACATTAATATAATAAAAAAATAAAAAAATAATACATGTCTTTCTAGGTTATTTTATCATCAGCATTAATTTCAATAATCGTTTTAACTAAATATATTAAATATGACTTCAACTATGATTTTAATTAAATAAATATTTTAATTGAATCAAACATAATTAAAAATAATCTTCTTATATATTTTTTTCTCATATCACAGTCCTAAAAATTATTATAATATCAAATAGGAAAGAGGCTGATGGTTGTTGAGGGTTAATCCGCCGCGTGAAAGAGAGTGAAGAGGGTGGTGCTGTGATTTTGGTGGCATAGAGTGGTAGGAGAGAGATAAGGCGGGAAGTGATGTTTCTATTATGACATGATATATTAATAAATAAAATTATAGTGTAATTAATAAAATGCTATTAGTTAAACCTGAGTATCATAAAAATAAATAAATTATATTCTAATCCCGGTTACTTGGAGTAGTAAAAGAAGCAGCATAAAAAAATTCAAAAAAATAAAATAAAATAAGAATGTTTGGATTATTATTATTATTTAGCATCATGAAATTGAAATTATTATTATTATTATTATTATTATTATTTAGCATCATGAAATTATTATTATTATTATTATTTTTATTAACATAAGTGTCTGGGTCAGCTTATGCGCACTTTGATTAATTATACGGGTCCTGAAATTAAGTTTCCAATAACCATCATATTTGCAATCACTGGACTCGAAATTAAAACCAAAAAAAATAAATTTCTTAATTTCAAACTATTATCACTTAGTTATTTACTATATGGTTGGAATTATTATTTACTAGATGGTTGGAATTATTATTATTATTATTATTATTATTATTTGGTAAGGAGTAGCATGATTCTTGATAACGTTCAATTTCTTGATAAGGTAAGAAATCACATGGGCCTTGTAAGGAAGAGAGTACATACATGGTTTTAATTATATGCGGGTGTGGTAATCGGTACACAGCATCTCTCAAAAGCCTCAATCCAGATATTGCTGAAGAAATCACGTAGTGCATTGCTGGCCACGTATTTCCCAATCACGCGTTCATGCCTGGAGTATGTTTCACGCACCAAAAATTAGAAAAAAAAAGATCTTTTTATGATTTCTTTCACCTCTGTCGGTCCGACGTAACAGTTTATATAATTGATTAGACTTTGGGAGTGTTTATATAATTCAGTAATATTGAGTTGCAAAGTTACTAGCACTAAAAAAAAATTACCTATCTGCAATTACCTATGAAAAAAAGAGGAAAAAAAGAAAATATGAGAAAAAAAAGGGGAAAAAAGGTTTAGGGAGTGTTTGGAAACGCAGACCAACCCGCTTTTCTAAAAAAATCAATTTTTTTATTAAAAATTATTTTTTTATATGTTTTGGATCGTTTTGATGCGCTAATCATAAAAATAATTTTTAAAAAATAAAAAAAGAATTTATTTTGATATATTTCGGTATAAAAAATACTTTAAAAAACAACCGTAACCACACTCCCAAAACAGACTATTAATAAGTGGAGGAGCACCTTTCTATTTCTTTTTAATCTTTTTAAAATTTGAAGGAGATGTTTAATATTAGATATTTTAATGTAATATAAAATCATATATGAACTTATTTAGCATTAAGCTAAATTGATAAAGTCTTCCTTGGATTTAATGTCATTTAAGAATCAATTTATACTAGCTATTTTACTCGTCATTGTCAGTGGGTTATAAAAATTTTTTTCAATAAAAAATATTAGATATATAGATTTTTATCGATGTGTTTTTTAACATAAAATGTTTTTAAGTATAAATTAAAAATTTTATATAAGTATCCAATTAAATAAATCGACTCTGTAAATAAATATAAAAAAATCATCACAATAACTTGGGAAAAAATCTTTAGAAGCACGAAGTTGAATAAAAAAAGGATGAAAACTAGGTCTGAGTCAACCCAGGGTAATGTGATAGACATGTAATATTAGTAATAAGGGGTGAGTCAACCCACAAAACTCGTGGTTTAAGTTATGAGATCAAGAAAACTCAATAGAAAATAAATTGAAAAAAATCACAAAACTAGTTTTTTTATATAAAAAAACTAATATCAAACGATTAAATATAAAAAAAATAAGTAAAAAACAAAGAATGTTGATACGTGTTAATTTTTTAAACCCTTAACCCGAGTTATTAGATTGAAAGCACCGTATATGAAGAAAACACGAAGCTTAATCCTCAATAAATCAAACATTGAAGCATGAAATTAAAAAAAAATTAAAAAAGGATTTAAGATTAAAAAATAAAAATTAAAAGAATGAGGGTAAAAATAAAAATAAAAAATAAATTAGAGGGTAACCAAATTTTTTTTTATTGGAGGGTAAATTGAAATGAGAAATAACTTAAACAAAAAGGAAAGAAAATCAAAATAACGAAGATTAAATTGGAAATAATAATATATCATAAACTTCGATTGGAGGATGAAATTGAAAACAAATAATACTTTTACAAAAGGGTCAAAGAAAAAAAATAAGAAATCAATAGAATAAATTGCTTTTCAAAGTGCTTTTCGCTTATAAATGTATTAAAATTTTATTTTTGAGATTAGCACATTAAAACAATTTAAAATATAAAATAATCTAAAATATAAAAATATTAATTTAAAAAAAAATTATTATTTTTTTAAAATATTTTTTTACCACAAAAATAAACAAACAGCCTCTGAAACATCTCACTTTGTAGTTTAACATTCCTACAATCTCGACTCTAATTCTCTTTCACCATTCATGTCAATTTGTTTGATCTCACCATTGAAAAAGCTATTCTAAAAAAAAAAAAAAAATCTAAAATGATTTTGAATACTTTTGACTTTTAAACAACTTTAATAACCATCCGAAGCCATTATTTTCTTGATTTTATTTCACTTTGTTTTAGGACTGACTTATATTAATCTTATAATTGATTGATGTATGTATGTGTGTGTGTATATAAAGTTAATTTCTTTCTAGAGATAATAAATGGTAAATATAAATCTTTTATAAATATCATGATGTTGAAATAAGAATATTTAAATGACATATTTAAAAAAAAAATGAAGATCCATGAATTGTTGCTCCTAATTAAATATCATTAGGGTTGCATGTCTCCATCTTCAGCCACTTTGTCGGTAAATCACCACAAACAAATTCTCTCAAACGGTATCTACATGTCTTCCTTGTAGGAATATGCTTTAACATCCATGCCCTCATGTAAAATAACATCATGTCACCCTTCACATTCCTGAAAGGCGCGTTTGACAAAAATCTCATTTTTTAACACACTCCCTAGTCCCTCCTCTTTCATGACTAGCTGGTTTAATCTTACTTGATATCTTCATTTTACACCACATGTTGAGCAAGATTTCCACTATACTTTAATCTTGGCTTTTTGCACCATATCTTGGTTTTTGTCACTTCATGAAGTTTCCCTGCAGTATTTTTTATTTGTTTGAATATGCTATTTCTTTGTTACGAATCGAACTTGGCCATGCAAACTATTGAAGACTCCGAATGACGAAGAACCCAATAACATTTTCTTGTTATGATAAATTTTTTTTATAACCCCCCTCCCTCCCTCTCTATATATATATATATATATGATTGCTTTCGATTTGTAGGGTTGTGGTTAGTTGGGATTTGAGTTACATTTTCATCAATGGAGTTGAAGTTTCTTGATTCCAAATCATCATCTTTATCTGAGAAAGCAGCCCTCGTGGCAAGGACAAAATCAAGTCCGTTTTCCAGTTTCGAACATTCAGTTGGTGTTAAATTTTCTCAAGAGTTCAGTTCTTGCAGAGGTAAGTGGGACTGGTGATGAATCATTGTATTAGCACTACAAGTCCATGCGGTTTTGTTATATTCCTTGTTTTTGTCTGTGTTGCTCAATGTTCTTGGCATTCAAGCAGGGCATTTACACATTTCGATTTGAAGGGTTTGTTTTTGTTTCTGTATCAGACATTTTGAGACCCAGTTCATGCTCTGAGCCATTCTTTTTTCCTTCTGAAGTTATCTGTGTTTTGCCGAGGTTGTTCTGCTTTTTGCTATGTACTCTTTAAACAGAGACCAAGTGCTAGTAAATGATTATAAACGGACAACCATGTCTCATCTCATTAGGTTATAGCATTTACTGATTTCCTGCTCTTGCTTCCCAATTTGGCATAGTTGGTGATTCGGCATTTCATTAACAGAGAGACATTTTTTTTCGCATTAAAAGATGAGCAAATGAGTGTTTTGCTTCCATGGCTTCTTATGTTCAGGAGTATTTACGAAGGCATCTTATTTGAGTTCAAAAGGTACATTTATGCCAAAGAGGGCTATTAGCTCAGTTGACAAAGAAAAAACCGCAGCAGAGAATTACTTTTATCAGATTAGCACAAATGGTGCTGGTTCAAGTCTGTTTTCCAGAAATGTCGGAGTATTTGATGCCTGCGATGATGAGTACGGGGGAGTTGTGGTTGATCCGGATAGATTACCGGTTAATCCAGATGCCTTTGCTCCAATGCTCCAATTTTCCCTTTCACACTGGAAAATGAAGGTAAATTTCTGCCGCTGCATGATCAACTCCTGTGTGGCTTAAATTGTTTCTTGGATACCCTATGTTGGTCACCAAATTGACTTCTACCATGTCAATTTACTGCAGGGAAAGAAGGGAATTTGGCTCAAGCTGCCCCTGGAACGATCAGAGCTTGTTCCAGTCGCTGTGAAGGTAACTTGTGCTCAAACTTAAACATTACTACTGAATTGTTTCATTTCATTGGCTTGAAGCATCTGCAATTTATACCAGTTCATTAAATGACTCAAGAAAATGATGAGGAATGTTTGGCTCCTTCAATCTTTTCACGAGACATGCAATCTGAGTGGATGAGTAAATTGATTAACAGGAAGGTTTTGAGTACCACCACGCAGAACGAGGATACGTGATGCTGACTTACTGGATTCCCGAAGGACCTTGTATGCTTCCTTCTAATGCTACGCATCAAGTTGGTGTTGGGGGATTTGTGATCAATGACAAAAATGAGGTGTGATTATTGAGGAAAAGAAAAGTTTCTAAGCTGCCCCAATTAACTAATTTTGACAAATTTAGATCACCAGTCCTTCAGCACTACAATGGTCTCATTTTTTTAAAAAAGATCTTTGGCAATCAATTGCAGGTTCTTGTAGTACAAGAGAAATTCTATGCTCCATCATTTGCCGATCTTTGGAAAATACCGACTGGTTTTATTCTCGAGGTACGTAATTTTATCTTGAACCAAGGAATCAGCTATTTATGAAAACTTCGAATGAAAGACCAACCTTGATATATCATTTCAGCTTTTAAATCTCAATTGCTAAATATTGTTTCAGTCAGAAGAGATTTACACAGGAGCTGTAAGGGAAGTCAAGGAGGAAACTGGTGTAAGAATCTTCAATCTCGTACTTAATTTATTTACACTAAAATTTCTTTTCCAGGACCATTGATAGTTACCAACTTACATCAGCATAATAAATTAACATTGAACGATCAAGTCGTGCCAATAATGTCAGCTGAGTTTTTGTTTATTTTGCAGGTCGATACCGAGTTTGTGGAAGTCATAGCATTCAGGTTAAGAACTTTTGACTTTGGCTTCACTTGTTTCCTCTCATAGCAATATTCATGCACTGAACAGTTCTGGAAATGTGCAATCGATCCTTTCTTTGCTGTGCAAAGAAAAGAAATGAATGAATGATTTGTAATGGAAGCATCATAGGTTCATAATCATGTATATCTAGCTACAAAGATGCTATGCCTGATGAAATCTTCTAGATACACGAGTATCGGACAGCGCGCACACACATGTATGCCTTTCCCAACACTCTGTCTAATGTAGCCTTCAACACTGATTTCAGGCATGCTCACAATTTGGATTTTGACAAGTCAGATCTGTTCTTTGTATGTATGCTGAAACCCTTGTCAGCTCAGATTAAGGTTGATAATCTTGAAATCCAAGCAGCAAAAGTAAGTACCTCTCCTTACTGATGTGTGTAAGTTAGCTTCACATTATTCATTCTTGCATAAATAATTGTGAAAATTTTGGAAATGAATTCCTCTGTCTGATCAAAGATGTAATTGAATCCACAGAAGCTATGGCTTATTTGTCTCATGCATCACCAATATTCTGACTGGCCTGAAGGTGATTCATTACAATCACAATGATCACACAGTGCTAGCTTGTTCTTTTAGCCGGCCAAACGACGCATGATCATTAGACTACTTTAATAGCTAGCCACTGTCCCCCCGTTATGTGGAGGTTTCGTGTTTTTATTTATTTATTATTATTGTTTTAAGAAATCATATTTTTTAATTTTAAGTTTATTATTCTATGTTTTTGTGGCTCTTTATTTATGATATTTTTAATTTTTTTGGTAAGATTTTATTGTATCGATAATATATATATAAAGTAGTCATCTCACTCCAATATTTCAATAAGATTACATCTTGGGATCAACGAAGAGTACTGGAAATTGAAGCTGAGCTAGGAGTTTTTCAATGGATCTACAATAATGGATTTTACTTGCAAATTTATTAACACCGACTATAGTCTCTAAATCTCCTTAACTTTCTGGTGTTTTCATCCTGCAGTGGATGCCCCTTGTTGAGTTTGTTGCGCAGCCACTAATCCAAGAAGACGGATTGTTCAAGAAAATCATTGATATTTGCCTTGCTCGTTTAGGGAAACATTACTGTGGATTATTACCTCGTCAAGTAGTTTCCAAATTTGATGGCAGGCCATCCTGCCTATACTACAATGTTCTTGACACTGGAAATGTCAACTGCAACGGCAATTGAAGCCATCCAAACACTATTTCACAATTCTTAACATCCCTTGCCTGTCTTTTCCTGGAAAACCTCTGGTATTTCCGCTTTGAAGCACGCAACGGTAGCAACTGCAGTGTAAGCATACGAGGCTCGACAAGTTAAAGATTAAGGCACTAAACATGGAGTCTTACGTTTATTATACCTGATGGGTTGTAACATATAGCTTCAAGTATCTTTGATTGTAAATATATGTTCTTGTAGTAGAACGTGGTTATTGTAAATGTGTGAAGTCACCAGTTCTTCTGTTACTAATGGATTTTCACTTATAATTTCTCTTAGCAAGTAGCTAATCTGCCTGTTATGGCATTAAATTTACTAGCTGCGTTTGTATTCGTTGTGATTTCCCAGCTAAACCAATGGAGCATCATTTTGTGTAAATTTAAAGTACTGAAGTTATCCGAGAAATGGAGCGGAGCCGTTCTGTTGCATCATAGTTAAGCTGCATATTGCTTCTGTGTTTGGTGCAAGTAGTTCGCACATGAAAGAAATACTTCGCTATATTTAACAAGATTCTTTCTAAGAAAAGAGATTGCATAATGCATATCAAAGGCCATAATGTATGCAGAAAGCACAAGATTGTAGTTAGGGGCTATGGTTGGCACCTGCACAAGAACCCAGTAAGCTCATTTCATAGCTACAGTACTAGCTTTTTGGCCGGCGGAGTAGATTGGTTTTTTTTTTTTCAAGCCTAAAAAAATATACTAAAACATTAAGATGTTAAAAATTTGATGCA
>Ga0307515_10009330_pt1 | contig 18987 bp, 5 predicted proteins | sample 17_EM_MG_FD_194513 | JGI IMG/M metagenome (GOLD analysis project Ga0307515, IMG submission 194513) | Populus trichocarpa ectomycorrhiza microbial communities from riparian zone in the Pacific Northwest, United States - 17_EM | ecosystem: Host-associated > Plants > Roots > Unclassified | place...
TCTAAATTATCTCTAGTTAAGTTCCTTTATTATTAGAAATCCTATTAGGTTCTTATAATCCATCTTAACTATAAATAATTTCTTTATACCTTGCAAGAATGCTCTCTATTTCTTTAATACTATAACTATACCTAATAACTCCTTATTATAGATGTTATAGTTTAACTCTAGTAGTGTTATTTTCCGACTATAGTATGCCACTAGGTGCTATTTATCTTAATATTTCTGTATAAAGTATGCCCCTAGTATATAGTTTAATATATCTATTTTTATAACCATCTTTAATCCTAGTTAATAGATCTTAAGAACTGGCTCCTAGGTAAATAATTCCTTAACTTACTTAAATAGCTTTTATTACTCCTCTCCCTATACCTATAGTTTTTCTTTCTTTGTTAATCGCGTAAATAGTTTAATATCCTTTAACTATTGCGCTATAAACTGTCTACAGTAATTATAAAACCCTAGAAATAATCTTAACTGTATAATGTTCTCCGGTTTTTACTAATTTACTATAGCCTTAATCTTCTTTAGATCTATACTAAGTTGGCCTAGTTTAATAATAAATCTAACAAAATCGGTCTTTCTAGTAAAGAACTCGCATTTTTTAATTACTATTAGCATCTGTTCTTTTTATAGTCTCTTTAAGACCTATTTAATGTATTCCCTATACTCTTCCTTAGTTATTAAGTAGATAATAATATTATTAAGGTATACTATAACAAATTTATCTAAGTATTCTCTTAATATATTAGTAATACGCTTCTAAAATATTACTAGTGCGTTTATAAGCCCGAATTGCATAACTAATAGTTTATATAGTCCTTCCTTTAACCTAAAGGCTGCCTTTTATTTATTGCCTTCCTTAATCCTAATCTAATGGTATGCCTATCTTAGATCTATCTTTATAAAGATTTACACATTACTTATCCTATCTTAGATTTCGCTAATTAAAGGTAAAGGATACCTATCCTTCCTAGTAATATTATTTAACTATCTATAGTTAATACATAGCCTTAGTTTACTATTCTTCTTTAGTATAAATAGTACTGGATAACCCGCTAATAATTGCGATGGTTTAATTTATCCCTTTTATAGGTTTTCCTAGATAAACTCTTTTAGTGCTCTACCTTCTTCTTTAGTAAGCTTATAGATTAAAAAGAACTTTAAACTTATTCCTAGTTCCAATTTTATCTTATAGTCCTATACTATATACTTTAATAGCTTTTTACTCTTTAGTAACTATAGTTTCTTACTATACTTATAGTATCTCTTTAGTATATAACTTAGTCCTTTCTCTATTTCTTTATAAGTTACTCCTACTTAATACTATACCAACTTAGCTTGTTATCGCATCTTATAGCATTAAGTATCCCTAATATTAACCTAACCTATAACCTAATTAATCTTTGGATTATATTTCTATAACTAAGGCATTCTTAGTACTGCCTTATTATTTCCTAATAGTAATATATTAAAAGACATCTTAATTTATCTTCCTTTAATAGTTAGCTAAATAGGTCCTATTTTAAGATTAATAATACCTCCTCTATAGGCTATTAGATCTCCTAAAATTATCACTAATAGGTAAGGGTGCTCCTTTTTCCTATATAGTAATCCTATTCTTTTAACTACTATTAGTAAGATATAGTTCCTTATTGCTCTACTATCTATTAATGCTTTAAACTGCTAATCTTGCCATTTAACTTATAAATTTAGGTATTATCCTTAAATTCCTTTAAGGGTCTAAGGCTCTACTACTAGCTCCCTTTAGTCCTATAGTCCTCTACTTTTCCCAACTATTAGCTACTTAAATCTATTTATACTTAGTCCATCTTTAGCTAATACTTAGTTTACTTTTTATCTTTAATATGCCATAAATATATATTCTCTAGATATTCTCACTACTATCATCTATCTAGGCATTCTTCTATAAAAAATCTTTTTAGCTAAAGTATTAAGTCTCCTAACTCCTAAACTTCCACTAAATGCTAGCTATATATATACTTAGCGTTCTAGTATTTTTATTCCTTAGTTATCTAATATATTCTTATAGGGTATTTTTAATACTTATCTTTAGGTGCTCTATATATATTATACGTATTATCTATATACGCAATCTATAATAACGTATAGTATACTTAGTGCTTTAGGTTAACTCTTGGTTCATTTTTATCTTTAAGTTTAAACCTTTATTATATTAATCTAAACGTTATAACTTTATTTATAGGTACTAAGGTACGTCTTTTACTTCTCTAGTCCTCTAAACGTTCCTCTAGGTCTTTTAATGTTATAATTAAGGCTCCCTTAATGTAACTCATTACCTTTTCCGTAATTAGGTAGTCTTAAATAACTTTCTCGTCTAACCACATATAGAAATCTTCCTACTTATTATTATGCCTCTGCCTATACTACTTTTGGTACAGCTACTAGAGTATATACGGTTTGTCCGTAAGGAAGTATCTTCTTATTACTATATTATAATAGCCTTTAGTATATCGTTCCTTAAACCTAGTTAGAATTCCTAAATCCTTTTCTTATTCCAGTTTAGTAAGCTACTTAGCTCTTAGCATGCCTGCTTTAAGTCTATTAGTAATTCTTTATATAGGTACTTAGTCCTTAATATATTCTAATATACTAGATCTCTTATCTAGTTTCTATTCTTACTATAAGATAATTCTTACTCTAAATTCCTCTATAGTTTCTTTCTTTTCGCGTCTTATAAGTGGATCCTTAAAGTCTTCCTGCTTTTTAATCTTAGCATTAGTCTTTTAATCTTTAGGCTAAACACTATATTCCCCTAGTAAGTCCTTTAGGTCTATATACCTGTCTCCTAATCTAGTTACTATTTATACCACAGATTCTCTAATCTTATTAATAGTCCTTATTTATATTTTAAAGTTTTAGTTCTATAGGATTCTTAATCCTAAGCTCGCTTCTAACTTAAGCTTTACTCTAGCCTTAGTCTAACTAGGCTTACTTAGTGTTCTTATCTTATCTTATCTTAAGAATCTTATGCCTATAGGAAACTTTATCCCAAGCTTATTTATATATCGTTAAACTAAGCTACTACCCTACTCTATCGGTTTCTATCCGTTATAGGTCCTTAGGTATACCTTATATTATCTTAAAAATCTTAGTTATCTTTTATCTTATCTTAAGAATCTTAAGCCTTTAGCCTTTTACCTTTATTAAGTGCCGAAATAGTTTACTATTCTACTTCTCTTATATCTTATAAAGCGATAGATATTATATCTAGTAGGGTCTTAATCCCTATTAATATTCCCTATTCTATAATGGAATTATCCTCTACCTCTTATATAACATCTCGAAGGTCTATATACTCCTAATAAGCCGCCTTTATTACCTTATCGTTATAGAATATTTCACCTATATTAAATTTATTGTCCTTAATATCCAATCTACGAACTAGTTTGTTGGTTCCCCTACACTCTAAGGATTTTAGCTCCTATAACTAATAGCTTACACCGTACTTAGCATCTTTATAAATTTAGCATGCGTTATTATAACAAAATATAAAACTTCTAATTAAACATTCTTTTATTCCTCGCAGTATACTATTATCCCTCTATATATATATGTCTTCTACTAGTCTAGTTCCCTTTATTATATAGTAACTCTAACTATTTTTATAATCCCTTATAAAGTAACTTTGTTTTCTACAATTTATATAAGCTCTGTTTTTAAACCATTAACTTTACTATAGAGTTCGCCTAAACGTCTTCTGCTATTAAGATCCCTAATTTAGCCTCTGCTCCTTAGTCCTATAATTACTAGATCCTTAACCTTTAGGTTTCTATAGTTTCTTACTCTATCTCTTATAGGCTTCTTTAGTACTACTTAGGTCTATTAGCTCTGCGCTATACTATAGTTTTTAACTTAGCTTCGGTTATTGCGTACTTTACGCCTTATATAACTATAAAACTCTATTCTAACTTCTCTTGGCCTGTTCCCTTTAGTAGATCTAATTATTAATCTTAATCGCTTAATCTATTAGATCCCTTAGGGTATCCGTATTTTCTATTAGGATAATTACGTTCTAGACATTAGCCTTAAGTCCCTACTTATACTATACTATAAGCGCCTTATTATTCCACTTTACTTATATTACTAGCGTCTAGAACTACGTTATATACTTAATTGCTAAGGTTCGTTGCGTAATATCTTAGAGTTTTTTTTTGCTATAGTAACTGCCTCTAGGTCTCCAAATATTTATATAAGTCGCTCTATAAACCCTTCCTAGCTTAAGAATATAAATTGCACTTCTTAATTAGTGGTCGTTATTCTATTTGCCTATATTTCTATAAAGTAAGGTTTAAACTACTTAAGTGCTCTTCCTAATAGGAATAGTCCTATATAGGCTATTCAATCCATAGGTATTAGTAGCTTTACTCCTTCTTATATAACCTTAAAGTGCATTTACATAAGGAATCCTTTAAGCTTTAATCTTTCTCCTAAGTACCTTTTAATTAATAGTAGCTTAATCTTTACTGCTTCTATCCTATTAACCCTTTCTTCCAGCGCTATATTATTTGTTATTAACTAGTTAACTATCTCTTATAGTTATCTAACTGTTACAGGTTATTATAAGTTAGTGTCCGCTATACTAATATCTCCTCCTAACCTTAAAGTAGTTGCTGCCGTTAATAGCGTTATAGTGGCTGCTTTTAGTGGCATATTATTTAACTTTCTGTACTTAATACTATAACTAGGTAGTAATTATATAACGGAACCTTATAGCAGGAACTATAATAGGCTCGTTATTAGGCTAGGTATATAGGTAATATAAGTTAAAGTTAATAACGTAATAATAACTAGTAGAGTGGTTGCCTAATAGATTAACTCTAATTATATTTTAAGAATTACTACCAGGAAGGAACTGTCTGGGTAGGGACTGTGGTCCTTTAAATACACAACCGTACTCCTAAGAAATTCTTCTTATATATAATATACGTGTACTCTATTTACTCTATTATAGATTATATAGATCCTATAAATTATATAGATTACCTTATATAACCTTGGTTACCATTCCTTGTTATATAGTTCTATTGGCTCCATCCTAGACCGTGCCTAAATTAACCAACTAGCTTCTTCCGACTCTTCTCCAAGTAGTTATAATATTGTACTTAAAGCGTCCGTAATATAAGTTGCTATAGATTGCCACAGATTGCCGCATATTATAATTACGTGACGCAATAATCTTATAAAACACTAAACGGCGCTACTCTTCTTCTCCTTTCCTTTCCCTAGCTTTAGATTCTTATTTATAGACAATCTAATTATATAGGCTTGCGCGACCCTTTCGCCGCGCTTATATCTTAATTAACTAAGTCGCTAATAATAAGAACTACTCGAAACTAGAAACACCCCTATATCTAGCGTTAACCTATTAAATAGACTTACTACGGTCCTTAAAGCCCTAGCCTAACGTATAGCATTAGTATTATCGTAGTTCGCGAAGGTTATAAACCCCCCATTGCTTATAGACGGGGCCGACCCTACGTTTAATAATTAGAAGCTTTAATTATAGGATAAGCTTAAAGTTAATACGGACTACTTCCCTACTACTTAAGCCAAAATGGCCTATATCTTCGGCCGTACTAGTAGAGACGCCTAGACGTACCTACGTCCGTAATATACTACAGACTTAGCAAACCCTTTTATCTTAAAAGAAGAAATAATTAACTACCTATCTTCTATCTATAAGGACCCTTTTAGGGTATAGAACGCCTGCCTTAGCTATAAAAGTCTAAATATAAAAACGACGGAGACCTTTTCGGCCTTTTAGACCCGCTTTTTATACCTAGCTAAATAAGCCTAGATTCCCTAGAAAAACCTACTACTAAACCTCTTTAATAAGCTTACCCTAGACCTACAGCGGGCCGTACTATTAGCTTTTACTACTATATAGACGCTAAAAGAACTTATAGACTATTGCCTAGCCATTAACTAAGGCCTTTATTAAATTAAGGCATAAGCTAACCAGATAAAGGCTAGGAATTCCTTAAATTAAGCTATAAGCAATGTAAGAACGGCCCATAATACCCTAGAATAACCCGTAACGCCTACTACACTAGCCGTTAACCTAATAACTAGCCGTGTAGCTAGCCCTGCCGCCGGCTAAGTATTTACTTGGCTTACCTATAGCGACCCCTATATATAGGCCCTTAGCAACTAAGGGGCTTACTTCTTATACGGCTAGAAAGATTACTATATAAAAAACTGCCTAATAAAAGTAAAAGCGGACGAGGTCCTGTTAATCTAGGAGGATAGTATAGAGTTAAAAAAAAAAAGAAACCCTAGAGAAAGACTCCTCTTTAGGGTTAAAAGGGATTAATATATTATATATTAATCTAGGACGGCTAATTAATAGAAAAAGCTGCACTATCCCTTATACTTTATTTCGCAATAAATATTAAGTTTTAACCTCTACCTTAGCTAACTTTAGAGCAAATGCCTTTACCCTAATTAACACCTAGTATGCCGTAAGGCTGGCTAACTTTCTTAACGCACCTATAGAAGATCTGCCTAAACTAATTCCTATTCACGGGTATAACAGACGGGTAGGGCAACCTATTATAAGTATTTTGTAAATATACCTCCGCATTAATGGGCGAAGGTAGTATAACATCCCCTTCCTAATTACGGACCTTAGAAGCTATAATATAATCTTAAAAAGGAAATGGCTAGCCTATTTAGGCTTATAGCTTAATATACAAAGCAGACGGCTAATTTGGCCTAAAACCCTACCCCTAACCCCTTCTTTTATAAAAGAAATCAGTATTATAATGGAAAACCTTATATAACCCCAGATTAATACTATCTACTAGGCCGATGCCATATGTAGAGACTAGGCCTTTAAGAAGGATATATAGCTTAACCTATAACGGATCCGTATACTACGCCGCCCCCAGACTACCTATATTACGCCACCCATACTATAGACTTAGGAAGTTGGCAGTAATCTACCTAAGTCCTTAGTAAAGAACCTAGGCCCTACGCAGCTATAATGGAAGGCTAGGAATATTAGATAATATACTAAACTAATAGACTGGAAGGATAACTTACGGAAAATAGAATGCGAGCTAAGGAAGACTATAAACCCTATACCGTAAAATACGGCCTAATAAATATCCGTAAAGAAACCTATAGACCTCCCACTAGTTAATATCTGCTGTATTAGCGCTGTAGGATTCTACCAGAACTTAGTTTAGCTAAATACCGTTAACTTTATAACTAGCTTATATAAAATTAATTAAATAATTAAAGAAAAGGAGACCCTAGCCTAAAAAAAAGACGAGCTTATAGATAAGGAGCTAGTAGAACGGAAACTACCCTATTGGTACTAAGAGTTTAAAAATATATTCTCTAAAGCAGTATCTAATATGCTCCTACCCTACCGACTATATAACTATAAGATTAAGATTAAACCAGATAAGGAAAACGTCCTCGGCTATACCCCCCTTTATAAACAATCTATTACTGAATTACAGGCCATTAAGTAGTATATTGTGGATAACTTAGTAAAGGGGTTTATTAAGCCTAGTTAGGCTCTATTTACCTCCCCTATTCTATTTACTAAAAAGTTAAATAGAGGACTTCGTTTCTGTATTAACTACTATAAGCTTAATAATATAACCCGTAAAGACCGTTACCCACTACCCCTACTTAATAAGACGCTGGCCCAAATAAATAGAGCTAAGGTATTTACTAAGCTTAATATCCGTTAGGCCTTCTACTAAATTAGAATAGACCCTAAATCTATAGACCTTACTATATTTTAGACTTGATACGGATTATATAAATATAAAGTACTCCCTTTTAAACTAACCAACGGACCTACTACGTACCAACAATATATAAATGATGTACTCTTTAACTACCTTAACGACTTCTATACGGCCTACCTAGATAATATTATAATTTACTCTAAGAACGAGTTAGAATATAAGGAGCACATCTATAAGGTCCTATAACGGCTCCGTAAGGCTAGCCTCTAGGCTAATATTAAGAAGTTAGAGTTTGGTATAAAGTGTATAAAGTATTTAGGGTTTATTATTAGTATAGACGGAATTAAGGCAGACCCGGAAAAGACGGCCGTAATTAATTAGTAGGAATTACTACGGACCGTAAAAGGGATATAGTTATTCTTAGGGTTCTGTAACTTCTACCGACGCTTTATTAAGAACTATAGCAAAATTGCTTAGCCCCTAAGCCGCCTTACTATAAAGGACCAGCCCTTCTACTTCGATACCGCATATAGGTAGGCTTTTAATAAGCTTAAGAAACGGCTAGTCTCCGCCCCCTTACTTGCCTACTTTAACCCAGAACTGCCCTTAATGCTAGAAACCAATACCTTAAATAGTATTATCGCTAGCATTTATTCCTAGAAGTAGATGGATAAAGAGTAGCACCCTATTGCTTACTACTTAAAGACTATAGTAGATGCAGAGCTAAACTACCTAATCCACGATAAAGAAATGTTAGCTATTATCTCTAGCTTCTAGCACTGGCAAGCATAGCTAGAAGGGACCCCTAAGCCTATTTAAGTAGTCTTAGATTATAAGGCCTTAGAATATTTTATAATAATAAAAGCCCTTACAGCCCAGTAGGCGCGCTAGGCGGATACCCTATCTTAATTCTACTTCCTAATTATATATAGGCCAGACGCTACTAACTGTGCGGACGCTCTTATAAGGCGTAAATAGGACCTAAATAACCAGATGGCTGTAAAGATCTTATTATAGACCTAGACGCTACTATAACCAAAGCACCTTAACCTTTAGATTCGGGAAGAACTAAGTACTAAATCTTTAAGCGCCGAGATATGTCCCATCGACCCTATGGAATTTAACCTTATTAATAAACTACTATAAGTAAACCGTACGGACCCTTCTCTACAGGAGTACCGCGAAAAGGCAAAGGATATTACTAGCCTATGGTCCCTTAAAAATGGACTGCTTAAGCACTAGAAACGGCTAGTAGTAGTAAAGGAATAGAACTTATAAACCCGGCTTATTACTAAAGTATATACCTAGGTCTCTACGGCCCACCCTAGAAAAAATAAGACCTATAAGATTATTAGTAACCATTACTACTGGCCCGGAATAGTTATAGATATTAACCGTTACGTACAGAACTGCAACAACTGCCGTAGGTCTATAATTCCACGAGATAAGATACTAGGACTATTAAAGCCACTTCTAATACCAGAGCGCCCCTAGTAGTATATCTCTATAGACTTCTATAAACTGCCTCTAGACCGTAACGGATACGATATAGTTATAATTCTAGTTAACCGCTTTAGCAAGCGCCCGTTCTTAATTCCCTATTGTAAGAATATTAATGCTAAAGAGGCGGCCCGACTATATATCTACTATATCTACTAAATTTACGGACTACTAAATACTATTATATTGGACCGCGGACTGTAGTTTATATCGGCTTTCTAGAACGAGTTTACCCAGATCCTAGGGATTAAGCTAAAGGTTTTTATAGCGTACTACCCCTAAACAGATAGCTAAACGGAGATTATAAATCAATACTTAGAGTAGAGACTTCGGCCCTTTATTAACTACTTTTAGGATAACTAGGGTAAACTGCTACCCCTTATAGACTACGCCCAGGCGACCCTACTCCATAATTCTATAGGATTTGCACCTATCCAACTAGAAATAGGGTATTTACCCTAAATAAGCTTTAACTAGAATAGGCTAAAAGAACTATAAACCGTATGTAAGAAACTGTCTTATAAGGAAGCCCAGTAGTACGCTAAGCGCTTAGAGGAAGCCTAGACAGTAGCCCGTACAAATCTAGAAAAAGCCTAAAAATTAATATAATAGTAAGCAAATAAGCATAGGCAAGAGCCTGACTTTGCCGTAGGTAATATGGTCTAGGTTATAATAAAGAACTAAAAGACGGAACGGCCTAGCTGTAAGCTAGACTATTAGATAGTAGGGCTGTATACAGTCCTTAAGAAAATAGGCAACTTATATAAAGTAAAGCTCCTAAATTCAATTAAGGTTTACCCTATTTTCTCGCCGGATAAGCTACAGAAGGCTATAAATAACCCATTACCTAGATAAAAGAACGAACCTCCCCTACTAATTTAAGTTAATGGCGACAACGAATAGGAAATTAAAGAAGTACTAGCCTGTAAACTAGTAAAGAAAACGCTAAAGTACCGCGTTAGTTGGAAAGGCTACGACCTAGATCCTACCTGGTACCCTACATAGAACTTTATTAGCAGTCCCTATAAGCTTTAAGAATTTTATAACCGTTACCCTAGTAAACTAAGACCCCTAAAGTACCTAGATGAGTATATAGAGTGCTAGTATAGCGAAGATAATAAGCTACCGAAAGAACATAAAGATAAGAACGCCCTATAGGCATAATATAGATATATATAAAGCCTGAGGGCAGGCTTCTTCGGAGGGGGGGGTAATGTTACGGCACTGGCAAACTGCCGTTAGATTGCGGCAAATTGCCGTTACGTGATGGTAAGTTGCCGTCACGTGACCAGAGGATTGTACATAACTTCGAGCGGCGCTGCTGCTCTTCTCCTTTCCTTTCTTTAGCTTTAGATTCTCGTTTATAGACAATCCAATTGTATAGGCTTGCACGTCCCTTATACCGTACTCATGCCTCAATTGACTAAGTCGCTAACAGACGCGAGAATGGACTGATCTGCTTATGGAGGAGCTATACGTGTTTATTGGCGCTATTATATATATAGGAGTCCACGAGGAGCCTTAAATCCCTATATATTGGAATATAGACTTTAATAAGGGTCCCTTACATTTAATTTTAAACTATATACCACTCTACCGCTTTAAGCAAATTCAATAATATTGCTATATCTCTTGCCCTAAAAGTAATAAAAAAGCGGGGTATTACCTACCTTCTAATAAGATATGGTGGTATAAGGCTAAACCATTAGCTTTATCTTTTTAAGCTTCTTCTTAATAATACTACTCTTCTTTATCTAAAGTTAGTATTAATAAGCTTATAGTACGATGCTTTAGTAGATAAGTCCCCCCTTTATTTTACCTTTTATTACCCCGCTAATTACCCTAGGTCTTTATATATATATAAGATGCCAAAAGAAGCTAATTAAATAAGGGTATAAGATTTACGGAATTGCAGATTACGGATATATATTTAATTAGATTTAGAGCTTTAGAGAGAAAGGACTATAAGATATAGTTCTTTATCTAAACCTTATTAATACCGGGTATCTTATACGGAATCTCGCACTTTCCCTCCTACGCCGTTACCTTATAATATATCTAGATAACTACTTTATATCTATACCTTTATTTTCAGAGCTACGGGCTTATAAATTTAGTATAGTAGGTACTATATAGCTATATAAGGAGTTCCCTATAGAGTTAAAAGAGTTAAAGAAGCGGTTCTCTATAAAGCTTAAATAGAATACTCTTCTAGCGGTAGTAGTTTAAGATATACTTTGCCTAGCTTAGTAGGACAATAATATTGTTCTAGCTTTAAGTAATATCTATACTATAGATAAGGCAGAAAACTTTCGGGAGAAGGTTAGAAAGCGCCCTGTAAAGATATCTATAAATAGCCAAATTATTAGATAGGTATTTGGTAATAATTATTAGAAAGAGCTACAGATCCCCTACTTTATTAATAATTATAATTATTATATAGGAGGTATAGATCTAGTAAATTAGTTTAGGGAGTTGTATAAGACTTATAGACCTACTTTTAAGACTTAGTGGCCTCTCTTTTACTAGCTTATTATTATAGCCTGTATAAATTTATATAGGTTATATTAGTTAAATCTAACGGATAAACCTCTTATATACTTAAAGTTTGTTACGGAGTAAGCATAAGCGACGATAATATATAGCAAAGTAGATATTATTAAGCTATGTACATAAACTATATAATAAGATTAAGACGTTGCGTAAGGAAAGAAGGTAGGAAAACGGGAAGAAAGGGCATATATTGTTAACTTAGTTGCTTAGCTAATACGTGCATAGGGTAGAATAGGGTTTAGGTCATAGTCCTAGTAGAATTTAGCAGAATTTAGTAGGACTTAGCAGAATTTGGTAGAACTTGGTAGAATTTAGTAGAACTTAGCAGAATATAGCAGAATGCCGTAGATTGCCGTTAGATTGCCATTAAATTACCATTAGATTGCTATTTCGCGGTTAGTCTCTAATTACTAAGTCGGTAGAAATAGGTAGATGTGTAAAAGGTGTTACGGGGGTATCCTATAATAGTACCCCCCTTTTAAACTTAAGCTTCTGTAAGATAGGGCTATAGTAGTTCTAGATAGAGTTCGTAAAAGTCTTTTATGGCTTATATAAGTCCTATAGAGTCGACGGGTTCCTATAAGGGCTTAGTAAAGCCTCTCTATTTCATAAGGTATATATACTAGCGTTTCCGTTTATCGTACTTAATGTTATTAATTCTTTTAACAAAGTACTCGTTCTTACCATCTACTTTAACTAGTGGGGGAGGGTCTTGTATCTGTCTAGGCAGGGCGTCTAATATAGGGGCAGCAGGGCGGAGGACTGACGTATAAAATACGGGGTGGATTTTAACCGTATTAGGGAGCTTTAGTTAGTAGGCGTAAGAGAAAACAACCTTCTTAATCTTATAAGGGCTAGCGTTCTTCTAATTAAGTTTCTTAGCAGGTCGTTTTATATTTAGGTTTCTTATATCTAGCTAAACAAAGTCACTAATTTGGTAGGCCGGTGCTAGGGTTCGTTTCTTATTTGTTGCAGCTTTATAAACAGATTGCGCCCATATTATTTTATTAGTAAGGAACCGTTGTAGTTCCTCCATCTTCTCTATAAATTTATTTACTTCTGCGACTTATAAGGCATAACAAGCGGGGCGAGGAACATTACTAAAAGGTTTAAAACCTATTCGTAGGTGCTAGCCGTAATTAGCCAGGAACGGGGGGACCTTTATAGTTTCCGAGACGGAATTATTTATAATAAACTTAGTAAATGCGAGCCAGTTAATCTAGTTATCTTGTAGATACGACATATATATCTAGATATACTATTCTATTATAGCGTTTATACGTTCCGTTTAACTATCTATTTCCAGGTAATATATAGTAGATAGTAGTGCTTTAATACAGAGTTGGGTAGTTAATTCTTTCTAGAATATAGAGATAAACTAGCTGCCTCTATCAGAGATAATCGTTTTAGAAAGTCTATGGAGTTTCTATATATAATCTAGGAATAGTTAGGCGATAGTAGGCGTTAACATATCGGGGCAGGCGATTAAGTGCCTTATCTTAAATAGTCGGTCTATAACTACTATAATATTCGTGCAGCCTTTACTTACAGGGAGGTTAACAATAAAGTTAACTAAGATATCCTTCCATCTTTAGTCCAGAATAGGCAGTGGCTTTAGGAGGCCATTATACGCCTTATGCGAAGCTTTAGCTCATTAGCAGATATAGCAGCTAGAGACATACCTTCGTGTTATATTATACATATTCGGCTAATAGTATTCTTATTAAAGCAGTTCTAGGGTTTTTCCTCGGCCTGGGTAGCCGGCTACTAGTAGATTATATATATATTCGAGGAGCTTAAGCTTAAGTTCGTTATAGTTAGGTATAACTAGGCGGTTCTAGTAATATAAGCGGTTTCTATAGGTTTCGCATTTACTTAAAGAAATCTTTTTAGAGCGTCTAATGCTATTATACATTAGCTTAAGCGTCTCTTAGATAAACTCGTCATTCGGGTATTCGTTAACTATAATCTATTTAATCAATCGATTAGTTATCTTAAGGACGTATACCATAAGGTTTTTAGTAGGGGGGTTAAATAGTTTAGGGCGAAGTAGGGTCTAATTTCGGTAAGAGCGCGCTTCTTTTAGGGCTAGTGCGTCTTGCGAGCGTTGGGTTAGGGCGTTAGGCTTCTAACCTTAAACGCCCGGGCGGTATATAATTAAAAATTAGAAATAAGATAGATATTCTAACCAGCGGGCCTAACAATAACTTAGCTGTTTTGTAGTTGTAAAGTACTATAGGTTCTTATAGTTACTAAGGACCTTAATTAGAAATCCAGCGCCTTCCAGTTTGGGTCGCTATTATTTAAAACATCTAATAATAGCTAATAATTCCTTATTATAGATCTCGTAGTTATATTTAGCTAAGCTTAGTTATTTTAAGAAGTATGCTACGGGGTACAATACTCCGTCCTCATTATATTAAGACAGGATACCTCCAGTAATATAGTTAAATAAGTTAGCTTCTATAACACTTATTCAGTTCGGGTTAAAGTGTTAGAGTATAGGCGCAGTAGTAAACATAACCTTTAGATAGGTAAAGGCCTTCTTACATTCCTTACTAAAGATAAAGACTTTATCCTTTCGGGTTAGAGCTATAAGGGGTAAAACTAGGGCGGAGAAGTTATTAATAAACCGTTAGTAGAAATTAGCAAATCCTATAAAGGCTCTTACGTCCTTAACGTTCTCGGGTTTTTGCTAGTTTATAATTACTTCGACTTTCTTCGGGTCCATTTATATACTATTTATAGAAATAAGGAGTCTAAGGTATAGAACTTCCGTCTTATAGAACTTATATTTATCTACATCCAATTATAGACTAGCTCTATATAGTGCTTATAGGATAAGGTTAACGTACTTCCGATATTCGGTCAGGTTATTACTGTATATTAGGATGTTGTTAATATAAGTAGTGCAAAAGATGTCTAGGTAGGGGCGCAGGGTGTTATTTATATAATGTTAAAACGAGCTCGGAGCGTTTATAAGGCTAAAGGGTATTACTAAGTACTTAAATAGTCTATATCGGGTACGAAATACAGTAAGCTATTTATCTCTTTTTATAATACGGAGACGGTTAAATATAGAGATAATATTAAGCTTTGTGTAGTAACGAGCCTTACTTAGTTAGTTTAGCGTCTCTTATATTAATGGGATCGGATATCAGTTCTTAACAGTAACGGCGTTAAGAGCTTGGTAGTCTATATAGAAGCGCAGACCACCACCAGGTTTCTTAACGAAGATTACTAGTACAGCTATAGGCGATAAGCTTACTCTAATAAATCCTTTACTTAGGTTCTCGTCTAAATACTTTCATAGCACTTAGAGTTTATTTTAAGACATTCTATATAAGGGTCCAAATCTAGGCTGCTTTCCTTCTTTAAGTATAATCTTATAGTCGTATAGTCGGTATTCCGATAGCTTATTAGCTTCCTTTTATAAGAATGCGCCTAGGCGATAGTGATACTCTACTAGTACCTTTATGGCAGGGTTAGTATGCTTCTTTAGTGCTAAGGCCTTTTTAATATCGGCCATCGTAATAGCAAAGATTATATACTTAGGTTTTTTAGCAAGTTACGCTAGCAGGGTAGCTCCAATCATGCGGATATTTAGGGTGTTAAGCTTGCTTAGATCGTCTATAGTTTCTTATATAGTTTCCTATTCAGCTTTGGGTTTAGTATTAGGTGCGGAGTTAGTATTAGGTTTAGGTTCGGGTTCTTTAAGTATACTTTTTATAGTAGAGTACTAGTCCTTCTAGTACTTTTATATAGTAAGCTTAAGCTTTTGCTTAGCGCGGGGTAGTATAGTACTTAGGGTCTATTCGTGGGGTTTAGTAGAATTTTCGGATCCTTAATGGATATCGGTGGAAGTCTTATATTAGTGGAATTTGGTAGAATTCTTAGGCTAGTAGATCTTAGTGGATATTTTAGATTTCGGTTCTAGGTTTAAGCAGTAAGTTATAAGGCACTTCTGCTTGTAATGGGAGGCGGTAAATAGAAGCTTAAGGTTGTCCTAATTAATAGTCACCTTATATAGCTTCATCCAGGGTTGTCTAAGGATTACTAAATAACCTAGGGTGGTAACGAAAAGCCTAATTAGTTCTTTATAATTTAAGTATTAAAGTCTTAGGAATACTACATAGGTAATACGGCCTAAGACGGTATATTTACTATTAAATCTAAATACGTTAATATGCCGGTCAAGGGGGGTTAGGGTAAAACCATTATCTTACGCGAAGATCTTGTTAATAAATCCTATACTGCTGGCTCCTATATCAATTAAGACTTAGGCACTAACCCATCAATTATTCTACTATAGGCGGCAGTTGACGGTTATGCTATAATCCTAAGAGTTAGAGTTCGTAACATCCAAAGCATTTAACGAGATCTTAAGGCAGAGCCGTCCCGGAGAGCGACTTAGCTCTAGGACCTTCCTTTTAAAGGCAATTAGGACGAAGTTCTTATAGCGTATTGGTTGTAGTCTCGTCCTTATAAGTGGTGCTTACTATATAATATATTAGAGCTAGATAATAATCGGGGTTGGTAAACAGAGCTTAGTTAAGGCGATTGGTTGCTTATACTAGTTGTCCTTTTATATAATTAGGATAGTAGTATACCGCCTATACTAGTTGTTTAAATATTTATTTTAGGTAGGGGGATAGAGCAGTAACTTAAGATATAAGCGTCGCTTCCGCACTTAAAATAAAGGCCGTGTTTAATACGTCGTTTATATTTAGCAGATCCTTTTAGGGCGTAAGAGAGGGTTTTAGCGTTAATATTTATAGCGTCTAGGTCCTTGCGGGTCTTAGACGGCTAGGGGGTAGAGTATTAAGGTGTATGTTTTAGGGTAAGGCGTAGTATGTCGTTATATAGGCCGTTAATAACATTAGCGCAGGCAGTAAGGGTATCTAGCAGTTTAACTCCTATAAGGGAAGCCTTTAGTTCAGAGTTTAAGGATTCCACTAGGCGATTAATTAAGGCGGGTTCGTTCTATCCAGTCTCTTTAGTATAGCGGTAGAACTCAGCAAAGTATAATAGGAAGCTCTTAGAGCCATATATCATCTTATTTAGTTTCCTTTATACTATTACAATTTAGTTAGGGTTGCTATAAGATGCTTCTAGTATAGTAACTAGTTCTTTTATAGTGTTTGGCTGGAACGGGTATACAGTTTCCACGGCGTCTCCTATTAGACAGCTTATGGTATAACGTAGTTAACTGTTAGGGGTAGGGTAGCGATCGATATTACCGTTTAGCTTATTCTCAAGTTGGTTAAGAAAGGAGCGTAGTTTGCTCCTTTTGCCTAAATAGGCGGGAGGATTAGGGAGACGTTCGCTTAGCTTCTTTATAGGGGCACTAATTAGCAAATTTGGGGTTAAGGAGCCAGTCCCAGACACGTCTTCTCTATTTGGTACTTATAGGTTAACACTAATAGGAACGGGTAGGGGTAACGGTGTAGCAAACGGTGGGTTACGGCGGATCTCTTCAATTTCTTTTCTTAGGGATCCGATTATGTCTTAATATTAAGCCTCTTGTCGAGCGAGGGCATCTATAAAGGCCTATTATAGGCCCTTTATTTATTTGGTAAACATATCGCGTAAGTTAGTTACAGATATAGGGGCTTTTAGGTTATTCTGCATGTTAGACAGGGCGAGGTAGTATAGGTTTAACGTAATGTAGTGTTACGGAGTAAGCACAAGCGACGATAATATATAGCAAAGTAGATATTATTAAGCTATATATATGAACTATGTAATAAAATCAAGACGTTACGTAAAAAAAGAAGGTAGGAAAACGGGAAGAAAGGGCATATATCGTTGACTTAGTTGCTTAGCTAATATATATATAGGGTAGAATAGGGTTTAGGTTATGGTCCTGGCAGAATTTGGCAGAATTTGGTGGGACTTAGCAGAATTTGGTAGAACTTGGCAGAATTCGGTGGAACTTAGCAGAATATGGCAGAATGCCGTAGATTGCCGTTAGATTGCCATCAGATTGCCGTTAGATTGCTATTTCGCGGTTAGTCTCTAATTGCTGAGTTGGTGGAAACAGGTAGACGTGTAAAAGGTGTTACGGGGGTGTCCCGTGACAAAGTTCCGGGTACTGCTTTATTATAAGCTTCTGGGGTACTCTAAGAGAGTAAAGGTATAGTAATTATAAGTTAACTTAGGGGGTAAAAGGGCGTTTAATCCCAACTTATAGTACTTATACTATTAGGAGAAGAGAATAAAATAAGAGGCTTATGCTTGGTGTAAGTACAAATAGAGGCGTAATAGGGTTATAGGGAAGCAGTAGGATAATAAGGCAAAAAGGGCAAACCGCTCTGTAGGAGGGTACGCATTCTATAAAGTCGCGATTTATAAGGAGGGGGACTGCTAGACGCGATTCTATTTAAATAATATAGATTACTAATCAATTTGTATGCAATTGTACTTAATAATTATGCTCTGCTGTCTAAGCGCACCACCTCCTGCTAGCGTAGGCAAAACCTACTAGATAAAGGGATAATGGTAGAGGAACTATTACAGGCTAATATTAACGCGCTAAATATAGGAAATAGGATTAACGCTAACCTTACTCTCTCCGAAGCTGTTGCTCCCATAAAAACCTCTATTAAGATTAACAGCGACTCTAAAGACGACGGGATTGATCGATATAATGGCATTAACTAGAAATAACTACCTGACCTTATAAAGCCTTATTATAGCTTACTATGGACGCCTAGCTAGATATATAAGTATAGGTATTAGTTATAAAGTAGAGTTAATAACAAGCAGATTATCTTTATTTGCAAGTACTGCTATATCTATAAGTAGGGTGGTTTTAGATAATGCGAATAAGCGAGTATAAAATATCCTTTATCTAATAGAAAATGCATAAAATATTGCAATCGATAAGGATGAAATTTCTTGGTATGCCCCACTTAGACCTATACTAAAAAAATCTCTGCTTTTACGGCTCTGTGCGCGGAGGCTCTGCATATGGAGGCTCTGCACGAAGCTGTGCACGAAGCTCTACGTACGGAGGCTCTGCACGAAGCTCTGCGTACGGAGGCTCTACGCGAAGCTCTGCCATACAGAGGCTCTGCGCGAAGCTCTGCATACGGAGGCTCTGCGCGAAGCTCTGCGGAGGCACTGCACGAAGCTCTACACGAAGCCCTGCACAAAGCTTTTATATAGAGCCTCCGTAGTA
>Ga0307515_10009331_pt1 | contig 18986 bp, 10 predicted proteins | sample 17_EM_MG_FD_194513 | JGI IMG/M metagenome (GOLD analysis project Ga0307515, IMG submission 194513) | Populus trichocarpa ectomycorrhiza microbial communities from riparian zone in the Pacific Northwest, United States - 17_EM | ecosystem: Host-associated > Plants > Roots > Unclassified | place...
AAATGGAGGGTATGCATAGATTAATTAACTTAACTAGTTGTATTATTCCGATGATGAGAGGAATCCTAATCCATACATTATAAGTACATCTGTATTAGAAAAAAAACAAAAAGGGTCATTCACTCCTAATGTCAAAACTAAATATATGTTAATTTATTTTGATTTTTTTGATGGACGGGTAGTTCTTTCCATATTATAAAACCTAATATAAAAAGTTAACTTTGTGACTGCTAACTTAAAACTTGGCCAAGACGGATTTATTAGGAATTGATTTTTTTTCTTGACAAAAAACAAACTCGTTTTTATATTTGTTGTGTGGAAATCGTGTTCTCTAAAAATTCAAAAACAAAATTACTAAAAATTAATTTTTTATGTGTTTTTGAATTGTTTTAATGTGTTGATCTCAATAATAATTTTTTTTTTTAAAAAAAAACATCATTTTAATACATTTCGATACTAAAAGTATTTTGAAAAGCAACCGCAATCATTCCCAAACAAGCACTAATCCTATTAAAATGATATTAATTTGTTTTTTTTTTTCTCTTAAAAATTATAGAATAGATTGACTTCCTAACTCGCGACTTAAATCTTCTAATTCACGACCTGCCCTTGGGCCACCTCCACTTATGAGCTACATCTTGGAACTATGATTTTTTCTAAACAAGAAGGAGAAAAAAAGGAAGAAGACAGATGTAAGGGTCAGAGATGACATACATCTGCTGTAATAGAACCATCAAACCAACTAAATTTGTTCCATCAATACCTAATTACAATTTGTTCACCTGTTAGCTCACCAAACGTCAGCACAATTATTTTAAATCTCTTTAAATGTATTGAATTATACGTTGAAAGAAGCCAAGACAGAGAGAATCAATGAGCTAAAATATGTGGATAAAGGATAAGAGATTGTATGATAAATATCCTTCCATTCTATATATCAACGAATTAAGAGTTCTTACAAATTTTCTAATTTATGGGGGAAAAAGAAATCCTTATGGTTTGTTTATAATGCAATATGTACATCATTCATCGAGTTGTGGATCTCAAGCAACAAGTTAATGATTTTAGCCTTAACAACAATGATGATCAATTATGCTCGAATTTGGTCAGAGCAAATGAATACAAATGTTATGATTTTAGCATCATCACTATGACAAATTGTAGGGAAGCTCAAAAATACATGGTTATTCAAAGAATAAAAGATATAAAAATAATTAATAAGGGTATGTTTTCTTGTGCTTTATGTGTTATAAGAGTATAAAAATTCAATGATATTTTGATTTTTATTTCTTGAAGCAAACCTTTTTTTTTATTTTTTATCTACAAGCCTTGCAAATTACTTTCTAGGTGTGAGGCCTTCTTTTTCAAAAAGGTTGTAGCAAACCTGTTAGTTTTCAATCTCATTTTCCCAACCACCACGCATGACTTGGCCTGTAGTTTCACTCTCATGCCCGATGATATCTCAACCTTCACTACAAGTTGAGATGGCTTGGTTTCCACTTTAAACCCTATAATCTCCTGTAATCTCTCCAAGTCTTCTCCCTACACGCTCTCTCCATTTTGTTCTCCCATTTTATAGAGACCAAAGTCCATCAGGCAAGACCATTTTCGTCCTTGTCTAACCTACACAACCTTCACTACCCCGTCGTCTTTTATCTTCAACGAACTTGGACTTTGTTTTCATCTCAAGGTGATTGCCATACTCATGGCTAATATGTCTTCTTTGTCTTTAGTCGTAGCACTGGCAATTTTCGCCTTTGTTTTTTCTCATGCATTTTCTACATCACGGCGAGTTTTAGAGCATCCAAAGGTGCAAAATGGCTTCCGAGCGAAGCTCAAACATGTTGATTCGGGTAAGAACTTAACGAAATTTGAGCGTATTCAACACGGGGTTAAGCGTGGAAGACACAGGTTGCAAAGATTCAAAGCAATGGCACTGGTAGCATCTTCTAATTCTGAGATTGATGCCCCAGTTCTTCCCGGGAATGGTGAGTTCTTGATGAAGCTAGCTATTGGCACGCCACCGGAGACTTATTCTGCAATAATGGACACAGGTAGCGATTTGATATGGACTCAGTGCAAGCCTTGCACACAGTGTTTTGATCAACCCACTCCTATTTTCGATCCAAAAAAGTCCTCTTCTTTCTCTAAGTTATCATGTTCTAGCAAATTATGTGAAGCATTACCCCAGTCCACTTGCAGCGATGGCTGCGAATATCTGTATGGTTATGGCGATTATTCTTCAACACAAGGAATGCTGGCAAGCGAAACTCTCACGTTTGGCAAGGTTTCAGTTCCTGAAGTTGCATTCGGTTGCGGAGAAGATAACGAGGGAAGTGGATTCAGCCAGGGTTCTGGCCTAGTGGGGCTTGGCCGTGGACCCTTGTCATTGGTTTCTCAACTCAAGGAGCCCAAGTTCTCATATTGCTTAACCTCTGTTGATGACACAAAAGCCAGCACACTATTGATGGGATCTCTAGCAAGTGTGAAAGCATCAGACAGTGAAATCAAGACCACCCCTTTAATCCAGAACTCAGCACAGCCATCATTTTACTATCTTTCCCTTGAAGGAATATCAGTGGGTGACACTAGCTTACCTATCAAGAAATCTACCTTTTCACTCCAAGAAGATGGAAGTGGTGGCCTTATTATTGACTCTGGCACTACAATAACCTATTTAGAACAAAGTGCTTTTGATTTGGTAGCCAAAGAGTTCACCTCTCAGATTAATCTCCCGGTGGACAATTCCGGCTCGACGGGGCTCGAAGTTTGCTTCACATTGCCATCAGGCTCAACCGATATAGAGGTGCCTAAGTTGGTATTCCACTTTGATGGAGCAGACTTGGAATTGCCAGCCGAAAACTATATGATTGCCGATGCAAGCATGGGAGTAGCTTGCTTGGCCATGGGGAGCTCAAGTGGCATGTCTATTTTCGGCAATATTCAGCAACAGAACATGTTAGTGCTCCATGATCTTGAGAAGGAAACCTTGTCATTCCTTCCAACACAGTGTGATGAACTATGAGCTTGTGTTCTAATTAGGTTATTCCTTTGCGTGCTTGCTTGAGTGTGTTTACAGAAATTGCATTGTTTAATTAATTAACCTCCTTGGTTGCTTGCACTTAATTAAGATGCAACATTCCTTTCATTCAGATCAGCTAGCTATAACATAGGGTTAGATTAAAAATACATAAACAAAACAAAACGTAAGGACAAGCTAGCTAACACTTGAATTTTTATTATTTATGACAATAGTTGCTCAACTTCCTAGCTACCTGCTAAAAAATAACATTTAAAAAAAAACAATATTGCAAGGTAACTTCACCTTGTAGACAACCTTAATTAGCCATGTATTCCTGTATCATGTTATCAAATATTAACAAAAAAAAACTATAAAACCTTAGGTTTTCACCGTAAAACATCATGGATTATAACAATAAAATGACTCATTTGATTTTAAAAAACAAAGCTTTTATAACTTATGTCAAAGGCTACATCTTTTTGGTTTTTTATTTTTAATAATCAAGTTGATGACATGTGATAGTCAAATGTTTATCTTTATTTTTTTTTATTATTATTTGATTTATTTATTTTGATTAATTGTTTTTTTCAATTTATTCTTTTATTATTTTGTTTCATTTAATTTTTGTATCAAATTCTTTTAATTGCTATTTTTTATTTATCATTTTTCTAATTGAATTTTATTGTCAATTTCATCCCTTAACATTTAATTTCTATTTATTTTTACGTCAAATTCGGTCTTCATTCTTTTAATTGCTATTTATTTTGTTTTAGATCATTTTTGTAATGTTCTTTTTTTTTTCTCAATTTTATCCCTTAACATTTTGTGGTTGAGAATTTTACTTCGTTCTTTTTACGGTTTGCCTTCTATGGTGTTAGTCTTGAGCTCATCACAAAGGTCATGAGTTTTGGATATTAACACATTTTGACTTCGATCTTTTTTTAAGTTCTTTTTAAATTTTATTTTTTTCAATATCATCATTCAATGTTTGATTTATTGAACATTAGTCTTTGTGCTATTTCTTTTTTCTTTTTTGTCTACAGTGTTATCCCAAATATTCCATGTCTAAGGTTAAATTATTAACGGGTTAACCTGAATTAACTCAAATATTTTTTCTATTGCTTTTTTTGAATTAATTTTTTTTTAATTTAACCGTTCAATATATGATTGTTTGATCATTAAACTTCATTGTTTTATTCAACTTGCTTTCAACGAGGTTACCCTGGTATTATGATTGGGTCGTAGATTTAGTATGCTAACCTGGATAGGCTTAGGTTGTTTTTTTTTTTACCTCTTTTATCATTTCCAATCTTTTTATTAATTTATTTATTGTCCTTGTATTTTTTTTTTATTTGTGTTAACACAATCATGTAAGTTTATTGAACCCAATTAAGTTAATAACGCAAATATTTTTTTTTTTTTTTTTGCTTGTTTAGAAACACTTTGGTCATCTTAATATTTTTTATGGTGAAAAAAATTTGACGAGCCACCTATCTAGCTTATGATGCTAATAGGGCTCGATATCCTTGTCCATGTAAACACATATACTTACAGGGGACTGAAAATGAAGGATTAACCATTAACTAGTACAGGATGATACATCAAAACGTTAATACCAAAATGACAAAAAAAAAAAAAAACTCCAGCTGATCAACAAGAAATATTTAAGGCTCACAAAAGATCTCTCCCAAACCCAACCTAAATGAAGTCGGAAATGATGTGATTTTTGGGGCAAACAAGAAACAACACGGGCTTCAAGATCGTTATCAACATGTTGGGTCTTGCTAGGTTTTGCTATCACTTAAATCTTAGCTCTTTTTAACTTTCTTGAGCTTCTTTAATATTGGGCTTCAGCATTTCGAGAAGAGTAATGATATTATTGAGACATCTAAATAGCTACAATTAAATGGTGGGTGGCCCTTCTTATGTGATGTCTTTCTATTGTTTCCTATCGCCTTTCAAGTTAACTTCTCTATTCTTTTTTCTTCCCTTCCCTTTCCCTGGGGAAGAGACGAACCTTGAAGATAAAACCATATATGGTGATTTTTGTCAAGACATGTTGACTCCTATAAGCAAAAACATGTATGCATTTTTTTCTATCGTCCTTCACAAAAATAACTATTTTTAGTTTTTAGTATATGTTGGTGAAATAAAAAAGTTAAAAACAATAATTAAATAACACAATCTATACTCATGATTGAAAATGATCAAATAATACCAAGAAAAATCATCAGCGATGAACTAAGAAGATCAAAATTGTTGTCAAAGACAATTGAGATATCCTTCACCTTTGGAAAACAAGTGTGGTCCACTTGGGTCATCATTGAAAATCTTTTTTGATGTTGTATTCTTCTCTCGACGTTTTTTTTTATGTTACCGGTTGTATTGTAATCGGAGCTTCAATGTATCTTTGGGATCTTTTTTTTTTTTCTTTCCTCTCTCTTCTCTCCTACCCATTTTATATTTTGTTTTTATTAAAAATTATTATTCAGAATAGTTACAAGTTATAAAAGTCATATTTTTCAAGTGCAATAAGTACAAACTATGCTATTTCACAATTTATTTTTTGAATCGAGCTATTCGGCCAATATTTTTTTTTATTAATTGTGCTAATTTAAAAACAAAATCCACAAAAACACACAATACTAGCATAGTACTAATTTGCAAGAACAATTCGAATATGTTTTTTAAAGATATAAATCATAGTTATTAAATTCAATCTGAATTTACATGTTAATCTAAAAAATTTGAGACTCGAAACTTATTTTGACATGAGTTTTAATTTAAATCATAGTTATTAAATTCTTATAAATCGATTGCCTAGTCTCCCAGTCTTCATGACAAGTCACCCTATAGGTTGGTTTTTCAGACCTCCTCTTGTTATAATAATATTGGGCTTTATCAACTTTAAGAGTTGTAGCTCAACTGGTCAGGTTCTAGGTTTGCTCCCTAGAGATCGCTAGTTCGAGTTTCACAAACCTCAGGACCACTGGAGGTTTACATGGTCGTTAACTTCAGGACTCGTGGGATTAGTCGAGGTGCACGCAAGCTGTCCCGAACACCCATATTAATAATAATATAAAAAAATTGAGCTTCAGCATTTCGAGAAGAGTAACGGTATTATTGGCTTGATCCACATCTATCTAAATAGCTACAATTATATGGTGGGTTGACCATGGCCCTTCTTATGTGATGTTTTACTATTGTTTCCTATCGCCTTTCAACTTAACTTTTCTTTTCTTTTTTCTTCCCTGTCCTTGGGGATGAGACGAACCTTAAAGATAAAACCATGGAGATTTTTGTCATGTTGACTCCTATAAGCAAACACATGTACTCTACATTTTTTTTCGACCGTCCTTCACTAAACAACTATTTTTAGTTTTCAATATATTTTTTTAAAAAAAAAACATTGGTGAAATAACAAAGTTAAAAAATAAATTAATGAGATAACACAATTTATATATGTCATGATTAAAAAACATAACTTTTATAGCTTGTCGTTATTTAAAATAGCGACATCCAATAAAACATATTAAATTGGAAGGAGAGAGAAGAGAGGAAAGTGAAAGAAAGAAATAGACAAAAAGATTCTGAAGATACATCAAAATTTTGATTTCAACATAACCAGCACCATCAAAAAGATATCGGCAAGACAAATTAAACGACACTAAAAAATATCACAAACGGTGACCTGAGTAGTTCACACTTGCCTTCAAAGACAAGTGAGTCATCCTCCACTATTGAAAAGCTAGTGTGGCTCACTTGTGTCATTGTTGGTGAATTTTTTTTGTGTTATTGAATTCATCTTTTTAAGATCTTTTCAATGGTATTAGTGGTGTTATCATCGAAGCTTCAGTATGCTTTCAAGATTATTTTTTTTTTCTTTTCTCTTCTATTTATTTAATAATTTTTATTGGATGTTATTATTATGAAAGGCAACAATTTTTAAAATATTGGTATGATTTATTTACCACTTGGCATAACAGATATTCTATCAACAGCCCAACTTTCAGTATTGACATGAATTGAATAAACGATTTTAATTTAAATTGTAGAAAAACATAAAAAGATTTTATTAAAATAAACATAGAGAAATCATTAAAAAAAACATTTCTATAAAATTATTTTATACAATACACACCCCTTAGTTAATAAAATTCAAGCCGTGATTTTTTCTCATAAAAAGAAATTGTATATGTGGAAATTCAACAGCCTACCATACCCAGCAAAATATCAAATTTCAGTGACGAAATGGACAATTAAACAACACAAATGCTGGACACGTAGTAATTTGAGAAGCAATCAGGCAACCAGAGTCACTAAACTCCTCCGGATGCTTACATGGATCTGAGATCATGATATTCATATCTGCAAAGAATTTATGACCAGAGATTATTAGGAATCCAATGGGAAGAAAGTAAACAAAAAAAAGCTATTTCAGATATTTTGATGTGTCTGAAGTCCAATTCATGTGGTCCATTGAAAATGGTGGGTGGCCTGTGGTGGCTCAACCATTGCCAAAGTCCTTCAAAGCATTTTCGTGGGAGAGGAATGATCCTGCCCATGGCAGCTTCTAGCTCCGTAGGTACATTGATTTGTAGGGGCCGGGGCTTGATTCCCTTGATTAGACCATTAACACTCATCACCATTTAGCCTCACATCAAACAAACAGCAAGATTTTCACATCATTGAATTTATCTGAAAATGTACAAAAATGTATGCTTCTAGAGGGATAATAGTTTTAAGATTGTTTCAAAATAAAACTTTGCGGTAATTGGTGTGGTTTGTGATGTATTTTAAAAGTATTTTTTACCTGAAATAAGATAAAAAAAAATATTAATTTGATATTTTTTTAAGATAAAAATTATAAAAAATATCTAAAAACGAAAACTACCACATTTTGAACCAAATTCTTAGACTCGATTAATATATTAATTACCCAGAAAATTTTAAAAAAATTAATTTATTAGGCTTGGCTTTGCTTCTAATCAGTGAAGAAAAGGAAATTTCAAAATAATATTGGAATATATTCTATAAGTTCGAAAAACTTTCAAGGATTTAATCCTCACTGAGTTGAATCACCACAAAAAGATATGATGTGCTTAGATATAAAATACAAACTATACTCAATAATTTTTATATTTGATGTAAATAATTTTATAGGTTATATTTAGTTAGTGTCTTAGAGTAAAAGAAATATTGATATATTTGGTTGGAGGAATGAAAATAGAGATATAAAAATAAATATATCTATTAAATAAATTTTATTATATTCTTTTGGGAATCTCAACTATTTCTGTTTTTTTAATCATGATACAACAACTAAATGCTATTAAAATTCATATATTCTCTGAATTGTTAATGGGTTGAGATTTTTTCTTGCAAAAAATCCTTGCATATATTCTCAAAATTGTTAATGGGTTGAGTTTTTTTTTTCTTGAAAAAAAACCCATGCCACGATGCATGACTGACTCCTTGGAACTCTATTAATCGTGTATGGAAGTGTTGCAAGATTGGGATCATCCGGGATGACATGAGTGGAAAAAATAAGTAATTTTTATTTTTTATTAATATAAAAAAAATTAAAAATTCTTCATATAATATTTTGATCATTATGAATATTAACTAGTCTTAGAGTCTGGATAAGAGAACTAATTACGTAAGAAAAGATATTAACATCCATAATATGTCTTATCTAAGATAAGTTGTATTGTTTATTTTTCTAATATAAACAAAGAAAATTTTGTGTTTTCTAACCGTTTATTTGTTTAAGGTTTAAGAAAAATCCTTCTTAGTAAAGAGATTTTTATTTTATCAGGTTAAAAACTTAACCGTTATAATACTAACAAAAAAAATTATTTTTTTATTTAATATCAGGAATATATTTTACGTATAAGTTCATAATCATGTATATTAAAATAAACAAAAAATTTCTTTTTTGGTATTTTTGAAATGTAGGCCAAAATCTTTTGGAATTTTACAAACTTGTTGTAAAATCCATGCAATATTTAAAAAAAAAAACATGTCAAAGTATTTTAGATTTTTTAAAAAAAAAAGCGTAAATAACTTTAGGATTTTTAGCCATATACAAGAAAAAGAAAATTTTTTATTTTATTTTTTTATGCTTTGTTTAGCAAAAATCCATTTTTTTGTGATAAACTACCAAAAATAAGCTTAAGGGGTTTTTGTCAAACACACCCTTGCTCAATTTGAAGTTCTATAACTTCACATTCATGCGTTTAAAAGCCAACTAGATTAGCCAAAACTGTCAAAATAGATATGCAAGCTGAAGAACGACGTGTCATTCACCTTCTCTTGTTGAAGTTTGAATGACACATCGTTTAGGGTTCTTAATTTGAGCTTTGACAAATTTCAATTGAGACCCTATTCTTCCAATTGTTTTTAATTGTACTCGTAATCGCCTCTAGAATTTTAATTTCATGCAATTTTATCATTACCAAACTCAATTGTCTACTCCAAAGTTGACCGCTATTTTCATTTTAGTTCTTGATTTAGAATTTGTGCATTTCGACCCTCAATTGACCAACAAACTTTTAATTTCTTTAAGTTAACCACTGATTTGGTCAATTTTAGCCCTTTCAACCCTTATATATTAATACGTCTTTTTTAGTTTGGTCATTGGTTTTGGATTTCTTCAATGAAGTTCCTAATTGCCCATCAATCTTTAATATTTATTCAATTAAGCCTCTAATTTGACTAAATTAACTCTTAAAAATTACAATTCAACCCCTTTTTTTAATTTCTTCCAATTAAAACCTAAATTGACTTCAACAAAATTAATATTTCTTACGATTAAGCCCTCAATAATTTCAATTTAACATTGAAAAATTCCAATTGAGTCCTTGAACATCTAATTTTGAATTTCCTTCCTCAAAATGAATTTTCCTTCGCCAATAGAACATTCATCAATTAAAAATACACTGTCAAATTTTTTAATCTTGTATATTTTAATCTTTCTCAACCAGTTTTCAATAATTTCCTAGACGTTCTAGTATATTCTTCTTATTAATATATATTTTTAATTTTCTTCCAATATTTTTTTTCAATTTTTTTTGTATTTTTTTTATTTATATAGAGTTCCAAAATAGATAACAACAGGAAGTTTGAAGGAATAATTGAAGGAATAAATAAGATAATTATGTTTACTAAAGTCAACTTTGTTAGACTTTTGTCAACGGGCTTTCTTATTTTGAGAAAGACCACTGCTACGTACTAGATTCTCCACTGCCAAACTTGCCAAGTGGAGTCTTATATTCGAGCTAGGGAGAAGAGTTCAAGGTCAAGACTCTAGTGGTGAAGAACAAGTTGGAAAAGCTCATTATCACTATTGATGTGATCTTGATCATCATCTATCAATTGCTAACCAATATTTTTGCAGGAAAGTGGTTGGGTCCATGTGCAATGAATTTCAAAACTATATATTAAAAGCTATATGATTTTGAAAATGAGGGAGGATCTTCTTCCCCTTTTGACCTAGATTGTGGCTGGTTCCAACCAATTTTTCCACTAATTTTTTTTTTTTTAGGATATGATTATGGCTACCTCTGTACTTGATAAACACTTTCCAATTCATCTTGTTCTTCCGAGTTGGCCGTGTCAGAATGTACAAATTGTTCATTACTTTTTTCTCATTTTAATGTTAGGAATGAATTCTTTTCTTAATCATAGTTGTTTTTTATAATTTTTTCATTTTTTTAGGAGACAAAAATGTTGCAAACTATACCAAAAACCAGACAAAGCCCTTAATTCATTGGTGGAAGGAATATCATATCAAAACATATTTAATGGGTCAATATATAATTCTTTTTTTCTGTAATTGAAAATCATAGAGAAGACATTTTATGTATGATGATGTAGTAAGAACAATTATATATAGTTTACCATCATAGAAGCTGCGGGTAGGTACTAATTTGATTTTGTGTTTGGTTTGTTGGCCGGAGACCTGAAAAGGTATTCAAAAATATCAAGTTTAGATGGGAATTTTCTTAAACTTTCCAGACTTTGCCACCCCCTAATTCTTCCTTCAAGGTAGGTCTACAAGCTCGAACGAAAGACACCACCAATCAAGTCTAGTCACGATAAGCTTTTATCCCCTATGATTGCTAGTATACACTTTGGATTGATTGCTTAAAAATATTATTGGAAGATCTATGCCTTTGAAACATCCCAAGACATTGTAGAATTTGTTACCAAAAGCTATACCAAGTTAACACCAACAGTAATTGGTTCAAGTTGGTTCAAGTGGTTCGACTATTGATCTTTTAAAACAAGATCTTGAGTTCAAGTCTTATGAATAAATTATATTATTGTTGGAAGAATTTTATCTCTTAACTGACCGATTCGGCTTGACCAGATTAGTCGGGAGTTTAATGAACTTCTAGATATCAGGATTTAAATTAAAAAATTAAGGGCAGTAGGAATTCGTGGGCACCGGCCAGATAATAGAAAGAGTAACGGGCAATCTTTTCATCACAAGATGCTATGCTTTTCATCTGAATTTAGTCAGATAGCATAACATTTCAGCAGATAGTGAAAAAAGATGGAACGAGCAGAGCACTTCATATCATTAAAAAGAGCGAGCTTTTCTAGGGCAATGTAGCAGTTACATCTGAAGATAATATTGGTAGGCAATATTTGTGTGGTAAAGGTGATGGTGGTGGAAGATAAGCCTGTTAGAGACATGGAGTGTGCGCCACCACCGCCCAATAGCTTGCGAGCTAGAATCAAGCCTTTGATACAAAGGAACAACAATGTAAAGCATATATAGCTAGAACCAGAGATCGAGAGCATGGTCCCCATAACTCCAATTCTTCTTTTTACCTTTTGAAATCACCCAAATCCTTGGTTTGATAGTGACTCATGATTCGGAGGTGCAAGTTCGATACCTCGAAAAGCTAGTCGGTTATATTTCGGCAATCTTTGTTTTATTAGTCCTGCATGTTATCTAAGGTAATGTTGCTATTTTCTTCCTACTTTGCAAGAGTATTAGTAAACTAAAAACTTGTTGATTAGATTTCAACTCGTTAACTCATGAGATCATTCTTGTTTTTCATACCATGTGTCGTAATGATTTTTTACTACATATTCAAAAAGAAGAAATTTCAAAAACAAAAATAAAAAATAAAAAATAACATAGAGGAGCAAAACAACAATTAAGTGAAGAAATAGGGACCAAAATAAATAAAGACACTATTCATCTTTTTCCCAAATCTCAAACCAAGCCTAGGTAACCATATCTTCCATCACCTTCCGATTAGCCACCATGAACCCACTAGCATCTACCAAACTCCACAATCTCCTATCGCAAACCAGCCTCTCTCTCTAAGAACTTGATCTGCCGACAACACCTAATCTCCACAGCAACCAACCTTTCTCGGTCTCCCTTCCCTACCGTAATCCTGATCTAGCCATCCCGATGCAGCAAAACACTAGCAGATCGAACTGTCAAATAGCCTTGATCTGCACCTGAGAAAATCCCAATAGCCATAAATAAACATTTGATCTGCACAAAATCACAGCTGAATGAACCAAAAAAAAAAAAACCCACAAATTCTCACAAAAAAAAAATACCTATAGATTTTATCAAATTAATACAAAATTATATGAACTATAATTAAAAAAAATCATTCATTATGTTCAAAATTTTTTGGTTGAAGCATCTGAAACTAAATCCAGCGTATCAAACATTTTTGAAGAACCTTTCTAAATTAATGAATTAGCAACATTCAACTCTAGCTCAGATACATCAAACAATACCATAAATATCTTAATTTAAGATCAATGATTTATTTTTAAAGTTATAAAAAGACTTAATAATCCTCAATTATAAAAAAAAATAAAAATAAATAAATAAACTATCAACCTAGACAAACTCATGAGTTCCTTTAACAAGTTAGAGACATTATAATCTGTTAAAAAATAATTATTATTGCTATCAATCAGTACAAATACCTAAGATTTTACCAAAATTCTTAACAAAAAAAAAAGAAATTTAGATCTATTGCTACTATCCCAGATCTACAGTCTAAAATTAAAACCTTTAAGACTGAATTATAAAATCTCAAATGAGCCCAACAAAAAGTCTTTGTTATTTTACAATATCTTCTCATAAAGATAGAATGCCAGTATAATTCTAAATCAGAATCAGAAGATCAAACCCTAGAAAATCAAGCATTAGATCATGTATTGTCAATTATTGAGTATGTTCTTCAAGATTGTCTACATGTTTTAACTCAAATTACTTTTAAAAAAAATATATCATAAAAATTACATTAATATTTTCAAATGATTTTAAAATAGACATTATTATCTTATTTCATACAGGTGCAGATTTGAATTGTTTTAAAAAATAAATAATTTCAAAATAATTTGTAGCAAATAATACTAAATTAGTTTTCAAATACAAAACTCAAGTATCAATTTTTAATGAGTTTTATCTTAAAAATTTATTTGTTGTTACTAATGATATTAATCATAGTGTTACTCTTAGCACTCTTTTTATTGACATGATTACTCTTTACAAAACTGATAATGAAAGTATTATTTTAAAAATCAATGGTTTGAAACTTGTTTTTTCATTCCTAGAAAAGCCAAAGACTAGAAATTTAAATTTAATCAAAGCATATTCTATTCATACTTATCACATCAGTACATTAATTCCAAAAAAGCAAGTCTAACTCATGCATCTTAGACATGATATCTTTTTTAAAAATAAATTAGCAACAGTTACAAAATCTTATTTTACATAAAAGAATTTCAAAATTCAAAAACAAGATACAAAAAGAGATTTGTTTTGATTTGTTGTTAATCTTTTGGAAGAGAAAACAATATGTTGTTAATCTTTCTTATAATAATAATTTTAATGAAAAGCAAATTCCTACAAAAACAAGATCTATTTAAATGAATGCCGAATTAGAACAATATTGTCGACTTGAAATAAAAGATTTAGAGTTTAAAGATCTTATACAAAAGTCTAAATCACCTTGGTCGTATGCATCTTTTTATGTTAACAAGAATTCTGAGATTAAACGAGGTACATTAAGACTCGTCATAAATTATATACCTTTGAACAACGTTTTAAAATGGATTAGACATTCAATTCCAAACAAAAAATATTTGGTATAAAAATTACATTTTGCATTCATATTTTCAAAATTTGATATAAGAGCAAGAGTTTGGCAAATTCAGATTCATTCAAAAGATTATTACAAAACTGCATTTACAGTTCCATTTAGTCAATATGAGTGGAATGTCATGCCATTTGGACTAAAAAAATACTTTCTCTAAATTTCATAGAATTATGAATGATATTTTCAATGCACATTTAAAATTCTGTATAATTCACATTGATGATGTTCATATCTTTTGAAATTCAATTGAACAACATTTCAGATATTTTTCTTATGTCGCAAAGAAAAATGATTTAGTTGTTTCAAAAACAAATATTTTTCTTTTCCGAACTTGTATTCGTTTTATTGGTCTTTATATCTCTAAATAAACAATTACACCTATTGAGAGATCCCTTATATTTGCTGCTAAATTCCCTGGCAAAATTCTAGAAAAAACCTAATTACAAAGATTTTGAGAAAGTCTTAATTATGTTCTAGACTTTTACCCTAATGTGAACATAATATCAAAAACCTTATATGATAGCTTGAGAAAGAACTTTGCTCTATGGTCTGATAAACATACAAAAATTGTTCAACAAATTAAAAAACAAGTCCAAGAAATTCCTTGCCTATATATTGTGAATCCCTTAGCTCTCAAAATAGTTGAGACAGGTGAATCTGAATTGGGATACGGGGATATTCTTAAACAAGTACAAAATAACAAGGAATAAATTCTTCAATTTTCATTTGCACATTGGAATGATTGTCAAAAAATTTATTTTACTATAAAAAAAGAGATTATTTCCATTGTGTTATGCATTACAAAATTTCAAAATGATTTATTAAAAAAAAAGTTTCTTTTACGTATTAACTGAAAAGTTTCTTTTATGTATTAACTGCAAATATGCTAAAAAGGTTTTACAGAAAGATCAAAACATTGCTTTAAAATAGATTTTTGTCCTAAGACAAGCTATATTAAGTAATTTTAAACCCTAAAAAATAAAGAAAAAAGTTTTAACTGACTTAAAAAAATTTTGGCCAATTTTATCTCTCAGTTAAGATCCTCCAAACTATCAGATCCGTCTTCTCTTGTCGGCATAAGTGGTTAAAACAATTAGTTGTCACTCCAACTTTTCAAAAAACTGATCCTCCACTTGCATAAATGACAAATAACTTTCAGTGATAATTGACAGACAACTTTTTTAACTTTTCAAAAAAAAAAAATCACGAACTTTACAAAATTTTCAAAGATGACAACTTTGCTCTAGTATATATAAGGAGATTCCTCCCAACATTTGAAGACAGAACTATATAGAATAGTTTCTCTATAGAAGGCATTAATTTTTTATCATCCTGTAACATACTCAAAATTCATTATAACCTTCTATATTATTGTTTATCATGTAAAGAGATCTATATTTTTTGGATTCGAACTTCTACAACTATTATCTATTGTATTAAATTCAATATAAATTTTTATTAAGATTCCTTTAAATCTTACTTTCACTATATATCCTATTTAAATTTCTGCAATTTTATTTTTGCGTATTTAAATATACTATATGTTTGATAGAAAATCCTATTTTTCCTTGACTTGTCTCTTCATTAACATTAGAAAATTTTGTACTTTCACCTTTTATAATCCTCACTTTTTTATAATCCTTTATATGTGTTTGTTATTAATAGTTTTTATTAAAGATCACTCAATGGGTCATATCTCAATTGGATATCAAAATTAACTTTGCTATTTTCTTATAATAAAATAATTTTTTTTCTTGTGATTTAGGTAGGATGCAACAGTGTAACTTTTAGTTCCATCAATTTCCTACGACACCATGTATACAATTCGAGTTCACCAATTTGTAAAGGGCACGATCTTAAAGGAAGGTGGAATGTAGAATTGAAACCTAACCTTATAATAGCCAGTATTGTCTTCCACCATTCGAGGCAAGGTCTATTTGCTTTACCAATATCGTCTTTCAGAGCTTCTCATTAGAAAAGTCTCTTGAAATGATAGATTTAAATGGTTTGTGAATTTATTTTTTTATGATTAATATTAAAAAAAAAAAACAAATCGTGGTCATCCAATAATCTGATCTTTGAATTGAGATAATTTCTTAATATAATAGCAGAACATTTATAATTAAATATTGAATCTCATGCATCATTTTTCTCTTCTCCAACAAAATTAAATATAAAATAATGATTAATTTATACAAGTTTTAATCTTAAAATGTTTTAACATATATAAAATAAGATCTCAAATAGAAACTTCATCTTTTGGGCTTAAACATGTTCTAAATTCAAGATCAAGTAAGTTATTACAAAGAATTTTCTCTGAAATGCACTGATTCTTGTATAGATAATTTATCTTAAAGATAAAGGGATTGAATTTTATATTAGGTAAGAGAAGAAATTAAGAAAAATATAACCTAGCTGTGTTCCTCGTCGTCACCACCACCAAATGCCATGACTAGATTGACCACTTCTATTTTTCTTGATATTGATTCTATCACCATTCACTAATCAAACTACGGAAAAAAACATAATCTCTTCTGTCTCTCTCTCTCTCTCTCTCAAGGTGCAACTTTTAGTGAAATGAATATAAAAAAAAAAAGAAAAAAAAAGAGGAGCCTGGAAACCGGAAGGACGCACAAGCAAGGACATCCGTACTGAGGATGACTATGAATACAACTTCTGGAACCATTTCCTTTGGTGTTTTAGTGCAACTTTTAGTGCAAATTTTTTTTTTTTTATCCAACGGTTAAAGATATCGAAATTCCAATCGTGTTGCTGTGTCCCCACCACGATAATGCCCTACATTTGTCCTTAATCATGATTAATCTTAGTTTAACCGTATTATAATACGTCATTAATACATAAGCAATTTGAAAACCTGAGGCTGAGATTGTAGGGTGGTAGATATTATTTTTTAAAATATTTTTATTTATAAATATATTAAAATAATATTTTTTAATTTATTTTTAATATTAGTATATATATTAAAACAATTAAAATACATAAAAAAAATTAAATTTAAATTATAGGTGAGGTAATAATATAAATTATATCCTGAAACTTCACCTAACAATTTAAATTATTGGATTAAGATGGTTCTTTGACACATCACAATGTCAAATATAAGTAGAATTTAATCTCTGTTGCTTTTTTTTTTATCCATGATATCTCAAAACTATTTAACCCTAGACGACTACTTTTTTGGCCGAGAACATAAAGATAAAACCTTTTCAATAAATACGCTTTTAGAGGATTAAACATGTATTTTTACTCTGTGGAGGATAGAGGCTGCTACCACCTGTCCCAATAACTGGTTGGTCTCTTTTGTTCTTTTATGAGGAAGATGGAGACCACAATCATGACCACTTGACTATAAAATGATGAGATAATAAAGAAGCAATTCACAAAGGTTAAGAACAGGTTAAAGGCGTCCTTGTCATTCACAGCCACTTGTGTGGTCGGCCTGCAAACCATAGTTCAGAAAGCTTTTCTGATACGGTCACCAGCTGTGGCATGGAGATCTCCAATACGTGGCGGGACATTGAGTGTTTTTTTTGGATTAAATCCTCAAATTTGTGCTGTAAATTGAGGAACACTGAAAGTAATTGTATATAGAGAAGAAAAACTCCATCTCCTTATGAATATACGAGTAGTGAATTGATAGGATATCTAATGAATCAAGGAATTAACTTGAATTTTAATTAAAAAAACACATGAAACGATATTGTTTTAATTAGAAAATAAACACCAAAATAATGTTATTTTAACAAATAAAAAAATAATTGTAACATAAAATATAGTTCATATTAAGTCTTGAATCTTGATTTCTGTAAATTTTTAGGAGTTAATAAATCTTCAATAAACTAAAAAGGGAAAATGAGAAATATGGGAGGAAATTAACAAGACGGGAAAGGAACCCATGCCTTTCTTTGTTTGATTGAAACAAACCATGAATCCTCGATCCAAATCTTACCATAATGTTACAGACAACCCACAATTTCTGCACCCATGTTCTCTGCTGCTATGAAAGTTAGGTGAGGTGAGCTTTTTAGACTAGGTTTGGCATTCGGTAGGTTTTATGGTTGTAGTTTTTTTAAAAGAATATTATAAAATTATAAAAAAATAAATTCAAATGAGATACATATTATAAAATTATAATATATATGTTAATTAATTAAATATTTTAAATCATCACAAGGGAAAAAGAAAAAAAAAAAAGAGGCTTGAATTTGAAGCAAAGCAACACGAGTTTCAAGAGAGAAACATGGAGGCTTGGAGCTTCAGTGTCTCCATCGCCGACCACACGCGTTACCCTCCGAAGTAAAGGGACGGCACATGAAAGTAATTCCAATAGGGACCCTCTAAATTCTAATATGGTACACATTTCCAAGTTACTTTGATTCCGTATAAAGTACAAGGGACACACGTACACCAACATTTTTACTTTAATTATATTTTATTAATCTTAGTTGCTCAGTCATAATAATAATATTAATAATAATAATAATCTTACTTGGTCATCACCGATACCTTTAAACAGTGATGCTGACTCGCCAATTTGGTATGTAGGGCTACATCCATTAGAAGGTTTGTCTAGATGCTTTATAATCAAATTAAAAAAAAATCATATCAGCTATTATTTTAAAATAAAGTTAACAAGTAATGATGTTAGCCATCATGTTGATATAGTAACTTTATTATAATATTTGTTGTGAATGTAAGAAATTAATTGATCTATTGAAATTGTTGATATTAATAACTTTATGGTTTTTTTTTATTAACATGAGTATCTGGATTAACTTGTGCGCACTTCGACT
>Ga0307515_10009332_pt1 | contig 18986 bp, 14 predicted proteins | sample 17_EM_MG_FD_194513 | JGI IMG/M metagenome (GOLD analysis project Ga0307515, IMG submission 194513) | Populus trichocarpa ectomycorrhiza microbial communities from riparian zone in the Pacific Northwest, United States - 17_EM | ecosystem: Host-associated > Plants > Roots > Unclassified | place...
CCCGGGCGTGTGCGTAGTTGGCCGTTCGATGGCCGGAGCGTTTCGCCTGGTACATGGCCACGTCGGCGCGGCGCATCAGCTCCTCGACGCCGCCGCTGCCGGGCGCCAGCGCGATGCCGGCGGCCGCCTCGATCGTGAGCTGCATGCCGTCGACCACGATGGCGCGGTCGAGGGCCGTGAGCATCGACTCGGCCCGGTGGCTGGCCATCGCGGGGGTCGGCAGCTTGGTCATCAGGACGGCGAACTCGTCGCCGCCGAGCCGGGCCACCAGGTCGCTGGGGAGGGCCGCCGCCTGCAGCCGATCGGCGATCTCGCACAGCACGTCGTCGCCGGCCGCGTGGCCGAGCGTGTCGTTGACCTCTTTGAAGTGGTTGAGGTCGATCAGCAGCAGGGCGAGGATGCCGTCGTTCGTCCGGGTGCCGAAGACCTCGCCGGCCACCTCGTACAGCTTGCGGCGGTTGGCCAGGCCGGTCAGCGGGTCGTGGGTGGCCGCGTGGGCGTTCTCGGCGGAGATGCGTTCCAGTTCCGCGTACGCCTGGGCGTTCCGGATCGCCGTGCACAGCGCGGACGCGAACGTCTTGAGCTTGTACTGCTCGAACTCGGTTAGGTTGACCCGGCCGCCGAAGCGCAGCCGCAGCACGCCGAGGCGCAGGCTGCCGTCATGGGTGACGAGATCGTTGGCCACGTCGCAGGTGGGCCGTGTCTCGGCTGCGGCGGCCTGGTCGTCGAACGTCACGGCCTCGCTGTTCGCCCGTACGATCCGGTCGGTGCCGTCGCTGGTCAGGTCGATCTCGGCCTCGTCGGCCGAGAAGATCTCCGCGGCCCGGGTCGCGGCCGAGTGCAGCACCTCGGTCAGGTCGACGGCGTTCAGCTCGTCGGTCGTCTGTGCCAGCCGCTGCCAGGAGCGGCGTTCCTCGCGGGTGCTCACCCGGCGCGAGTGCCACAGATGGATACAGCCGATCAGCAGCGGCACGAAGGCCAGCAGCAGCAGGTCGCCGTAGGAGATGATCGCCAGCGCCAGCACGATCGTGACCAGCCGGACCAGCAGGCCGACCAGCTTCACGTCCCAGTTCATGGTGAGCAGCCGGCGGATGGAAATCCCGGACGCGACGGCCATGACCGGCCAGAAGGCCAGATAGTCCACGATCGACATGGCGAAGTAGGCGGTGACGATGGCCGCCAGGTGGAACGGTGGGTGGGCCAAGTCGGGGTGCATCCCCCAGGCGGCGACGACCAGGGCGGCCGACGCGCTGGTGAGGATCTCCTTCGCGACCGCGAAGGCCGCCTTCTGCGGTGTCGTGCGGGTCACGACTTTGACAACGGTCATGCTGATCGCTGCGCACAGGATCACCCAGGGCGCCGGCGCGACGGCCAAGCCGATCAGGACCGGGGCCTCGCTCCAGTTGACGATGTCCAGGCTCGACCGGATCCGGACGTAGACCTTGACCCGGTTGGCGCCCACGAAGGCCACAAGGATCAAGGCGAGGAGCCATACCGGCGGAACCGGCCGCGAGTGCCTTACCGCGAACCAGAGATAGCCGCCCGCAGTACAGAGCGCCACCACGACGACGAGACCGACAAGCAGCCGGAGCTGCCGATCGGTCGCGTCGTCGTTGAAGCTTTTCGCGGAACGCACCTGCGTCTTCCTGCCGAGCGCTGCGGGACTCCCCGGGCTCCAGCGTATTGATGTGCGGGCGTTCGCGCACCGGTCAGATTTCAGCCCCACTCTTGGCCGCGCATGAGCTTCTCCCGTCATCCCGTCCGCCAGGAGCCTTCGCGTGCTCCTGAACCCCCTGCGTTTCCGGTCGTGTCGCGACGTGGAAGACGGTATGTGGGCTGACATCGTTTTGGTAGTGATTTGTGTCGCTATGCGCAGAAAGCGAGAATCGATCAGGTTTCCGTTACTGGCGGTTCCCAATCGGAAACAGAGTGCAATCTTGAGCGCCGGTTAAGTCGCCAAAATCCGAATAGCAGAGGGTGTTGTTTTGTTAACGGAAAGGAGTGAAAATCGCTATAGATCGAGATGTGATTATCAACGAGCAGACGGCCGCTGAGCAGCGCAGAGATCGCTTCGAAATCTGTCGTAGAGGAATTGTGCTGCCGTTCGGACGGATGCGCGAACATAATCTCGGCCAAGCTTCTATAAACTCCCGGTATGCCCGACGAATCCCTGCTCACTCACGTCGACGAGGCGGGTGCGGCCCGCATGGTCGACGTTTCGGCCAAGGCGGTAAGCGCCCGCCGAGCCGTCGCCGCCGGCCGTGTCGACACCACGCCAGAGGTCATCGCGCTGCTCCGTGGTGACGGTGTGCCGAAGGGTGATGCACTCGGCGTGGCCCGGCTCGCCGGGATCATGGGCGCGAAAAAAACGCCCGACATCGTGCCGCTCTGCCACCCGATCGGCCTGCACGGGGTCACCGTCGATCTGGTGATCTCCGACACTTGCGTCGGTATTACCGCGACCACGAAGACCGCCGACCGCACCGGCGTCGAGATGGAGGCGCTCACGGCGGTCGCCACCGCCGGGCTCGCCCTGATCGACATGATCAAGGCCGTGGACCCGGCGGCGAGCATCGAGGCCGTGCGGGTGTTGCGCAAAGAGGGTGGCAAGACCGGTGATTGGGTACGCCCCCAGGACCGGCCGTGAAGGCGCGGGTGATCGTGGCCTCCAATCGGGCCGCCGCCGGGGTGTACGCCGACCAGAGCGGCCCGTTGCTGGTCGCCGGGTTGCGCGCGCTCGGCTGCGAGGTGGCCGGCGAGCCGATTGTGGTGCCGGACGGCGCGCCGGTGGCCGAGGCGCTGAGAGCGGCCATCGCCGACGGGATCGACGTCGTGCTGACCAGCGGCGGCACCGGCGTCACGCCGACCGACCGCACCCCCGAGGCCACCCGCCCGTTGCTCGACTTCGAGATCCCCGGCATCGCCGAGTCGATCCGGGCGTACAGCCGGGACAAGGTGCCCGCCGCGGCGCTCTCCCGGGGGCTCGCCGGGGTGGCCGGGCGCACCCTCGTGGTAAACCTGCCCGGCTCGACCGGCGGCGCCCGCGACGGCCTGGCGGTGCTCGGCCCGATCCTGCGGCACACCGTGGACCAGGTGCGCGGCGGCGATCATTGAGCATGGCTAGGCTCAGCATGTGAGCACTGAGTGGGAGAAGGCCCGCACCTGCGCCTACGAGGCGGGTCGAGCGGCGGCCGGTCCGGTCGAGCGGGTGGCCTTGTCGATCGCGGACGGCCGTACGCTCGCGGAGCCCTTGCTCGCGCTCACCGACCTGCCCGCGTTTCCGACGTCGAGCATCGACGGCTGGGCCGTCCGCGGCCCCGCGCCGTGGCGGGTGGTCGGCCGGATCCTGGCCGGGCACACCGCCGACCCGCTCGCGGCGGACGGCACCTGCGTCGAGATCGCCACGGGCGCGATGGTCCCGGCCGGCACCGCGGCGCTGATCCGGGTCGAGGAGTCCACTCGCGACGCCGCCGGCCTGGTCAGCGGCGTGCCCCGGGAGATGCCCGAGTGGCGGGTGCCCGGCGAGGAGGCCCACAAGGGCGAGGAGTTACTCCCGGCCGGCACCGCCGTCGACCCGGCGGTGATCGGTCTCGCCGCGACCTGCGGATACGAGACGATCGCGGTCCGGCCCGAGCCCCGCGCTGCCGTGCTGGTCTTCGGCGACGAGTTGCTGACCACCGGGGTGCCGGGCGCGGGCCGGGTCCGTGACTCGCTCGGCCCGCAGGTGCCGGGCTGGCTGCGCCGCTACGGCGCGATCGTCGACCCGGCCGACGTCGCTGGCCCGGTGCAGGACACGCTCGAGGCGCACGTGTCGGCGATCCGCCGGGCGCTCGAGGTCGCCGACCTGGTCTGCACGACCGGCGGGACGATGCACGGCCCCGTCGACCACCTGCACCCCGCGCTGGCCAGCCTGGGCGCGGAGTACGTGGTCAACACGGTCGCGGTCCGGCCCGGCTTTCCGATGCTGCTGGCCCGGGTGCGGCTGCCCGACGGGCGCACCCGCTTCCTGGCCGGCCTGCCCGGCAACCCGCAGTCCGCGGTGATCGCCCTGATCACGCTGGTCGCCCCGCTGCTGGCCGGCTGGCAGGGCCGCGAGTTGCCGCCGCTGCCGCAGGTGACCGCGGCCGCCGGAGTGCGCGGCCGGGGCCAGGACACCCACCTCGCACTCGCCGCGCTGGAGCACGACGGACGATCGGCGACGCCGGTCGGCCACGTCGGCTCTTCGATGCTGCGCGGCCTGTCCAAGGCGCACGGCTTCGTGGTCGTACGCCCCGGCACCCAGGCAGAGGCGGGCGACCTCGTCCCGTTCCTGCCGCTGCCTCTGTTCGCGGGGGAGAGACCATGAGCGTCGTACTAGTTTCCGTCGGCTTGGATCAGCTCAGCCTCGACGAGCACGAACGCGCGGTCGCCGCCCCGCGGGCCGGAGCGGTCGTCTCGTTCCAGGGCGTGGTCCGCGACCATGATCACGGCCGCGAGGTCACGCAACTGGAGTACGAGGGCCACCCGAGCGCGGCCGACGTGCTGCGCACGGTCGCCGAGGAGATCGCCGCCGACCCCGACGTGTACGCGGTCGCGGTCTCCCACCGGGTGGGCGAGCTGAAGATCGGCGACGTCGCCCTGGTCGCCGCGGTCAGCACGGCGCACCGCGCGGCCGCTTTCGCCGCCTGCGCCCGGCTGGTCGACGAGGCCAAGGCCCGCCTGCCGATCTGGAAGCGCCAGGTCTTCGGCGACGGCACCGACGAGTGGGTCAACTGCCCCTAAGTCGCGGTGTGGCCCACTCATGCCGAGTGACATCGCTGCTTAGTCAAGCTGCCGGAGTTTGGCGCGGAGCGGTTCGACATCTGGCAGCCGTTTGTTGCCGTCAGACGCAAGGAGGCCTGGACCGAGGCGATCGAATGTTTCGACGATGTTCAGCGCTTGCTGCCAGGCGTCGCGGGCCAGTTCGGGTTCTTCGGCGGCGTGGTGGGCGTCGCCAAGGTGAGCCAGAAGGGCGGCCTCCTCATGGCGGTTGCCGATCTGTTGGCACACGTCCGCGGCCTGGCGGTAGCAGTCCTGGGCGAGCTGGTAATGACCGAGGTGGTAGTGGGCGTCGGCGACGGTGTCCAGAATGTACGAGTCGCGTTGCCATTCTTCCGTCTGGCGATGCAGGATCAGGGCCTGCTGGCCATGCAGGAGGGCCTGTTCGTGCTCGCCGATCGCATTGAGTTCGCCACCGATCATGTTGAGCGCGATTGCCTCACCGCGCAGGTGGCCCGCGCGTTGGAAGATTTCGAGGGTGCTTCTCTCGTTGTCCAGCGCCTCGTGTTGTCGACCTTGCGCGCTGTACACCATGCTCAGATTGTGTCGGCAGTAGCCTTCATGAACCAGGTCATCGAGCTCGCGGTAGCCGTGCAACGCGTGCTGGAGGTGGTTCTCTGCCTGCTGGTAGTGGCCGAGGAGCGTGTCGGCGTAGGCGAGCGCGCGGTGCGCCGCGGCCTGTGCTGCCGGGTTTTCTGCCCGTTCAGCAGCCTCCAGCGCAATCTGCTGCACCTGATGTAGGTCGTGCCAGTGCCCTTGGACGCCCAGGAATTCCTGTAGCACCCGGGCAAGCTGCCAGCAGTGAGTGAAATACCCGGCGTCTCTGGCCCGGCTGACGGCGGCGATCAGGGAAGGGCGCTCGGTGACCAGCCAGGCCAGCGCGGCCTCATGCCTGGTGAACTCCTCGGCACGGCCGCGTAGATCTGCGCCCGCGGGGGTTACCAGATCGGTGATCGAGTACTGCAGGGCGAGCGCCGCCGCGTGAGCTGTGTGCAGGTAGTAGTCGAGAAGTCGACACAGTGCAGTCTTGCGGTCATGTTCGCTGTCGATGGTGAGGGCCAACTCGGCGGCGTAAGCGCGTAGCAAATCGTGGAAGGCATACCGGCCGGGGGCCTGCTCGGTCAGTAGATGCGCCCGGACCAGCTGCGTCAGCAACGGCCTGGCCTGCACCGGGGAAAGGCCGACGAGGTGGGCGGCGGCGAGAGCCCCGATGTCGCCGCCCGGATGCATACCGGCGAGGCGGAACAGGCGGGCGGCCTGCTCGCCCAGGATCCGATATGACCATGAGAACACCGCCCGCACGTCGGTGGCCGCATCGTCGCCGGCGAACAGGTCCAGGCGCTCTCGTGTGTGGATCAGCTCATCGGCGACGGCGGTCAGCGACAGGTTCGGGTTGGCCACCAGCCGGGCGGCCACGACTGACAGTGCCAACGGCAGACCGCCGCAGCACTCGATGAGCCGATCCGTCGCCACGGCTTCGTTCCCCACCCGGTTCGCGCCAAGCCGGTGAGTCAGCAACTCGCGAGCCTCTGCTGTGGAGAGCAGGTCGAGGGTCATCGGGTGGGCGCCCTCGGCCACGACCAGGCCCGTCAGCTGGCTACGGCTAGTAACCACGACCAGGCAGCCGCCCGAACCGGGTAGCAGTGGACGGACCTGTTCAGCGTCACGGGCGTTGTCCAGCACGATCAGCATCCGCCGCTCGGCCACGAGAGTGCGATACAGCTTGGCCTGCGCTTCCACACCGTCCGGCAGGCGCTCCACCGGTACCCCGAGCGCATCCAGGAACTCCCGCAGCACCTCCGATGGGTCTATCGGCGTGGCGGCCGGATCGAATCCACGGAGGTTGACGTAAAGCTGGCCGTCCGGAAACTTGCTGTGGACCCGATGGGCCCAGTGCAGCGCCAACGTGGTCTTGCCGATGCCGCCGGTGCCGCTGATCGCAGCGATCGGCATCCCATCGCCATCGCTGTCAGGCACCAGCGTGTCGAGCTGCGCGAGGAACGCCGTCCGGCCCGCCAGGCCGGCCGTCACAGTCGGGAGCTGCCGCGGGACCAACCCGCCAGCCTGCTGCGGCCGGCCAGGCTCGGGCGCGTCGATCTTGACCGTCGACCGCAGAGCCGGGTCGTCGCGCAGGATCGACAGGTGCAGTTGGCGTAGCGGCGGGCTCGGTTCGAGGCCCAATTCGTCGGCAAGCACGCGGCGGGTCGCGTCGAACACCGCGGCCGCCTCGGCTGACCGGTCGCTAGCGACCAGGGCTCGCATCAGCTGACCGGGGAACGTCTCGCGCATCGGATACCGACCGACCAGCTCGAACAGCTCCGCGACGATCCCGTCGTGGCGCCCGAGCGCAAGCTCAACCTCGAACCGCTGCTCCAGCGTCTGCAGCCGCAGTTCCTCTACGCCGGTTGCTTCGGCGGCAAGGGCGGGCGTCGAGTCGAGACCGAAAAGCGCGGGCCCGCGCCACAGGTTCAGCGCCGCGTCGAACAGCCCGCCTGCCCGGGTGAGATCGTCCGCCGACACCGCGCGCCGGCCGTCGGCCGCGAGCGCCCGGAACTGTTCGATGTCGAGCTCGTCGGGCGCCAGCGACATGACGTACCCACCAGCCCGCCGACCAATCCGGGCGCTTCCCACAGCTCGACGCAGGTGATGCACGTAGACCCGGAGACTCGCATCCGCCTGCCCGGGAGGCGCCGAACCCCAAAGCGAATCGACGAGCAGGTCCGAGGAGACCGGACGGTTGGCCTGGCACGCCATCACTGCCAACAGGATCCGCGTCTTCCGACCGGAAAGCTCCACCACAGCGCCGTCGTCGGCCGTGACCTCCAACGGTCCGAGCAGTCCAACCTTCATCGCAGCTGGTCCGCGGGCGAACTCAATACCGACCTGGCGGTCACGGCGCCATCACACCAGATCAGACCTTGTCACGACCACCAACCGATCGGCGGCGAGACCAGCCGACATAGCCGACGATCGCCGCATACCGCCTCCATCGGTCGAGGGCCACCGATGAATTGATCCCTCATCATACGACCGCGTCGGTCTACGCCGACGCCGCGTATCACGGTGCCAACCTGCGGAATCTACGGCTACGGCAAGCCGACCCAACAGAAACCCAACGCTCTCCCAACGACGGGTCGGCATGGTTCTCGCGTCGGCACCTAGTTCGTGCGGACGGCCGGAATGGGTCAGTGCGCCCTGACGCGAACGCGAAGCTTTCGCCAGGAGCACCGATTGGTTGCAACACGACTAATAGGGGGATTGTGGTGGGTTTTGCACGCCGTATCTCGGTCAAGAAGCTTGGGGAAGCGGCCCTGCTTACCGCGATGGCCGGCGGCATCTTCGGACTGGCTGCCCCGGGGACTGCGCAGGCTGCGGGGACATCTGGCACGGTGGCCGGTTGTTACACACAGTGGTGGAACACGGCGTGGGCGCAGAAGTGCCCCAGCCCGGGTGCCGTCTTCACCGGCACCTACCAGTCGAGCGTCAACTGCTCAGTGACGGGAACGCGCTACCTGACTGTCGGCCGTGCGCAGCACAGCACCGGCACCGTATCCGGCAGCGACTGCGCATTCTCTGCATCCAACGGAAAGATCATCTATTACTAGCCTAGCGGAAGCCATCATCGCGCTCGCGCGGGTGACAAGCTAATACCTTGTTTGTCGAGGGGTACGCCGACGGGGGCGTGCCCCTCGATCGAGTCATTCGACTGTCTAAGGTGGTCGGGCACGACGTGGAAGTAGAAGTCAACGATCTGGTGCAGGGCTACGGCGGCGCGCCGGTCATCAGAGGTCTGACGATGACCCTCCGGACCGGGGTCACCGCATTGCTCGGGCCTAACGGAGCTGGAAAGAGTACGCTCCTGCGGACCTTGGCCACGGTGCTGCCGCCCCGATCGGGCGGCATCGTCGTCGACGGGGTGATGGTGCAGGGCGAATCCAGCGCCCGCGCGGTGCGCGATCAGATCGGTTATCTGCCACAGAGCTTCGGTTATGACCCGCGGATGCGGCTGATCGACTTCGTCGAGTATGCGGCGTGGCTTCGTGGCGTGCCGTCCGTGGCGCGTGCGGCCTCGGCCTCAGCGGCGGTGGAATTGGTCGATCTCACCGATCAGCGTCGCACTCGGATGGGGAAGCTCTCCGGGGGGATGCGCCAGCGGGCCGGCATCGCTTGGGCGGTGGTCGGTTCCCCGAAGGTGGTCCTACTCGACGAACCGACCGTCGGCCTGGATCCGCGCCAGCGGCTGCAGTTCCGGAAGATCATCTCGAGCCTCACCGACGCGGTGGTCCTGCTAAGCACCCATCTGATCGATGATGTCTCAGCGATCTGCGACGACGTGCTCGTCATGCACGGCGGCGAGGTCAAGTTCTCCGGGCCGGTCACCGGTCTGGCCGAACTCGACCGGATCGACCTACCTGGTCACACGCCACTGGAGCGGGCGTACATGAACCTCCTGCCCGAACAGGACCAGCGGCTGTGAGGAACTTTCTACTCCACCTGCGAAACTCGCCGGCGCGGTGGATGCTTCTTGTACTTCTGCCGGCCGACGTCGCTGTCCTCTTTCTTCGGCCGCGGTACTGGATCGGCGTCTGGCCCGAGACCGGCGCGGCCGCGCAAATCGTTGCGGGGCTCACGATCCCGCTGATCGCGGGCGCGGCGGCCTGGGCTGCCGCGGCGAGCAGCCGGCATAAGTTCACGGAGCAGCTTGCCGCGGCTCAGGTCGGTCCGGCCCGGGTTGAGGCCCAACGCCTCGGTGCTACCACCGCTATCCTGCTGCTGCCGTATTTGCTGGTGCATCTGATCGCGGTGGTCTTGACCGCTCGAACCAACCCGCCTGGATTGGTTCTCTGGGCCGGCTACTTCGGGCACGGCCTGTTCCTCTCGTTCTTCAGCATCGCCTTCGGCTGGTTCATCGGCAGGGCGTACCGATCCATGTTTTCCACGGTGGTCGCCGCGGTCGGTGCTCTCTTTGTCTCCCTGCTGCTCGGGCAGGTGACCTCCCTGTTACTGACGAGCGGGCCGGTCGCGTTGACGGTAGCCACCGGCCCGTTGGTGGCCCGCCTCGTCCTGGCGGGGATCTTGCTGGTCGTTCTTCTTTATCTGCCAGGTCGGCGTGGTCTGCGGGTGGCTGCGGCTCTGGGGTACGGCGCGGGGATGCTCGGTCTGATCGTCATCCTGGTAACCACCCCCGTGGTAATGCCGAGGTCGCCATCGACGTCGGCGGTCTGCACGACCGGTGAGCGGATGAAGCTGTGCCTCTGGCCGGAACATGACAAGTACAGGCCCCCGCTGCAAGCCATGGCGGATCGAGTAGCGACGCTTCCGGCACAGTTCACGCCGCCGGCCGTGGTCAACGAGGAGGGTCTCGATCCGAGCTTCGGACAGCGCTACCTGCATCCGGAACGAATTCCGGCCTCGGAGCCCTACAGCTTCACCGTGATCGAGGGCAGCCCCTGGTCGATAGCCGGCGACCTCGCGAACATTGTGCTCGACGCGACCCTCGATTTTCGTGGCGCGTCAGGGTGTCAATGGGATGGACTCACGCCGGCGAACAGAAGCCAAGTATCGTCGCTTTACGCCTGGTTGGAGGGGTACATCGTGGGCGCGGTCAACCCCGACTACCACACCGATGCCCCACCTGACATGCAGCAGGCATGGGCCACAGGAAGAGCCCTGCTCAGCGACACCCGGCAGCGACAATTCGCCTGGGCGCAGGAAAGTCTGAAACAACTCCGAGGTCAGTATTGCCGTGCCGCCTCCTAAGAAGGCCATCACGGACCCAGTGCTTCGCTCCTATCTGCGTGCACGGCGGGTGCCAGGCGTAGCTATCGCTGTTATCGGCATCGCGGCATTGTCCGTCGCCATCGGCACGTGGCCCAGCCGATTCCCCACCATGAGCAGCAGCCCTGCTGCGCAAGTGCCGTTCTGGCGGATGCTCGTCATCGTCGTCGCAGTCCTGCCGATCATCGCACTGCACAGCAGCCTCGCCGACTTGGAGATCGTCGCCACCCGCGCCTTCCGCATCCGGCAACGCCAGTATCTCGTCGCGGCAGCTCTCATCAGCGTCGCCAGCTACCTGGCCATATGCGCGTCCGTGTTCCCCACGCCGGTCATCGCCATCATGTTCCGCGGCTGGTTCGGCTGGTTCGGCCTTGCGCTCCTCGCCGGTGCGCTATTGGGTTGGCGCCTGGCCTGGACCGTCCCGGTCTGCACCGGCATCGTCTTCTGGTACTGGGGCTTTGACAGCAACTCCCAACAGTTCCATTGGTGGGAGTTCAGTGCACGGCCCGTCCTTGATCTACCTAGCCTTCTCCTTGCCGTCGGGCTGGTGCTGGTCGGTGCCGCGGCCTATGCCGCAACCCCTTGGCGTCGGCGGCGGCTTCTCAGGCGCCGGCAGTTCGATTGACTTACCGGATCCCCGGCGGGACTCTCGGCGTGGGGACCGGTCGGCGCTTCGGCACTCGCATCCATCGGTTGATCGGGAAGGCCGGCGCCACCCCCGGCCGCCACGGCAGCGCGTTGAGCAGCAGGATCAGGGCGAACGCGTAGGCGTTGCCGCCCAGCATCACGGTCAGCCCGCCCACCTCGACGAGGGCCCAGATCGGGGCGATGACAAAGAGCAGATAGGCCAGCACCGCCCCGGCCGCGTAGCCGGCGCCGGGGAACCGCCGGCCGCTGCCGGGCATCGGGCGGCGGGCCGTCACCCGGCGGCGCGCCGCAGCGTCCACCAGGATCAGGATCGCGACGAGCACCCAGATCAGCTCGTACGTGTCGGTGACCGGGCCGACGATCGCGGCGGTGAGCCCGACCAGCGTGAACGCCGCGATCTCGTCGCCGTCGGCGTGCGCCGACCGGGCCCGGATCATGCCGACCGCCACCAGCAGCAAGGCGAAGGACAGCCACAACAGGACCGGCGTGGTGGCCGAGTCGTACAGCCGGGCGAGGACGCCGGCCAGCGACTGGTTGGCCGGGTCGTCGACGCCGCCGGTGCGGTCGATGCGCCACAGCACGTCAGTGAACCACGCGGCCGTCTCGCCCGGCGCCAGCAGCAGCGCGCCGGCGGCCAGCGTGAGCGCGGTGCCGAGCGCGGTGAACGCGGCCCGCCACTGCCGGGTGAGCGCCAGATAGCCGATGAAGAACGCCGGGCTGATCGCCAAGGCCGTGGCCACGCCGACGCCCACGCCGGCCCAGGCGCCGGTCTCCCAGCCGCGCCGGGCCAGATCCGCGATCGACCGGCCGCGGGGCGGCAGCGACGCCGCCCGGCCCGGCCACCAGGCGGCCCGGCTGCTCGCCCAGGCACCCCGGCGCAGCGCGACGACGTCGGCGGCCACTAGCGCGAACAGCAGCAGATCCAGCTGGCCCAGGCCGAGGGCGGCGCGGACCGGCTCGACGGTGAGTGCCAGCGCGGTGGCCACCGCCACCGCCGGCCACCGCCGCCGGCCGTACCGGCGGGCGACCGGGCCGACCAGCGCGATCAGGGCCAGCACCAGCGCGGCGACGCCGGCCAGCGCGATCAGCCAGCCCGCCAGCCCTAGCGGCAGAAACCCGGACGGGATCAGGAAGTACGCAGCGGGTGGCGGGAAGGCCGCACCGAGGTGACTGATCGGGTCACGGAATGCGTACAGGCCGTCGCCGGCCAGCCAGCCGCGGACGGCGCCCCGGCTCAGGGCGAGGCCGCTCAGCCCGTACGCGTGAATGAAAATGCCGATCGCCAAGCAGACGCCGACCAACGCGGCAGCGACCACGACGGACCGGCGCGCTGTCCACTGTGTCAGCGCGCTGCGCACCATCGCCGGCATGCCGCGACCACCCCCGTGCCGCTCTCGTTGTACGGGCACCGCTCGACTCCCGCCGAGCCCTTCGAGAGCTTAGAAGGCGCAGTCCCGTCGCGCGGTCCCCCGTCCGCTTAACGCCGACGGGGCGTTCAGGTTGTTCCGGGGTCCGATCAGCCCGGTAGCCTGCGCGCGACCGCCGCCGACCGGGCCGCGATCTTGGCCTCCCGTTGCGCCGTCTTCACCGCGCGTTTCACCGAGCGCTGCGAGCGGTTCACCACCTGCTCGATCGTGCGCTGCGACCGGTGGGCGGCGTGGCTGGTCCGGTAGCCGATGCTCGGTTTGCCCTGGGTGTCTGCCGCGGCCAGCAGCAGCCCGCCCAGCAGGCCGAGATTCTTGAGGAAGTGGGTCTCCTGCTGGCGGCGCTCGGGCTGCGGCAGGCTCCAGAACGGGTGGCCCGCGATCGTCGTCGGCACCAGATTCGCCGCGAGCACGGCGGCGGCCGGCCGGGTCAGCTTGCCGCTGGCCAGCAGCAGGCCCGCCACCACGTCGACGCCCGCCTTGAGCCGGACCAGCGTGCGCGCGTCGTTCGGCAGGCGCGGATCGATCTTGGTGAGCAGGGGCGCGACCCGGTCGGTGACCTTCTTCGCGGTCGCCACCCTCGAGTCGGGGTCGACGACGATCCGGACTCCGCTGATCACGAAGATCGAGGCGAGCATGGCGCGGGCGGCGGTGCGTACGGGCTTCACAACACGGTTATACCCGTCCGGGGCGGTTCATGCGGGTTGGGTGCGCAGGTAGCGGCCGAAGTGCGGGACGGTGAACGCGACCGTGCCCCGCTCGCCCGAATAGATCAGCCCCTTCTTGATCAGCGCGTCCCGCGCCGGGGAGAGGCTGGCCGGCCGGCGGCTGAGCGCCGAGGCGATGTCGGCGGTCGGCACCGCGGCGTCCATGTCGTTCTCGGTGTCGCCGCCGAGCTGGGCCATCGCGCGCATGTACTCCCGCTCGGCCGGGGTGGCCCGTTCGAACCGCGAGCCGAAGAAGCCCACCGCCAGCTCGGCCTCCGCCTCGGGCGCGGCCACCCGCACGTCGGCCGCGGTCACCGGCGTCTGCGGCGCGTGGTCCCAGGTCGCCTTCCCGTAGGCCTGTACGAAGTACGGATAGCCGCCCGACTTCTCGTAGAGCAGGTCGAGCGCTTTGGGCTCGTATTCGACGTCCTCGCGGGCGGCCGGCGCGCACAGGGCCAGGTCGGCCGCGATCCGGTCGAGTCGGTCAATGCGCTGATATCGGAACAAACGCTCCGAATATGACTTAGCCGCCGACAACACCGCGGGCAGGTGTGGCAGCCCCGCCCCGACGACGATCAGCGGCGCGCCCAGCTGCGACAACTCGTGGCAGGCGGCGCACAGCGCGGAGACGTCGGCCGGCCCGAGATCCTGCATCTCGTCGATGAACAGGCCGATGCCCGTGCCCACGTCGGTGGCGAGCGAGGCCGCATCGGTGAACAGCTCGACCAGATCGATCTCGATGTCGCCCGAGTCGGCCCGGCCGCGCGTCGGCGGCACGTCGATGCCCGGCGTCCAGCGATCCCGCAGCTTCGCGTTCGAGTCGTTGGCCCTAAGCGCAAACGCCTTCAGTACGCCGAGCACCTCGTCGACCCGCTCCGGGTTGCGGTGATGCGGGGTGAGCTCGCGGATCGCCATGTGCAGCGCGGCCGACATCGGGCGGCGCAGCGACTGGTCGGGGCGCGCCTCGATCTTGCCGGTGCCCCAGAGCCGGCCGATCGCGGCCGACCGCAGGGTGTTGAGCAGCACGGTCTTGCCGACGCCGCGCAGGCCGGTGAGGACCAGGCTGCGCTCGGGACGCGCCCGGGCCACCCGCTCCAGCACCACGTCGAACGCGTCCAGCTCGCGGCCGCGACCGGCCAACTCGGGCGGGCGCTGCCCGGCGCCGGGCGCATACGGGTTCCGGACCGGATCCACGCGTAGCACAGTATCGGGCTGTCTAGCGTTAGCGCTAGACCATCGTAGAAGCGTGTCGAGAGGGTTCTACGCCTCTCTAGCATTTGAGCTAGAGAGGGCTAGACCGGCCTAGTTCCGCTCGCGCAGGCAGAGCACGAAGTCGAGGCTGTCCAGCTCGCTGTCGTAGAAGTACCACTTCGTGTAGTTCGGCACCTTGCTGCACTTCGACTCGGCGTCGGCCTCGCCCGTCGTGCGCCCGTCGATCCGCTTCAGCACCTGGTAGGTCCCGCTGGCGCAAGGCACGATCTTCATTTCCGGGGTGTCTGCCGTGCCCTGATTGCGCACACACTGCCCCTTGGTCACGAACCGGGCGTCCTCACTGCTGCGTGGCTCGGGCTGCGCCGCGGTCGGCGCGGTGGTCGCCGTCGGCCCGGCCCCGGGGGTGCCGCCCGCCAAATTGTCGCGATTGGCCAGCAGCCAGGCTGTGGTGCCGAGCCCGCCGCAGATCAGCAGGCCGAGCACGACCACCAGCACCACGATCGGGGCGTTCCGCCGGCGCGGCTGCGGGGCGGGCGGCTGGCCCCAGGCCGGAGCAGCGGCGCCCATCGCCTCGGCGCCGGTGTAGCTCGGATAGCCGGTCGACGAATCCATTCCCGGCGGAATCGAGGTCGGGTGACCGCCCCAGCCGGAACCGGGATGCGACGGAGAGACAGGCGCGCCACCCTGCTCGCCCCAAGGATCGGAGGGCTGGGTGTACGGCTCATCGGAACCCGACGAGCCCCCGGCCGGCCACGGCTGGCCGGGGTACGGGCCGTTCTGCGTCATCCGGGTCCTCCTGGCACGGGATCGCTGTACGCCACCGTAGCCCGTGTGACCGCCGGGTTCCCTCCCGGAATCGCGCCGACCTGGGCTCACTTCGGTGTCAACCCCCGCGAATCGCCGAGTCTGTCAAGAACGCGACCCGGACCGGCCGTGTCCAGCCGATACCGTCCACGGTCGTGTCGCTACCTGTGGTCCTCGGCGCGGCGGTCTTCGGCGGGTCCGCGAGCGCGTTCCTGCCCCGCGTCGCGCATCGCCTGGCGGTCCCGTCCGGGGCGCCGCCACGGTCGTCGTGCGCCGATTGCGGCACGGCGTTTCCGCCCGGACCCGACGGCTGGGTGCGCGCCGGCCCGTCCTGTCGCCGCCGGATCAGCACCCCCAGGCCCGATCGACCCGCATTTCGCCGCCGGGTCAGCACTCTCCGGCCCGATCGACCCGCCTGTCGCCGGGTGCCCTGGCGCACGATCGCCGCTGGCAGCGCCGCGTCCGGGCTGCTCGGCGCGACCGTCGGGGCTGTGCCGCTGTTGCCGGTGCTGCTGCTGGCGGCCGTGCTCGGGGTGCTGCTCGCGGTGATCGACCTCCGGTGTCTGCGGTTGCCCAACCCGCTCGTGGCCGCGTTGGCGCTGCTTACCGGCTTTCCGGTGGGCCTGCTCGGCGAGCCGGGCCAGGTCGCCCGGGGCGCGCTCGCGGCGGCGATGAGCTTTTTCGCGTACGCCATGATCGCGCTTTGGCCGCGCGGCGGCCTGGGGTTCGGCGACGTGAAGCTGGCCGCGGCGCTCGGCCTGGTCCTGGGGTTTCTCGGCTGGCCGGTGCTGCTGCTCGGCCTGGCGTTGCCGCACCTGATCAACGGCCCGATCGCGCTGTTCCTGCTGGCCCGGGGCCGGATAGGGCGACGCTCGGCGGTGCCGCTAGGGCCGGCGCTGCTCACCGGGGCGCTGCTCGCGGTCGCGCTCGGCGGCTGAACGGCGCGGCGGGTCGACTCGGGGCGTCGGCGATGCAGTCAAACCGGGCGGAATCGCCAGCTAGAGCAGACGCAGTTGGCGGTCTTTCGGGCGGGACGGGACCTTGTCGCCCATCCGCTCGAACAGGCCCGCGTCGATCGCGTCCAGGAACGGCGTCGGCGACTGCTCGCGTTCGCTGCCGTGCCGGAAGCGGCGGGCCGCGTGCGTGACGTAGAGCCGGTCCTGTGCCCGGGTCAGCCCCACGAAGAACAACCGCCGCTCCTCGGCCGTCTCGTCCTCGTCCGGCGTCGAGCCGGGCCAGCGCATCGGCAGCAGCCCGTCCTCGCAGCCGACCAGGAACACCACCGGGAACTCCAGGCCCTTCGCGGCGTGCAGGGTCAGCAGGTTGACCGCCTCGGCGCGCGGGTCGAGCGCGTCCACCTCGGCGCCCGTGGCGATCTCTTGCAGGAAGCGCGGCAGGTCGTCGCCGATCCGGTGGGCCAGCGGCAGCAGCAGTTCGGCCGCCGCCCAGACATCCTCGGGCGCGACCTGTTCGGCGTCGAGCGTCGGTGCGGCGAACCGCTGGGCCAGGACCTGGGCCGTGAGCTTGACCCGGGCCGCGAGCGAACCGCCCAGGCCGGCCTCGTGCCGCAACTCGCGGGCGATCACCTGGACCCCCGCGCGGTCGCGCAGCCGGTTGTGCGAGCGCTTCTGCACGGGCACGCCGGCCCGGGAAAGCGCTTCGACAATCGGGCCGGACTGCACGTCGGTGCGGTAGAGCACGGCGATGTCGGAGAACGAGAGCGTGCCGGGGGCGACCGCGCGCGAGTCGATGCGCCCCGAGTCGAGCGAGCGGTGCGACAGGCCACCGACCAACTCGTCGACGGTCCGCACCACGAAGTCGGCCTCGTCAGCGACGCTGCCCGCGAAGTACCGGCCCACCAGCGGCGCCTCGGGATCGAGCCGGGCCGGGTCCAGGCGCCGGCCGCTGACCAGGGTCGCCGGGGCGATCGCCTGCACGGCGGCGGCCAGGATCGGCGCCGACGAACGGTAGTTACGGGTCAGCCGAACTAGCCGTGCGTCGACGAAGTCCTCGTTGAAGCGCAGGAAGTACTTCACGTCGGAGCCGCGGAACGAGTAGATCGACTGGTCCGGGTCGCCGATCGCGCACAGGTTGCCGTCCGCGGGGCTGAGCAGCCGGAGCAGCTCGTACTGGGTCTCGTCGACGTCCTGATACTCGTCCACGAAGATCCACTGCCACTGCCGCCGGTACTTCTCCACCAACGCCGGCTCGTCGCGCAGCAGCTCGACCGGCATCGTGATCAGGTCATCCAGGTCCACCAGGTCCTGCTGGCGGAGCAGTTTCCGGTACGCCGCGTCGTCGTCGCCGGCCTGCTCCCGGGCGGCCGTGCGCTCGGCGTCGTCGGCGATCCGCCACTTCGCCGGCAGCCCCGCGGCCTTGGCGTTCTCCCGCAGGATCGACAGCCCGACGGAGTGGAACGTGCCGACTGTGATGTCCTCGGCGCCCTCGCCCAGCAGGCTGTCCAGCCGGTCCTTGAGCTCCTCGGCGGCCCGCCGGGTGAAGGTGATCGCCAGGCAGCGGTGCGGGAAGACACCCATCTCGGCGCAGAGATACGCGATCCGGTGGGTCAGCGTCCGAGTCTTGCCCGTGCCCGGCCCGGCGACGATCAGCAGCGGGCCGCCCGGCGCGGACGCGGCCACCCGCTGCATGGCGTCGAGCCGGTCCAGCAGCCCGGTGCCGACCTCTTCCATTCCGGCCAGCATCGGCTCGAACGGCTCGTGCGGCGACGGCGGCGGCGCGATCGGCGGCGCGGCCTGCTGTCGCTTGGGTTCCTTGACCCTCGGCACCGGCGCGCGGCCGATGGCGGGCTCGGCCTTGCGCTGCTGCGGCACCGGGGCCGGCACGTCGAACAGCGTCTCCACCTGCGGCGCGCTCGCCTTGTTTCGCAGCTCGCCCGGCTCGAAAAGGGTGATGACGCCGTACTCGCCGTCGTAGCCGGGAACCCGCCGCACGTCGCCGGCGCGCAGCCGGGTGATCGCCTCGCGCAGCTGCTCGCCGCCGGTCTGGCCGATCGCGTCCAGCGGCAGCGTGCGCAGGATGTCCAGCTCCGAGCCGAGGCCGGCGACCAGGTGGTTGAGCTGGGCCTCGACGGTCTTCGACTTCGGGCCGACGCCGTTGATCTCGCCGAGGACCTGGTGCAGCTGGATCAGGTGCTCGACCCGCTGCGGCCGCTCCCGGGGCGTTTCCCGGTCGGCAAGATCTTCAACCCGGCTGAGCACTCCGACCGTGAGCGGCTTGCCGCACTCGGGGCAGCGGCCACTGTTCTCCCGGGTCTTCGCGGGTTCCCAGTTGACGCCGCAGACGCGATGGCCGTCGGCGTGGTACTTGCCCTCCTCCGGGAAGAACTCGAGGGTGCCGCTCAAGGTGCGGCCGTCCTTGATCGCGAAGTAGTCCGGCGTACCCGAATAGATCGTTGCCTCTCGGGCCAGCGCCGCCGGGGAGTGGGCGTCCGAATTGGACACCAACCGGTAGCGGTCCAGGCTGGAGACTCGCCAGTTCATCTCGGGGTCGGAGGAGAGCCCGGTCTCGACGGCGGTGATGTGCTCGGCCAGGTCGGCGTAGCAGTCGGCGATCGCGTCGAAACCCGACTTCGAGCCGAGCGCCGAGAACCAGGGCG
>Ga0307515_10009333_pt1 | contig 18985 bp, 21 predicted proteins | sample 17_EM_MG_FD_194513 | JGI IMG/M metagenome (GOLD analysis project Ga0307515, IMG submission 194513) | Populus trichocarpa ectomycorrhiza microbial communities from riparian zone in the Pacific Northwest, United States - 17_EM | ecosystem: Host-associated > Plants > Roots > Unclassified | place...
TGGCGAAGCAAATGCAACGGCAAGCGATGTATCCGAAGCGAAAACTGTATTGCAATAAGTGACAAAATCTCAAAGCTAAACATAAATGAGAGTGCGGAATGTGGCTATCGGCCGAAGAAAGGCATAATCATCGGCAGGCGTGTGTAAATGGCTACTGCATAACTACAACCCTTGCGAAGAGTGTAACATACGTGTTGTTCTGGAGGTGCGTATACGTCACCACATTCCGGACGCAAAGTAAAGGAAGCCTATAAGAGGCCTGGTATAATAGCCGCCGCAAGGGAGGTATGCAACGCGACCCGTCGCTTGGGTGACGGGTCGCGTCTGATTCTCCGTCAGAGGGTACGAGGTTCCGCCAGAGCCGTCAGAGCCGTCCGGAACACCCGAGTGTTTCAGACTGAAACTAGGGTTGTTGCCGATGCAATTGCATGCTGCAACGTATTCATGCTGCTTCCGGTCTTACGGACGATTTTTAAATCTGCATCCTGGGTCATGTTTTTGGTGGATTCATTGGCTGTGTCGCAGTGGACTAACTGGTGTCGGTGTTATTGCTGTGAACAAAGGAGTGACGTACTGACCGAAGTGCCCATTGATTGGCTTGCCTTATTTCTGTCGCCACATGACTGAGATGTTTGTGTATCCATGATTTGGTGGTGAGAGATAGGAGAGAAAGATGATAAAGAAAAGAAGTGGGAAGTCCTGAGGAATATATAGTGAGCTTCATGTCAGAATGGAATAAGTAGCAGCCAACATGTACGTTATACTCAACATCAACCTAGCGGCATATGAATGCAAATTGCGGGGGTTTCCCACCATCTTGCAATTGGCAATCAGTCGGTCCAAGGTTGTGTATATTTTTCCATGGATAGATTGAGCTGTACAATAGCCGAAATATGATGATTGTCAGATATAAATATGACATTCTTCGAGGGAAAGGATGTCGGCTGATGTCTGTCTCAAAAGATCCCTGGGATGATGCCTGAAACTCAGGCTAACAATCCAGTCATGTTGTACAGTGAGCCTCACTATTCCCATTTCATTGACAGACAAAATGCAGATCTTGCTGTGTTCAAGTTGAGTAAACGTACCAACCTTGAAATAAAAGATACAGCTTGCCTCCATACTGTCCATATCTTGCAACATCCAACATGTCGCCCAACAATGAAGTCAATGCATACTACAATGGTCAATATGCCGAACAAGAACCTTTCGCCACTTCTGGCTGGCAAATACCGCAAATCAACAAAGTGGTCCACCCGACGACATTATCAAGCGAATGAAAGCAAGAGTGGCTTGGAAGCAGACAGAGTCCTGGACCTTGGGGAAGTGTGCAGATTGCAATCCAAAAAGAAGCCTGCGGCCTAGAAACGACGAGAAAGGCACTTCTTAAGCAATTTTAGAGAAAGAGGAATGGATCGAGGATTATGTTGAGAGAGATCACGCTGTCGCGAGAACGCGAGTTGAAGATGCATTGGCAGCGATCAAGCAAGGGCAGGAAGACAGGGGGACAGCTGAACGCATGGGATTGGCGACCAGAGAGCCCGAAAAGACGATTGAGGCGATGATGGTTGCTATCAGAGACAGTCTGAGCGATCTTGCAAGTTCTGACGATGGGGAGGATAGGGAGGATGAGGATGATGCCGAGACAGAGCACGGCAAGCTGAGCAAAGATGATGAACTTGGCTGGGTGATAGGCACAATCTCTCGAATGGTACAGCAGCGCATGGAGAGGTTTCAGCAGCAGCTGATGGAGCTTGATGAATAGACACAACCGGGAAAGGGGGACGCAACCTACTACTTCCGTCGAAGAGATGAGAAGAACCGCACATCCGAATTGAATGTGACAGCAGTCGTTAAACTGCAAACGGATGATGATGCAGCTGCACCTTCACCGACAACATTTGAAGAGCATGTGGAGCGTCTTGAGGTTATCCCCCGAATATCGCGAATGCAGCAAGTGACTTCTCGACCACGAAGTTGTCGTATTAAGCTTGAATCTGGGAAGCCACAGTCAAACACAGGTACAGCCGGTCTTGCGCCCGGCGCGGAGCCCGATTCATCACCTCTTCAGAATCCGAAGCCTGTTTAACTTGTAAGCCTTCACCCCTGCACATAGCCTCACCACCTGATTTTTATCTAAAAATTGGATTTGCACGAAGACATGGTCACAGCTCCTCTGTCAGCGGAGGAATCGATAGGCAAATACATATTGTTGATGTCATGTCTCTGTCAAAACCAATTTGTGTACCAATTTTGCTCCGTGTCAGCGTTTGCTAGATTTTAGTGACCGAATTGTGAGACATGATGATACATCAGTGTGTGTGGAACGGTTGTACGGGCCATGGGAAAGTTCTAGACTCCAAATCAAGTTGATTGACGGCCAATGAACTTGATATTGTCCTGCCTGTTACTGTTTAGTGAGAAAGCAAAAGCTATATTACTGACGAAATATACTAACAAAATTTGTGCGAGTGAACTCATATGAGCCATAGAAGGAGCGGTCCATCCTCAATACGAATCTGTCTGAATGACAACCTTCATGCTGCATTTAGCCACGCATCCAAATGCATAACTCCCCAATCAGACATTGTTCACATGATTGAGATATTTGAAATTGCATATGGTATGTCATGGAAATCAAGGAGAAGAAGCTGGATGAAGAAAGGTGAGGAAGTCGAGCTATATTAATCAACAACTAGTGACATGGTCTACATGCTGTAAACTGGGGAAAGAAATGTGAGAGGTCCACATGATTACGCACTCAGATAAACCGGATAGAGGTTGATCAGAAATCGAGAGGTGAGAACGCTTCTCGATGCAAATTATAATACTTAGAAACGCAATATTGGATGTCAATGATGCATATGGGATTTGTTGCATGGAATGATTGGGTGTACGAAGGCTGATTCAATGTGTTTAATTCGAGCGTCAACAGAGCATCAATGATTTTTAGTCATACACATTCGACAATCAAATTGCTCTATTGTCTCGTCCTTGCAAAGTGAATGTGTTGGTGGGAGTTATAGCCCAAAAGGGAAACAATACTCTGGTTGCCCAATCCTAACAATGAGCGTCTACAGAGCGTCACCGATTTCTGGCCTTGCATCTAGGAAAATCCAAGGGCTGTGTGGCGAGATTTGCCCATGATCAGGATATCGGCTGCCTTTCTAGGCAAACATGCTGCAACAACATCGCTACTGTGTCCTGAAAATGATTGTCAACCAAGCTGCAACGATTATTGGATTTGCATCTTGTAAACCCAAGGGCTGTGCCGTGCGATTGACTCATCCGGGATCTGTCGGCCGCGTTTCTAGGCAAAAATGGTTGCGACAACATCGCTACTATGTCCTGAAAATCAGCGTCAATGGAGCATCAACGATTTGTGGCCTTACATCTTGCAAAATGCAAGGGCTGTGCGGCAACAGGAACCTATAATCGAACTATCGGCCACCTCTCTAAGCAAAAACACTTGGGGCAACATCAATACTGTGTCCTGAAAATGAACGTCAACAGAGCATCAACAATTGATGGCCTTGCATCTTTCAAAATCTAAGGGTTGTGTGGTGACATTGATCCATAATCGTAATTTCGGCCGCCTTTCAAGGCAAATGTGCTTGCCCCAACATCAGTACTATGTCCTATATAGGAGCGTCAATGTAGCGTCAAGGATTTCTTGCCTTACATCTTGGAAAATGCAAGGGCTGTGCGGCGACATTGACCCATAATTGAACTGTCGGCCGCCTCTCTAGGCAAAAACGCTTGGGGTAACATCTCTACTGTGTCCAAAAAGTTAGTGTCAACAATCATTGCCCATGCATGTTTGAAAATCCAACAGTTGTGCGGCAACATTTATCCATAATCATCATATTGGCCGCCTCTCTAGGCAAAAGTGCTTCTGCAACGATCACTACGATGTCCTAAAAATGAGCATCGATGGACCGTTAACGATTTTTGGCTTTCTATCTTTGAATTTTCAAGGGCTGTCCAGCTACATCAACTCATATTTCAACTACCGGCTGCCATTCTAGGTAAAAATGCTTGCGATAGCATCGCTACTATGGCCTCAAATTGCGCGTCAACTGAGCATCAACGGAGCGTCAATGATTGTTGGTGATGCAACGTGCAAAATCCAAGGGCTGTGCATCGACCTACACCCATAATCGATGTATAGGCCGCCTTTGTAAGTATTGATGCCAGTAACCATTCTGCAACCGCCCCCTAGAAATAAGTGTCTGCGGAGCGGCAACAGGTTATGTTGGGCTCAGTAAGCTTCACAGCAACAAAATGCCTTGCATCATTCGTAAATAGAGATTTTAACAGTCAGTCTTGTCTGTATGCACCTCTATACAACTTCACAACGATGTATGCAATGTCTCACATGTCTTACTTTTGTCTTTCGTGTAGCTCAGGAGTCAATATTTAAGCACCAGCGTTCTACTCAACAATAATGTTACTTTTGACAGTCTCTCAACTGGAATTACACAGCTTTCAAATTCCTACAACCATGTTGGATTCCCAATCTATGAATATCTCATTGCTAGAGGTTATGATATATTCCGAAAATGAACCTGTCATTATTCGCGATTTGAGCGACCTTACTTTGACAATCATATTTGATGCTTGATGGGTATCAATGAATGTGGGCTCAAAACGTCCTGTTGCAGGGAGTAATCCTGGACATGCGCCTTTGTGGCGCTTCAATTTGCACTGCAGAATTGAGGAGACTGGCAGCCCTGGGATTATATCTATCATGGGCCATTGAGTTCTTCGCCGTCCATCGGAACATGGGACCAGCTCCATAGGGAAACTGTTGCTGGCAAAAGCGCACGTTGTAAAGTTAAACGAATTAACAGAGTTGGAGGTTGCTGAATTGACCAGTACAAGTGTTGATGAAACCGCTTTAGCCATATTGAAGAGACAAGGCAGTCGTGGAATTACAATAGTAAGTCTGCAAAAGAAATTCATAGTCGACAGTTAGATCTTACATTGATTAACCTAAATGACAGACAGAATACTCCAAACTGGCAGCAAAGGACTACCTAACTGCCAAATTTCATTAAGATGCCTGGAATCGCTACCTCATAGTAGGATTTGTTTCGGCTCACACTCCATGGAATGCTATTTCAAACCTTGAGCTGCGACGTTCATTTCACGCATTATGTGGCGAGTTCCTGCAGCCATCCGCCAGCACCCTGAGCAACATTTGCCGGAGGGAATGCTCACTGACAGTGGATGCAATTGAGAAGCAATTGCGGTCAAGAAATAAAGTTTGCTTCGCTGTAGATGGGTGGACATCCACAAACAAATTAGTGTTAACATCAGTCATAGCATACAATGTGGAATGAAATTGGGCATTGTGAGAATTACAACTCGCATTTGACAAGGTACATAGCCTGTTCTTTTCCTAATTGAAATGCTAGTTGAGAATTGTAGGTCAAAGGTCAACATACTGGAGCAAGGCTAGCCATACATTTGAAGGAGGTTCTAGATCGTTTTGACAATACTGACAACCATTTAGTTGGAATTACGACAGATAAAGCTTCTTCAACTTGCTCGATGACTCAGGTTCTACAATCAACCGTTGAGGGCTAGGGAAAGCGGTAGCCTGGAATGAGAAACCGCATACTGTGCATGGCACACATCATTCAGGTTGCTTTGGGTGTGTTCATGAGCAATCTTGGTGTAAAAGACCGCACCAAGTCTTGTGAAACCCACGAGTGTAATCGGCAATTTGGAGAGACTGAAAGCCCAGTCACTGGGAAGAGTCAAAGAATGCGAAAAGGGGGCAATGCTCGAATCCACAAGGTGTCGGTTATGCGACCAGGTTTGGCAATGATAATTGAGAAAGTACGTATTTCAAGACATTTTGAAAGATCTCAAACTGACATTCATTTTGCAGAGAATGCTTCCTGTATTGATTACGCTGACACCTGGTCGTCGAAATGAGTTCGTCCACTGTCAAAATGCCAAAGTACGAATAGTAGTACAACCTATTATGGATGTCGAAACCCAGTGCAATTTGAGAGAAAAGTGGCTTGAGCGAGTCCACCGATTACGAGAATTCACTTGCGAGTGGCTCAAGACTCCAAAAATCAGCGATTACCTGCCACTCTTCACACCACAGGATGAATGGACCATCGTCAAGTACATCATGGAAGTTTTGAGACGGTTCTGATACTGCACCCTGTGGATGTCGAAAAGGTATACAGTCACTCTGTATCATGTCATCACTATCTACATTTACATGTTCAATCATACGGATGGCGTTATCTGAGCTTTGGCTAAGAAGATCACACCATGGAAGGAACACTTATACTTCACTGTAAAGGTTGCACGACAGAAGCTGTCCAAATATCATGATGAAGTCACTCCAATGACCGGTCTGCTTGTAATTTCGGCCCATATCCTCGATGCCATCCGGAAGTTGCGATCATACAGGACGTGAGACAAGGTGAGGGATAGTAATCCTGAGGATGAGATTTTTTCTACTACCCACTACCAGGACGCCTTTCTGCAGTATGTGCAGAATGAATACTGTGCCCAACATCGACTAATGTCTGTCATTGATCCTCAAAATGTCTCGCACAGCATTCACTTCCCCTCTGGAAACGCTTCTGGATTTGGTCAATCATCTTTTGATCCATATGGTATTTCCAGCACTGATGAAGATTGCTTACACCTAAAGGCATGACTGAAATGACACCAGGATAAAGCGATCGCGCATCACGCTGATTGGCAGCCGCAATGCTCTAATTCAATTCACCTCCTGAAGCACCATGAAACTGGGGGCAAGTTGATCCAAATCTTGATGATTACCACTCCGGACCCATTCGAATCAGCAGTACATTGAGGTTATCAGATATCACCGAGTGGTGGCACCAGCAGGACGAATCATACTCAAAGTAATCACATTTCTCCCACATGGTAAAGGACATTTTCTAGATCTTACCACATGGTGTCGGATTGGAGGCCAGTTTTACCCTTCGGCGTGATGTTATTGCCTGGAGACAGTCTACAACCATTGGCGAGACGCTTCGGGAAAAAGTCATAGTAAGGCAGTTTGATCGAGCCAAAACCAGAATAATGGTGGGCAATTGTGCTACATTGGATAACATGGAAACTGAACACGACTTGGAATTGAAGAAAGAGGCGGAAGAAAGAACATTGCACAGAATGGCCAATGTGCACATCATTTTGGAGATGTGGCAGGGCAGCCAAAATCTACATGCTACACAGAATGAATCCCATGCTCAAAACAAGCAAATGACTGCTGTAGGATACATTTCAGATACCGAAGAGATCATCGAAGCATCCTGGTCAAACTTTCAACATGCTGGTGCGGCTGCATTTAAATTGTCAGTATGATCAACTTTGCCACCAGCTGTGTCTGCAAAGGACCTCCCTGGAGTACAAACACAAGTATTAAACGTCCTCCAAATCAAAAGAATCCACTGTCATCAAGTCGAAAGTGACGAGGATAGCGCACCTGGAAGAATTTCAGACTCCCAAAATTTGCTTAACGGGAATGTTGATTTGGACAATCCAAACGACAGCGAGGAGGACTGCAAGGCAGACAATGAATCCGATATAGAGCCAGGAAATGGCATCAAGACTTCCGCAAGCCCAGACAACTGGGTTAGGAGTGCCGCACCAAGTGTTCCTGGATTCTTTCGGCCTACACGGAGGTCAATGAACAAGGCCGAAAAGGGGTTGATGAATGTCAGTGCAATGGAAACAAGGAGGAATAAGGGAAACAAGAAAAAGTAGGACTGATTGGGTCAATATGTTTTCACCAGGTTCTATATGTTGCTTGACCGAGGATTTCACTTAGAGGAATATCAAGGGAGAATATTGAGCAGTCGTGTGAGGATATTTGTTCATAAACAAAACTTTGGCAGGCGAAATGTAATATTCGGAGAGATATATCAATTTTGATAGAGTGAGAGAGTCCTGTGCAATATGATTACTGGGCTCGGCTTTGCCAACGGGTATAGTCTCAATCGGACAGATAGGCAACCAATAAGTCCAAATATATATTAATATATTGATCGATGGCAGCAGATAATGACTGTACAATACATTCAAATGAGGGTCAACGGAGCGTCAACCATTTTTGGTCTTGCTTTCTGGGTAATCAGAATGCTGACAGGTTGCAGAGAGTCATAAGGGAATTTCTGGCCGCCTTTATAGGCAAAACAGACTGTGATACCCTTCCTGCCCCAACTTGAAAATGAGGGTCAACGGTGCGTCAACAATTGTTGGTCTTCTGTCTGGGGTAATCTGGGGGCAACATGTTGAAGAAAGTCATAAACCATGTACTGGCTGCCTTTATACGAAAAAGAGATAGTGACTTGCTCCCTGTCCCATCTTGGAAATGAGCGCCAACCGTGCGTCAACAATTGTTGGCCTTACATCATAGTTAATCACAGCTCGATGTGGCTGTTATTATCTATATACATTGTTTTGAGTGTTTTTGCACATCAAAAGGCTCAAGAACACTTGGAGGTTGCTCTGTAAATGAAATGAGTTGTTACTGTCCCGGATGATGTGGCAGGAATATCCCATACATATTGGCCTTTAAAGGCTGCCATATCCTTGTTTATGGATGCTTGCGATCAAGAGCCACTTATACTATGGAAGCTGCACGACCAACATTTGTTGACACTCCATTGACGCTCATTTTCAAGATGGGGTAGGGAGCTTTTCGCCTTCTGTTGTTACTATAAGGGCAGCCTATACTTCGTTTATGACTTTGTTCAACTTGTCGCCCCCCAGAATACCCAAAATACACAACCAACAATCGTTGTCCCTCCGATGATGCTCATTCTCAGGATGTGGTAGGGTGCATGTCTCTGTTGGTTTTGATCATGAAGGCGGCTAATACATCGAAAACACACAGTGATGTACCAATGTCACTATGTAGCGATCACCAGATGCATATCAAAATGCAACGATAAATAGTGAAACCCGAAACGCAGCACCTGAGATTGGAACAAACGGGTCTAGCCAAACCCGGCGAAACCTGTGGGTTGAGCGGTACGGGTCCGTGTTTGGCCTGCCAAGATGCAACGGCACAGATCTTTGGATCGGTCTGGAACCAAACGGATGCATTTTGGTGATCCAACACCAGACAGCTGGCAGGTCACCCGGACCCGTTGCTAACACTACCTGTCACGTGCCAATTTTATAGTAGCCAATAATTTTGTCACTTCTGCTTGAGGTTCAGGCATCCATCAGATTCTCAGATATGTTGAGTTTGGTAGTCTTAGACTGGATATATCAGGCATACTCCACATACATTACCAAGTTCGTCAAGCAGCCAGTTATTCTCAATGTATCATATCAGTCAAGGTACCCCTGTGAGCCCTTGAAGCGTGTATACCCACTTCGTAATACCCCTGAACATTTCATGTTGTTTGATTTCCAACCTTTTTTCCATCTTGCTGAATGCATTTGAATCTGTTGCAACTAGCATATACAGATTAACATTTTTCAGAAACTACACATTTAGGTGAATGAGGTTTATTCCACTCAGCCTCAGCTGATATCTGAATGTATGCTTGATCAGTTTGTAAATGCTGCAACATATATGAAAGGACTGTCATGATCCATGTCAATTGTGCTTTGAAGTATGGTGTCCACTGTACACTTATATCTTCAATGCCCTGGCCCGGCAAATGAGTAACCAAGCTTAACTTGATATCGACTGAGAAGTATGTTTGAACCAATGATTGCATGATGCTACATAAGCTTCTGTGGTTTGTGGTGCATAATAGAGCAGTAGTGTTAGAGAGTGAATCTCAAATGGCAGAATTTGCTCAGTGGCTCTGTAGATGATCAGCAGCTCCCACTCACACTGTATATTGCACATGCTCCAAGTGACATAAATCAACCACGCTTCTAATGCAGACTTAACTGGATTCTGACTGACTTGTATATTTGGGATGCCAAAAACTGTATCCAGATATACAATTTGTGAGCTGATTTGCATCAAGACAGCTTGAAGAGAGGAAAAGTAAATATCAAGCTCTGCTCTGGGACTGCATCGGTTCTCGGCAACACACTTACACCATATATTTTGATATGTCTAACTTTGTGAGCCATCTTAAATAGATCGTATCAGATTTCTGCTAACAACAAATCTCAAGATAGTCTGAAGAACACATTTTGATGAAACTATCCATTAAGAAAAGGCAGCTTCTGAGATTGCAAGTAACTGTCAAAGTAAGGCAAGTTTGCAATCTCAGCCATTGCATTGTATTCTGCATTCCAATTTATGGCTTACTGCACCTCAATTCACTGGAACTGTATGCAATTATTTGTCTACCCATTTGAATATGAGGTTTTATGGGACATTCATATGGTCTGATAAACTGCTTCAAAGACTAATATTAATAATAAGACAACTTTGAAGCATTGAGATTCAACAGTTTGTGTTTACAAAATGCTCTGAGTACCAGATATTATATGCAACATCTGAATGATAGTGACTATTCATAAGCAATTTGATAGCACTCTGTAGGTTGATGAAAACTGGAAATGATTCGATACCCACATCTTCATTATCATATCATACAGGTTGGTTCTCTAGGATAAATCTCCACTCTGTGAACTGATGTTCTCCCCCTGAAACATTGACTTTAATATGATTGGAAAGGAATTCAGCAGACATCAACTGCTGAAAATGAAGTTCTGCCTACAATCCTGATTTAGTGTTCTCTAACTTTGCTGCAGAATGGTGCAGCAACAGAATATTGTGCAAATAGGGTATGCTTCCAACTGATACAATGAATTGAGATATTTATATGTGTCCGCCATCAATGTTAATTGGAGTTTGAACTGTTGCGACTTTGACTGTTACCACTCACCAAGATTCTAAATCTATCCAGGTAATGTGATTATCAACACGCTGACAATTGTATACCATGTGGTGATCTCATATGCTTGAATGGTGTTAGCAAAGTTTCCGGACCATCCCAGAGGGTCCAGGTCCGGGTCTGAACTGAACTGTTGCCAAATTGGCAGTCCAGGTTGACAATATACATGAACTAGCGATTTGGGTATGGTTCAAGGGAAGTCTCACAACCCAGCTGAATTGGGCGGGTTCTCAGTGTGTAGTTGAGCAGGTTCATCTGTTGATTTATTCAATGCTCATATTTTTGTTGTTTGACAATAGTATCTAACCAAAATCATTTACTCGACATCCAGAAATCACTGTTTGCATCTGTTGCACTTTGCAATATCGAGTATTTTTGACATCAGCAACAGCTCTAGTTTCCGTCAGAAACAACCAGGTGTTCCGGACGGCTCTGATGGCACTGACGGAACCTCGTACCCTCAGACGGAGAAATACTTGCTACCCATCGCCCAGGCGACGGGTCGTGTTGCATACATACCTCCTTTACATTTTGGTGACGTTTACGCACCATCAGAAGGACACGAGTGTTCCACTCTTCGCAGGGGCTGCAGTTATGCTGAAGCCTTTTACACAATGCCTGGTGAGGTTGAATCATAGCTACTACTTATTGTTCAACGATTTTCAAAACTTATGCATTCAGTTTGTATTCTCATCTATGTATCTATGTATCTATCTAGCTACCTATCTACACACGGTATATCTGGACTGGCAGCATGCGGTGATCGTCAGCAATTCGAGGTGCGCCGGAAGATAACGATCGAGTGAACTCAGAGAGACACTCCGAGGCCCTGATCGAGCAAGTTTGGAGATGCAATTCGAGACCAAGTTTAAGTATACTCAGAGATGCACTGGGAGGACATGATCGAGCGAGTTTGGAGATGCGATGGGAGGCCGTCATTGATCGAGTGTGGAGATGCACTTTGAGGCCATCATCGAGCGAGGTTGGAGATGCCATTGGAGACCGAGATGGAGTGAACTCAGAGATGCACTCCGAGCTGTGGTCGAGCGAGTGTAGAGATGCACTTGCAGCAGGCTATGATCGAGGGAGATCAGAGGAGTACTCGATCTAGAAGCGATCGATGGGAGGCACGGCAGATGTTGAGACTGTATTCATCAGATAGTTAACTTGAAACCGTGGGAATGTGACGACGTGACTTTACCTCTGAAGCTCTCATGGAGCACTGGCTGGTGGCAGTCGATCTGTGGGGAGGTACGCCGGAAGCTACATTCCGGGGTTTACTCGAAATCGAGAGAATGAAGGAACAACAGACAATCTTAAGTGTATGCTATACTTGGTGTATGCTGCACTCGGCGTAAGCTGCACTCGGTGTTAACTCATGATGATGGCATGGAGAGATAGAGAGGGATGGCTTAACTAGGTGTTCTTGCAATGATGGTAGAGTTGTGGACAAGAAAGAGAGAGATGGGGGATGAAGATGAGAACGATATGAAAGATACGAGCAGACCTGACAAATCGGGGGTATGACTTGCCTGATTTGAGTTAGAAGACCTCGTATCATTGTTAGTACCCGCCGGATTAGGACTGATACCTGCCGTATTGGGGATGGTCAATTGAATCGCACACAAAATTCTCTAAGTCCCAGTTTCTCATGATGATTCCCCCCATCTCCTCTGATCTGCCTCATTCTTGTGCTCAACTCTACCATCACCTAAGAACACCAAGTTAAGTCATCCCTCTCTACCTCTCCATGCCATAATCATGAATTAACTCCGAGTACAGCATCATCCCAAGATTGACAGTCTCCCGCTCCCAGCCAGTTTCTCATCTCTCAGCGGATGTTTTACTCGACTCTCTACATTCCCACGATTACAAGTGAACTAATGAATAGAGTCTCAGCTACTGTTGCGCCTCCCTACAAATCGACCGCCTCCAAGTACTCCTCCTATCTCGCTCGGTCATAGCCTGCAAGTGCATCTCCAAACCTGCTCGGTCACAGCCTCAGAGTGCATCTCTGAGTTCACACGATCTTGGCCTCCACTTGAATGTCCCAACTCGCTCGATCACAGCCTCCAAGTATATCGTTAAGTCGTGACTGTGGGTGTATGGGGATCCAGCGGTAACGGAGGTGGAATGAGCGACGCGGAATCTATATTCGGGAGACCCTGGTGTAGATAGACAGCATCTCATTTTCATCTCATACTGTCATACACCGGAAATACACACTCTATCCTTCCCAACTTTTGGTCTCACTCGCTCGTTCCGAGATATCGTTGATCCTCACGGCTGGGTAGTATCATATCTTCTCACCTTGCTACGCTCCTCGAGCTTAATGTAGAAGGAATGTGAGGAGAGATTTTCGCAGCATCACCAACTGCATTGCAATCCCGATGCAAGCGTGTACCCAATGAACCCATTCCGACATATGGTCACAGTTGGCCACAACGCCAGAGTGCTTGTTCAAAATAGGAGACCCACAGAGTGAGAAGAAATGGCGAAATGGCAATCAGAGGGCAATAGGCCATGTGACGCCTGGTATTGACCCCGGGCGCGGAGTGATCCGCCACTGGGGTGTCTCTGACGGCTCTGACGGAGCGCGTCCACTCTGATTTGCCATTCTGCCCGGACGGAAATGTTTTTTGTTGATGGAATCTGTTGTTTGCCTGTTATGTTTTCTGTTTCTGCCTATAAAGGCAGTCAGTAGTTCCGTTATGAGCTCAAATATTTGCACGATGTCTTCCTGACCCAATCTGTAAGAACAAACATTGTGGAAGCCCCATTGATGCTCCCTTTCATGATCAGGTAACGAAGAGATCATGCACTGGTTAGTCTGAAATGGCCACCATTACTCCGTATATGAGTTTCTGCCACAACATGGCAGTTGGATCACCCAAGTTGCAAGACCAAAAATAGTGGACACTCTGTTGACACTCATTTTCAGGATGAGACAGGGAGCGTGTCTCTGTTCTGTTTGCCCCTAAAGCCTGCCAATACATCATTTATAGATATCTACAGCCCGTTGCCACTCAGATTACCCAAGATGCAAAGTCAACAATCGTCGACACTACATTGAGGCTCATTTGCACAATGGGGCAGTGACCGAGTCTCACCATTCTTTGCCCATAAAGGCCACCAATACGTCAGTTATGCATAACAGCGAGCAAATCACACTTCAATGACCTTGCTTACAAGACTGAAAAGTGTTGATGCTACATTGACGCTCATTTTCAGGAGATAGTGGAGATGTCATTGATCGCGTATTTGCCCACGCAGGCAGCCAATACTGTGATTATGAATAACAACGACCAGATCACATTCTAATTACCTGACTTAAATGACCGAAATTTGTTGACGCGCCATTAACGCTCAATTCGCCCTGAGCGTATCTGCACTATGCTATAATTTCATTTGGCATAGTATATTGTTAAGGGTGTTTTGGGAGCCTTTCTATCACGTTTATGCACTTTCTCCTCTATCACTACATTGTTCTTTAATAACACATACATATATATCCTTTAAAATATACTTAAAAATATCCGCTAATTGTAGATCATAATACACTCAAATATGCTGTTCCTGTTGATCAATGCTCATCTTCACTCCTAGGTTCCCTCAATAGGCTGCTTTCATCTGCAAAATGGATGTCAGCCCCATTAGCATGCAGCAGAGAGTGAACTAACCAGTGGTTGTTCCTTCATCAGTCAGCAGATCTGGAATAAAATCTTGATCGCACTTGCGATCCTTGGCAAATGCATCATGATTGAAAAACTAAGGGCTAGGAAGCGGAGTATGTATATACACATATCTGGGTAGCACACCTCCGATTTCGGATATTTGAGCTGCCGCATTGTCACCAGGTGGCGCAGGCTGTGCAGGCAGCGCAGGTGGCGTTCTGGGTAGAGATGGTGTTGGTTCGGGTGGAGATGCACCCATGCCTTTGCGCCTCCAAAGTGTCTGCAGATTCGTTGCTGTGCCATTTTGGATAGGAATGCCGCTGTCCATGAGATTTTCAAGAACCATAGCCGGGTGTCTTTCTATTGCAGCTTTAACCTATTCATGCCCTGGAAACACATCACCCCACATCTTCTCTTCTCAGACTTAGGCGCAAGGTTTGTTGATGAGATGGTGTGTTTCCTCTATTGTGGTGTGGGAAAACCCTCCTTTGGCCATGTTGGCTATATTCATGGCAAGGCGCATGTCAGACTGTTCAAGCTGTACCCGACCTCCCTGCCTTGCGATAGTAGCCGACATGTTGAAAACCTACCAGAAATCAGTTGCGGCTTCTAAATGTGAGATTCAATATTACCTCAACTATATATGCTTCCATACTCTCCACTAATGTTATTAAAGCCTGTTTTGTCCACACTCGGTGACGCTTATCATGAATTGTGTCTGTGATAATCCCTGAGCTGACATCATGATGATGATCAACTTCGCGGACTCTGCGGACACATGCCTTGGTCAACCATGGAGGTTTCTCTGTATTGGCAGAGATAAAATGGTTGTTAGACCGAGTCTGTGTAGAGTACATCATCACTGGGCTGTGGGTTAGGGCTGGCAGCTAGTATATAGGCTACGTGTCATCTTAGACTTAGACTCAATCAATCAATTGTCTCCACAGGTTCGTCACAACAGGTTGTGAGCCCGGGCGCGACCACGATCTGGATACCATCTTCGACAATAATCAAGTGGTAACAGTCGAATCGCGAACCTCCATAGGAGCGAGGCCGCAGGGTCCCGGATGCGTTGCGAACGCATCCGGGATCAGGACACCCTACGGACTCAGGACGACTATTCCACAATGCAAAGGACTTAGATGCCTCCTCTTGACGAAATCTCACACTCAACTGCTTAGAGGGCTGCGATGGCTGCGATGGCTGCGATCGCCGCGATGGCTGTGATGGCCGCAGTGATGAGTTCTACGGGTATACGAGATTACGGCAACCGAACGATACTTCAACAGGACAGGTTTGGGAGTACGGAGAGCAGTTTGGCAGGAGTTTGGGTCAACATTGTGTCAACACCGTCGGAGGACATTGTGTCAACACCCTCGGAGAACATTGTGTCACCACACTCGGAGGAACTCGGATCAACACCCTCGGAGGAGTTCGGGTCAACATCGGCATCATCAGGATGAGTTCAGGTAAACATCGGAATGTGTTCGAAGCGATTTTGTAACAGGTCAACCAGTGGCAAAGCCAAGAAGAGATCGACATACAGTATGGTATTTGGATAGTCTATACGAAGTGGGCGGGTAATGGACCGCGGATACTTGAGCGATGTCGGCAGACACACGAAACCCCCGGGGAGCGCTGCGGTTGGTCCGCCAGAGGAACGCGCTGGGTATGTGATTTGCGACAGACTCGAGAGACCGGCGGTGGCAATTGGGCCTTGAATCCAAGAAGTCTGTGGACTCCTCTACTGTGAGGACGAGGAAGCTTTGTTAGCTGTACAGTGTGTATTGTACCTTCACCCTAAACCTTCAATGACGACAACCCCTCCTCCACCCGGTAGGCTGAGTACGGGGATCCACAATCTACGGGAATGAGTTTCTTAGGGCAGGCCGAGGAAGAGCGACCTTCGGAGAAGCGTCTCCAATTCCAATTGCAGCTATGGAGAAGCGTCTCCAAATTCGACACCGACTCAGACACACCTTCGCATATGGAAACGACCATCTTCCTCTTCATTTGTCGAGCGGAAGTCCACATCGCCACGGAGAAGCGTCTCCAATTTCGACACCTACAGCACAACCCATGACAGGGACCGAGAAGCTGCGTACAAGAATCAATGATGCTCCAGCTGGTTGGAGCAGTATCTTCGTTACATTTCTTCCACGCGATACCGACAATGACAGCAGCGATCACGATACAACAGGACTGTGTGTCACCTTCTGAGGAGTGGTTGACTGGAAGTCAAGACAGTTGAAGCCGACAGCACAATCAACTACCAAGTTTAGGCATTGGCCCATGATTGACGCCTCCAATGGCATATGCGGGAGTCATTTCGGAGGAGCTCAGGGCATGGCATGGTTTGGCTTCTGTCTTCGGTCTTCTGTTTGTTTTCTGTCTGTTTTTTCAATGGCTTAGTGTTTGACGGACGTGATAACGCCCTGGAGGAGTGTTAGACCGAGTCTTTGTAGAGTACGTCATCACTTGGCTGTGGGTTAGGGCTGGCAGCTAGTATATAGGCTACGTGTCATCTTAGACTTAGACTCAATCAATCAATCGTCTCGACAGGTTCGTCACAACAGGGATGGCGGGCGACATGGCGCGAGAGACAACATGTGTCACCTTCATGGATGCGAGCGAGCTGTGGGAATGGAATAAGAATGGAAAACCACCAAGAAGTGAGATCACAGAGTCATCAAGCGCACTGGGAGACTGGAGAAGCTGAATGGAAAGAACGATAAGGCAGCAGGTGCGCAAGATTGCACTGCCGCAACACACGGTTGACAGGATTGCCAGATTGCAAGAGCCACACGTGGCATTTGAAGAGAAGGAATGGCCCGGCATGTGACACCGGATGGAGAACAGGGAGAGGAAGTGGGATGACTGCCACAAGAACGACGTAATGTGGGGGATGGGCATCACAGATATGGCCAGGAAGATCCTGGCCGCAATGAGAACAGGCGAGAGAGAGCCAGAGGGCGAAAAGGGCCTGCAACCATCAAAACATGCTGTCACAATACAGCGAGTGCGAGAATGAAAAGAAGACCCGGTGCAGCAACAGCCGCAGCTGCATGTAGAACGGCGGCCGGAATAGCAGGGACCAAAATTCACTCCAGCCCCAACCCAGCCCCCGAGGATAACAACAATAATGAAACCTACTCCGACCAAACAGTGGGAGACTGTCCAGCCAAGGAATCAGAGGAGAAGCTCAGCTACAACGATGCAATCCAAAACTACCGGCCCGGGCCCAATGATTCCACCAGTCCAGACGGACCCGGTCTGGGGTAGGGCTCAGTCCGGTCCGGTCCCACCGGAAGGTCGGACTGGACCGGGCCCCAGACTGGCAGTCTTGGACTGGACGGGCTTGGTCTGGACCAGTCCAAACGGGATAATATTTATCAATTTCAAAGTAGATCCGAAAAACTAAAGAAGTGAGACAGTAATCCCTGCAACCCTAACTCAGACACAACCCGAAGGAAGATCAGCAGCCAAGGCCCAGTGGGAGGCCGACAAATGCAGTAAGCACTTTGGCTAGAGACTGAAGGGCAAAGCACGCAACAGGAGACCTATCCCAATGACAAGCGCAAAGTCATTGGCAACAAGATTCTACCAACTAAAGTGCGGGCATGCGTCTATCGGAGCTTATCTAAAACAATTCGGACCCCGAGAGGATTACAAGTGCTGGTGGTGCGGGGGAATGGTGGGCGAAACACGGGAGCATCTCATCCATCAGTGCAGCCGGTGGAAATACCAGCAGCGGGGACCAAGGGTAGTAGGTGGGAGCTCCGCCATCTCACCGGCTCGCCCGGAGGCGGAGGGAATAAGGGCCTGTCATACTCTAGCTAGTGTAAATATGGTATGAATAAACAACAACAACAACTCAGACACAACGTCACTTCATAACAACCACCTGCTGCGAGCAATCACTATGAACCAACCAGCCACTGCTAGCATGCACCACCACGAGAAACCCAACCATACCAAATGTTCAGAGCAAAAGAGAACAAATGAAGAAGCTCAATTGTCTGTCGATCCAAAGAGAAGAAAAATCTATAGACTTATATACGAAAGAGAGTGAAGGAAAACTCAATGCCGATTGCCAAAGCCGGAGCCCAATGCCAAGTACCAGTGCCGAGGCATCCTCCTCGACATCGAGGCAGGCGAGGCTGGTGGCGGCAGGCGAGGCCAATGGGGGCCGTAAGCCACCGGCCTCATGCCCGAGCCCGCCAGCACCGAACACTAGGGAAGCCACTGGGCCAAATCCCTAGGCATCACCAAACGAGTGGCAAGTGGCAAGTGGCAAGTGGCAAGTGGCAAATGGTCAGGGGTGAGATGTGCATTGTGACTTGTGAATGGCAAGATGAGTCTACATGTATGAGTATATGTGTATGAGTCTATTTGTTGACTCAGTGTATCAGTAACTCCAAGCGTATTCGGGCT
>Ga0307515_10009334_pt1 | contig 18983 bp, 19 predicted proteins | sample 17_EM_MG_FD_194513 | JGI IMG/M metagenome (GOLD analysis project Ga0307515, IMG submission 194513) | Populus trichocarpa ectomycorrhiza microbial communities from riparian zone in the Pacific Northwest, United States - 17_EM | ecosystem: Host-associated > Plants > Roots > Unclassified | place...
CGAGGTGACCGAGGGCGAGTACGCCGGTGCCACGGCCGAAGTCCAGTACACCGCCGTCGAACTCGCACCTGGGCTCTTCGCGTTGTCGTGGCAGGAGGCCGACAAGGGGACGGTCGTCCACATCGACCACTTCGCAGCGGGAACATCGCGCACGTTCTACACCACGGCCGAGTTGGGCTTTCTGCGCATGGAAGGCAGCTTGACGCAAGTGCGCTGACATCGGTCGGACCATGGCTGGGGTTCGATGCACTTTTTGATGGGAGGCGCCGCGCGGGGCTGTAGCGCTGCGCGTCGCCGGGCTACGAGCTGGCACAGGTGCGGCCTCGCATCGTCTGCGACGGCAATTCACCGAACAGCGCCTTGTACCGCTGAGCAAAGTGGCTCAGATGGTTGAACCCTCTGTCTGCGGCTGCCTGCGCGATGTTCAGGTCCGGCGCTCGTGTCGACATCAACTGCCGACGCACGGCGTTCAGCCTCACACAGCGCAGATAGTGCACAGGCGTCGCGTCGGCGACCTGCCGGAAGCTGTTCTGCAAGCTGCGCCGGCTCGTGTGAAGGCGAAGGCACAACTCCTCCACGCTCGGTGGGGAGTCGCCGCTGGTTGCCACCATCCGATGGCATCGCGCGACGATGAAACTGGCCGACGCTCTCCCGACGGCCTGCCGGGCGTCGGCGGCACCATTGAACAGTTCGCCAAGCGCATCGAACACGCCGCGGGACACTGACTGGCCCTCGAGCGCTTTCGACTGGCGTGGATCGGTTGTTGACGTCTCATCGAACAACGACAGAAGCTCGTAGCGCAATCGCTGCATCGCGCAGGCTGGGGCTTGCAGTACCGAGCGGGGCAGCAGGGCCCGGGCACCCGCGGCCCACGGCCGTTCGTCATCCAGGCGACGAAATTCGTCAAGCTCGAACGTCACCGCCATCAGCGCCATCCCTTTCGGGCGTTGCAGAGTGAATTCGTCGCCGCTGCGAAGGACGACGATGCTGTCCCCGTGCATTTCGCGGCCCTGCATCCAGGGCGTTCCGGCGAACTTCCCCAGTGGGATCGCGAAGCAGATCTTGCCGTCGGGTAGACAGCCCTGTTGAATCACCCGCTCGCTCATCCACTTGCGAAAGACATGCATGCTGCCTGCCGTCAGCTCGGCGAGCGAACTGCGCATGGCCCCCGGCGATACCTGCAGGTAGCGCTGATTCCACGCCGGCGCCGAAGCGCCATGCACGTGGAAGTCGTCGAATACGTCCAGTTTGAGTGTCATGCGTGTGTTCCGTGTCGGCGCCGCATTCGAAGAATAGCCTTGGTCGGGAGCTACGCCCGCCGCACGCCGTTTTGCCGATTTGGGCTAACGGTGCAGTGCGCTCACGCCTCATAGTTTGCGTATCTTCTCAGGCGAGGACTCTTTCCCGATGTGGACACGACGCATTCCGCGCCTCTTGGCGCTCGCGCTGGCGTTGACGCTCGCAGCCTGCGCTTCAACGATCGAATCGCCGTCCAGCAAACCCGAAGGACAGACCGTCATGCACGTGGAACAGATCAAAGCGGCCCTCGTCGGTGACTGGGTCAGCGTCGCCCCGGAGGTCCGCCCGAGCGCCAACAAGAATCCAGATGGCACGCTGAAGCCGTTCTATCTGACGCGTGAATTCAAGTACCTGGCCGGCGATCGATTCGAGTTGAACATCGTCAATTCGGCAGACCCGAACGGTGCAGTGCCGATCGCGCGAATCGCCATCCGCGGCCACCTGATCTGGCGCGGGCCTCATTCGATCGCTGCAGGGGCGCAAAAGGTGGACTTCGTCGCCGACGAGGGCTACGAGGTCACGCCGCTGATCCAGGGCTTTGCCGATCTGCTGAATCAGGTCGCCAGTGGCTATAGGAAGTGGCAAGTCAACGACACGCAAAGTGTGTTCGGCAAAGCGTTCCTCCCGTTCGGGTTGAACGAAGGGAAAAACTTCATGGAGTTCGATCTCGTCTACCTGAGCCATGACATGTTGTTCTGGGGCGCGCGCAATGTGGACGGCCGTGGGTTCGACAAGGAAGAGAACAGGCCGACGAACTTGCAGATTCCCCTCGTGCGAAAGTAGGTTCGGAGAACGTCAGTGAATACGTCCATCGAAGCGAGAAACAAAGCCCTGGTCCTCGAGGCCTTCGACGCATTGTTCAACCAGCGCGACTATGCGAAGGCCGAACGCTGCTGGTCGCCGAACTATATCCAGCACAGTGCTCACATCGCGCCGGGCCGCGAGGGGCTTTTCAACCTGATCAAGAGTCTGCCGGCGTCGCTGCGCTACGAGCCGGGCTTGATCGTGGCCGAGGGCGACTACGTGATGATCCACGGCCGCTTCTGGGGTGAACACCGTCCGGTGAACTGGATCGGGGTGGACATCCTGCGCATCGCCGACGGAGTTCTGATCGAGCACTGGGATGTGCTGCAGGACGAGGCGACTCGGGCCGACTCGAAGAGCGGGCTGCCGATGTTCGGCGATCAGTTCCTTGCCTGAGCTTCAGCCTTCGACGCCGACTTCGACGGTGTCGACCCGATCCAGGTAGAACGCCAGGTGTTCCCGGATTGCCGATACGGCGGCATAAGAAGCCTCGTAGGTTCAGAGGGGGCCTTCCGGGCTCGATGCAGACCTGATGGGATCTCCGCCGCGACTGAATGAACTGCGAGAAAAGGGCTCTTACCGCCCGTTTCCTTTCGCGATCCAGGGCATCCTTGGCTTCGGTAAAATTCGCTTCGTGATGATTGCGCGCCATATTTCGACACCCGCCAGACGCTCTTCCAGCGTCTTCGTTGCATTGGCGCTGCTCTTGACAGTCCATGCCGACGGCTTCGCGCTTCTTGCGCAGGTGCCGACCGACGCACAGGCGCAGCAAGCGCACGCGCAAGGCGCTTGCGGCACGCTCGGGCCAGGCACCGGGCTTGGTGCGGACGGCCGCGGCTGGGTCGTCTCGATGCTGCCCGGCCGGCACGAGTTCCGGATGGTGCGCGGCGGGACCGTGGGTGTGACCGTCGTGAAGAAGACGGTGATCGACTTCGATGCAGGTCGGCCGTACTACATCGTGGTCGAAGGCGCGCCCGCGGACGGGCACCTGCAATGGAAGGTCCCGGGCAGCGACTGGGGGCCCGTGTCGAAGCTGTTTCTCTACCCGCCTCAGGGCAATATTTATCAGCGCACGCCGTGAACGCTAGGTCGCGGCGCGGGCGCTGCCCGTGCCCGAGCTATTGTCGGATCGCGATAAAAAGCAGCGCCCCCAGCACCACGACGGTGACCAGTTGCGCGCCCGTGCGCCAGCGACGTGCGCGCTCGATGTCCTGCTGCATGACAACTCCCCTTTTCAGCGGTAGTTGTCCGCTGTCGCCGGGGAGATCTGCAAGCCTCGTGCCGAGTGATCGGCCCTCGCTCGAGGTGCCGCCGCTACCTTACTGACCGGCGATGAGGTGCTTCATCCGGTTCAACGCCTTGCGCGGCGACAGGTTGTAGCGCATGCCGGTGGCCTTTTCGCGCTTCTCCATCGCCAGCGTCAACGCGCCGAGCATGCCGTGCTTCTCGGCCGAGTAGCTGGTGCTGTAGGCCTTGCCGTCTTTGCTCCACGACGCGACGAAATAGAGGTAGGGGGTGTCGGAGAACAAGGTGTAGCGTGGCCGCACACCCACCAGGCCGCTGGTGTTGTTGGCCTGCGCCTCGCTGCGTGCCCCGGCGCGCGGCGAGGTCGGTGCTGCGGTCAGTTGCATCGTGGCTTCGGCCGCGCGTGCCTCGGCCAGCGCTTTGCGCATGCCGCCGTACTTGCGCACGGCGAAGAATTTGGTGAGCGCGGCATGGCGCGGTCCAACCCGCACTTGGTAGCCGTTTGTGGAGCCGTATTCGATTCTTTGGATTGACATTCAGTGGCCTTTCGGGTGCGAAGGATAACGCCTCACAAAGACCTTATGTAGCACTTGTGAGTTCCTTCACGTTTGGATGCAATTGGCATCTCGCGGAATACTGTATATATTTACAGTATGAGCAAGCATCCACCCCATGACCCTGCGCCGCCAGCGTCGCTGGTCGCCGCGCTCAAGGGGCGAGGCACCGCGTGGGCGATCGACCATCGCTTTGCACGACAGGTCAACGAGGCCTGCGACGACGGCTGGGGCCTGCTCGATCAGCAGGCCAGCGAAGAACGCATCGCCCCGTCGACGCAGATCATCGAGGAGCGCGTCAAATCCATCCTGGCGAGCAACGACTCGCCTGACATCTCGTTCGACCTGTCGATCAACCCGTATCGGGGCTGCGAGCATGGCTGCGTGTACTGCTTCGCGAGGCCGACCCACAGCTACCTCAACATGTCGCCAGGGCTCGATTTCGAGACCCGCATCATCGCCAAGGTCAACGCCGCCGAGCGCCTGCGCGAAGCCTTCGCCAGCCGAAGCTACGCGCCGCTGCTGCTGAACATCGGCTCGGCCACTGACGCGTACCAGCCGGTCGAGCGCAAGCTGCGCATCACGCGCTCGGTGATCGAGCTGATGTCCGAGTGCGCGCACCCGTTCTCGCTGGTCAGCAAGTCGTCGGGCGTCGAGCGCGACCTCGACCTGATCGCGCCGATGGCGGCCAAGGGCCTGGCGGCGGTCTATATCTCGGTGACCTCGCTGGATGCCGGCCTGTCGCGCATCCTCGAGCCGCGTGCGGCCTCGCCGCAGCGCCGCCTGCAGACGATCAAGACGCTGGCCGGTGCGGGCGTGCCGGTGGGTGTGAGCGTGTCGCCGGTGATTCCGTTCATCAACGAGCCGGAGCTCGAGCGTGTCCTCGAAGCCGCCGCCGAGGCTGGTGCCACCTCGGCCTTCAGCATCGTGCTGCGCTTGCCCTGGGAGGTGAACCCGCTGTTCCAGCAGTGGCTGGATCAGCATTTCCCGGAGCGTGCTGCGCGCGTGATGGCGCGGGTGCGCGAGATGCGCGGCGGCAAGGACTACGACGCGCGCTTCGGCACGCGCATGAAGGGCGAGGGCGTGTGGGCGCAGCTGCTGTCGCAGCGCTTCGAGAAGGCGGCTGCCAAACTCGGCTTGAACCGGCGGCGCGTCGAGCTTGATCTGACGCAGTTCCGCAAGCCGCTGGCGGCGCGCCGGGATGGCCAGCTGGATCTGTTCGGCTGACTCTCGATCAGTCGGCCAGATCCGGCTCGAAGAAGATCCAGCGCAGCTGTGCGAACTCTGTGCGCATGCGGGCCTCGACCGCGTTGATCGCCTCGATCAGCGCCACATCCGAGCCGACCGGGTGCATGCGCGCCTTCACGGCCACCATGATCTCGCTGCCGAGCTGCTGCGTGATCAGGCTGTAGACCTGCGCGACCTCGGGCTGGGCTTCGATGTGCGCGCGTAACCGCGCCAGCACCTGCGGCTCGGCGCTCTGGCCGATCAGCAAGGCCTTGACCTCGATGCCGACCAGGATCGCCACCAGCACCAGCAGCACGCCGATGCTGATCGAGCCGATCGCGTCCCACATCGGGTTGCCGGTGATCATGGCCAGCGCGATGAAGCCCAGCGCCAGCACCAGCCCGCCGAGCGCGGCCAGGTCTTCGCCGAAGATCACCAGCAGCTCGCTTTGGCGTGAAGTCCTGAACCACTGCCACAGGCTGAGCTCGCCGCGTTCCTTGTCGATCTCGCGCAGCGCGCCCCACAGCGATACCGATTCGGCAGCGACGCCGAACGCGAGGATGCCGACCGCCACCCAGGCGTACTTCACCGGCTCGGTGTCGTGCAGCTTGTGCACGCCCTCGTAGATCGAGAACAGCCCGCCCATGCTGAACAGCATCAGCGCGACGATGAAGCTCCAGAAGTAGATCGCGCGGCCGTGGCCAAGCGGGTGATCCGGCGAGGCCGCCTGCTTGGCCGACCGCAGACCCCAGATCAGCAGCGCCTGGTTGCCGCAATCGGCGAACGAATGAATCGCCTCCGCGAGCATCGAGGCCGAGCCGGTGAACACCGCGCCGGCACTCTTCGCGAGGGCGATCGCGAAATTGGCGCCGAGCGCGAACAGGATGGACTTGAGCGAATCGGCTTGTGCGGACATGAGGCGGGTGCTGTGAGTGCGTTGATGTTGTTCAGTGCGCGCGACAGGGCGCGAGTGCGTCGAGTCGGGGCTGGTACTCGCGCGCGGCAATGCCGAGCACCCCGAGTGCGGAGTGGAACAGGTTGTCGTGCGTCAGCGCGACCTTCTGTTGCGCGCGCAGGCAGCCGGCGCTTTGCCCTGCGACGGGCCACAGCAGCATCGGCACATGCTTCTGTTCGACGGGCGCTACGGCATACGGCAGGCCGTGCAGGTACAGGTTGTTCTCGCCCAGCGACTCGCCGTGGTCCGAGACATAGAGCAGTGTCGTGTCGTAGTGCGCCTGATTGAGCTTGAGCCAGGCGATCGCTTGCGCCAGCACGTGGTCGGTGGTGACGATCGAGTTGTCGTAGCCGTTGATCAGCGCGCCATGCTCGCATTGCTGCAGCACATTGGTCGTGCACTCGGGCACGAAGGGCTTGCGATCCGGCGGGCTGCGCTTGAAATAAGCCGGCCCGTGGCTACCCATCTGGTGCAGCACCAGCAGCACGCCGCGCGTGCGGGCCGCGGCGGGCAGGGCGTCGATGCGCGCGTCGAGACCTTGCAGCAAGCTGTCGTCCATGCAGTCGTCGCCCGCGCAGATGTCGACATGCGGCACGCGCTCGCACAGGCCTTTGCAGCCGGCCTGGTTGTCGACCCACAGCACCGCCATGCCGGCGTGCTGGACGAGGTCGAGCAGGTTCTCGTGATCGCGCTCGCGCGATTCATAGCCTGCCTTGCCGAGGTGCGAGAACATGCATGGCAACGATGCGGCGGTGTTCGTGCCGCACGACATCACGTCGCGAAAGCTCAGCACGTCCAGCGCGCTCAACTCAGGATTTGTCGGGCGGGCATAGCCGTTCAGCGCGAAGTGATCGGCGCGCGCTGTCTCGCCGATCACGAGCATCAGCAGCGGCGGCAAGGCGCCGGCCGCGCGCGGCACGATGCGCGCGTCCTGCCCGATCGGCAGCGGTGGACCGGCGGGCTTGGCGTTGGATTGCGCGGCCAGATCGACCAGCGCGTACAGCGAGTTCACCGGGTTGATCAGGTAACGCATCGAGCGGTGGTTGCGCATCGTCGCCGACAGGTCGGCGAACAGCGCGAACACCAGCGCGGCCAGCAGCAGCAGCGCCGCAATCAGCGCGACGAGGTTGCGGCCCGCCTGCGGCCACCAACGCACCCGCGCGACCGGCGCGCGCCACAGCAGCAGCAGCGGCACACCCGCCAGCAGCGCGACGCTCGCCAGCATGCGCCAGCTCAACAGGTCGCGCACCTCGCGCGTGTCGGTCTGGAGCACGTTGATCATCATCGTGGTGTCGATGACGACGCCGTAGCTGCCCATGAAGTGCGCGCCGAATGCCGCCGCGAGCAGCAGCACCGCGATCGCGGGCTTGATCGCGACGCGCCACGCGAACAGCGCGAGCAGGGCGCTCAGCAGCGCCGCGATCATCACGCCGAAGCCGACGACGAAGAGCGTGCCGCGCAGTGACGCGGTCTCGGGCAGCGCCAGCAGCGCGCGCCACAGCGGCCAGTTGGGCAACGCAGCGATCCACACGCTGGCCAGCACCGCCAGCGTCAGCGGGTTCCAGCCAGTAGGGGCGTCGTGGTGGCTTGAGAAGGTCCGGCGCGAATTCATCGGCCGTATTGTCCGTGCGTCGACGCCACCGCGCCCGACCGGATGCGGTGACGCCGCGGCCTGCCTACTTGAACAAGTCCTTGACGCGATCCGTCCAGGTCTTCGCGTTCGGCGAATGCCGGCCGCCCGACTTGCGGAACGACTCGTCCAGCTCCGTCAGCAGCTTGCGCTGATGCTCGGTGAGCTTGATCGGCGTCTCGACGCTGACGTGGCAGTACAGGTCGCCGGGGTAGCTCGAACGCACGCCCTTGATGCCCTTGCCGCGCAGCCGGAAGGTCTTGCCGTGCTGCGTGCCTTCGGGCAACTCGATCTCAGCCTTGCCGCCGAGCGTGGGCACCTCGATGCCGCCGCCCAGCGCTGCGGTCGTCAGCCCGACCGGCACGGTGCAGTGCAGGTCGTCGCCATCGCGCTCGAAGATCTCGTGCTGCTTGATGCGGATCTCGATGTAGAGATCGCCCGCCGGCCCGCCATTCGTGCCCGGTTCGCCGTTGCCGCTGGAGCGGATGCGCATGCCTTCGTTGATGCCGGGCGGGATCTTCACTTCCAGCGTCTTGTTCTTCTTGATCCGCCCTTGGCCGCTGCAGGTCGTGCAGGGCTCGGGGATGATCTTGCCGGTGCCGTGGCAATGCGGGCAGGTCTGCTGGATGCTGAAGAAGCCCTGGCGCATGTGCACCGTGCCCTGGCCGTTGCAGGTCGTGCAGACCTTCGGGCTCGTGCCGGGCTTGGCGCCGGTGCCCTTGCAGGTCTCGCAAGCCTCGTACGAGGGGATGCGGATCTGCGTCTCCTTGCCGAGCGCCGCTTCTTCGAGCGTGATCTCCATCGCGTAGCTCAGGTCGCTGCCGCGAAACACCTGGTGGCCACCGCCGCGGCGCTGACCACCGGCGCCGCCACCACCGAAGATGTCGCCGAAGATGTCGCCGAAGGCCTCGGCAAAACCGCCGAAGCCCTCTGCGCCCGGGCCGCCACGGCCCATGTTGGGGTCGACGCCGGCGTGGCCGTACTGGTCGTAGGCGGCACGCTTCTGGCCGTCGGAGAGCATCTCGTAGGCTTCCTTGGCCTCCTTGAATCGGTCCTCGGATTTCTTCGCATCGTCACCCTGGTTGCGGTCGGGGTGGTGCTTCATCGCCAGCTTGCGATAGGCCTTCTTGATGTCGTCTTCGCCGGCGTTCTTCGGGACGCCGAGCACGTCGTAGTAATCACGTTTGGCCATGAAAATCAGGCTCCGGTTTGTTCCATCAGGCGACCGAGAACGGCGGCCGCATCAAACACCAACGCCGGTTTCAGCCGGAGACTTGCGCTCCGCCCGAAACCGGCGATCTGGCGAGAGGAGCCTCAGCCCTTCTTCACTTCCTTGAACTCGGCGTCGACGACATTGTCGTCGGCCGGCTTGGCCTGCTGCGGTGCTTCGGCATGCGGCGCCTCGGCACCACCCGGCGCGGCGCCGCCGGCCGCGGCTGCAGCCGCCTGCGATTCGGCGTAGACCTTCTCGCCGAGCTTTTGGCTCGCCGTCATCAGCGCTTCGGTCTTGGCTTCGATCTCGGCCTTGTCTTCGCTCTTCAACGACTCTTCGGCGTCCTTGAGGGCAGCCTCGATCTTTTCCTTTTCGCCGGCCTCGAGCTTGTCGCCGTGCTCGGCCAGGTTCTTCTTCACGCTGTGCAGCATGGCGTCGGCCGAGTTGCGGGCCTGGATCAGCTCGAGCTTCTTCTTGTCGTCGGCCGCGTTGATCTCGGCGTCCTTGACCATCTGCTCGATCTCGGCCTCGCTCAGCCCCGAGTTCGCCTTGATGGTGATCTTGTTTTCCTTGCCGGTGCCCTTGTCCTTCGCGCCGACGTGCAGGATGCCGTTCGCGTCGATGTCGAAGCTGACCTCGATCTGCGGCATGCCGCGCGCCGACGGCGGGATGCCTTCGAGGTTGAACTCGCCCAGGCTCTTGTTGCCCGAGGCCATCTCGCGCTCGCCCTGGTAGACCTTGATCGTGACGGCCGGCTGGTTGTCCTCGGCGGTCGAGAAGGTCTGCGCGAACTTGGTCGGGATGGTCGTGTTCTTCTTGATCATCTTCGTCATCACGCCGCCCAGGGTCTCGATGCCCAGGCTCAGCGGGGTCACGTCGAGCAGCAGCACGTCGGTGCGGTCGCCGGCGAGCACCTGGCCTTGAATCGCGGCACCGACGGCGACGGCTTCATCCGGGTTCACGTCCTTGCGCGGCTCCTTGCCGAACAGCTCCTTGACCTTCTCTTGTACCTTGGGCATGCGCGTCATGCCGCCGACCAGGATCACGTCGTTGATCTGCCCGACCTGCACGCCCGCGTCCTTGATCGCGGTGCGGCATGGCGCGATCGTGCGCTCGATCAGGTCCTCGACCAGAGCCTCGAGCTTGGCACGCGTGAGCTTGATGTTCAGGTGCTTCGGGCCCGACGCATCGGCCGTCACGTAGGGCAGGTTGATGTCGGTCTGGGCGCTGCTCGACAGCTCGATCTTGGCCTTCTCGGCCGCTTCTTTCAGGCGTTGCAGGGCGAGCACGTCCTTGGTCAGGTCGACGCCCTGGTCCTTCTTGAACTCGGTGACGATGTAATCGATGATGCGCTGGTCGAAGTCTTCGCCGCCCAGGAAGGTGTCGCCGTTGGTCGACAGCACCTCGAACTGCTTCTCGCCGTCGACATCGGCGATCTCGATGATCGAGATGTCGAAGGTGCCGCCGCCCAGGTCGTAGACGGCGATCTTGCGGTCGCCCTTTTCGTTCTTGTCGAGGCCGAACGCGAGCGCCGCAGCGGTCGGCTCGTTGATGATGCGCTTCACGTCGAGGCCGGCGATCCGGCCAGCGTCCTTGGTGGCCTGGCGCTGCGCGTCGTTGAAGTACGCGGGCACGGTGATCACCGCATCGGTGACGGTCTCGCCCAGGTAGTCCTCGGCGGTGCGCTTCATCTTGCGCAGGATCTCGGCGCTGACCTGCTGCGGCGCGATCTTGTTGCCGCGCACCTCGACCCACGCATCGCCGTTGTCGGCCGCGGCGATCTTGTAGGGCATCAGGTCGATGTCCTTCTGCACTTCCTTCTCGGTGAACTTGCGGCCGATCAGGCGCTTCACCGCGTACAGCGTGTTGCGCGGATTGGTGACAGCCTGGCGCTTGGCCGAGGCGCCGACAAGGATCTCGCCGTCGTCCTGGTAGGCCACGATCGACGGCGTGGTGCGCGCACCCTCGCTGTTCTCGATCACCTTGGTGGTGTTGCCTTCCATGATCGACACGCATGAGTTGGTGGTGCCGAGGTCGATGCCGATGATTTTGGCCATGTTGTGTGCTCCTGAGAAATTTGAAAACTATGTTCGCAATATGTGCATGAGGTGTGGATAAGCTGTGCGCTTTCAAGCGCAAGCTGTGCAGATCAGGCCGCAGCCGCCACCGTGACCAAAGCCGGCCGCAGCACGCGGTCGGCGATCAGATAACCTTTTTGCAGCACCGCCACGACCGTGTTGGGCTCCTGCGCTGCCGGCACGACGCTGATGGCCTGGTGCTGGTGCGGGTCGAACTTGGTGCCGGCGTTCGGGTTGATCTCGGCGACCTTGTTGCGCTCGAGCGCCGACACCAGCTGGCGCAGCGTGGCGTGCACGCCTTCGAGCATCTGCTCGGGCTTGGCATCGGGGATCGCGAGCGCGGCCTCGAGGCTGTCCTTGACCGGCAGCAGGCTGTCGGCAAAGGCCTCGACGGCGTACTTGCGGGCCTTCGCGATCTCTTCTTCGGCGCGGCGGCGGGCATTCTCGGCCTCGGCCTTGGCGCGCAGAAAGGCGTCTGAGAGTTCGGAGTGCTTGGCTTCGAGCTCTTGCAAGCGGGCTTCGGCGCCGGCAGCGGCGGCTTCGTCGGCGGCACCCGCGGCCTCGGCGGCCGGGTCGAATTCAGGGGAGGAGTTGTCTTGGGTCATGGTGTGCTAGGTCTGGTTGCGCCCCACATGCGGCGATTGCCCTCAAATTCAAGAGGGCTTTGTCGAGTTTTTGCGCCTCGAAGGGCCGTCAATTTACTCGGGATCGACTGACGCGCTCCAGCGGTTCCAGTCGGCGAGCTGGCGCCGGTCGCGCTTGGTCGGCCGGCCTTGCTCGATGGCGAGCGAGGGCTCGGTGTTCATGCGCCGCTCGAGCGCCTGCTTTTCGCGCAGCGCGACGCTCTCGGCGGTCTCTTCGAACATCTGCTGCGCGACGCTAGCCGGCCCGCGCTGTTCGACGGCGGCCTTGACCACGACAGTGCGCGCCACATGCCCCTGGCGCAGCGCGATCAGGTCGCCGACGTGCACCTCGCGCGAGGCCTTCGCGGCTTGGCCGTTGACCTGCACACGGCCTTTGCCGATCTCGTCGGCGCTGAGGCTGCGGGTCTTGAAGAAGCGCGCCGCCCACAACCACTTGTCGAGGCGCACCCTGGCGCCGGAAGCATCTGAAGTCATCAGGCCGGATTGTCAACCAACGGCAGCCGCACCACCGCGGCCAGCCCAACGATGCGCCCGGCATCCACGCGGTTATCGAGGGCAAGACTGCCGCTCAGCGACAGCACGATCTCCTGGCCGATCGCCAGACCCAGCCCCGAACCGATGTGCGGATCGCCCGCGCCGCTGCCGGCAGCGAAGGGCTGGAACAGGCGCTGCCGCAGCTCGGCCGGGATGCCCGGGCCGTGGTCCTCGATCCGCAGCACCGCATCGCGCCCCTCGTGCGCCAGCGTGACGGCCAGGGCCGTGCCGCCGGGCGCATGCTTGATGGCGTTGTGCAGCAGGTTGCGCACCAGCTCGCGCAGCGCCCACTCGTGGGCACGCACCGGCGATGGCGTCGTCGCGATCGAGAAGTCGAGTCGTTGACCGGCCAGCAGCGGCGCGAGGTCGAGCGCGACGGCGCGCGTCACGCCGGCCCAGTCGAGCACCGGCGCATCGCCTTGCTGGCGCAGCTGTTCGACCTTGGCCAGTGCCAGCATCTGGTTCGCGAGTTCGGTCGCGCGTGTCACCGTGTGGTTCATCTCGTGCAGCGCCTGCACGGGTTCGACATCGCCGCGCAGGGCCGACTGCAGCTGGGTCTTCAGCACGGCCAGCGGCGTGCGCAGCTGGTGCGAGGCGTCACGCACGAAGCGCTTCTGGTGTTCGAGCAGATGCGCCAGCCGCGCCATCACCTGGTTGGTGGCGTCGAGCAGCGGTGCGAGTTCATGCGGCGCGTCGAGTGTTTGTAGCGGCGAGAGGTCGTTGGCGCCGCGTGCGTTCATGAGCGCGCTCAGGTCGCTCACCGGCCGCGTGGCGCGCTGCACGACGATGACCACCACCAGCACGATCACGGCCACCAGCGCCGCCTGGCGCCACAGCGTGTCGATCAGGATCTGGCGCGCCAGCGTATGCCGCAGCTCGAGCGTCTCGGCGACCTGGATCGTCGCCATGCCGCGGCCTTCGAGGTCTGACACCGGTTGCAGCAGCACCGCGACGCGCACCGGCTCGCCGTGGTAGGTGTCGTTGTAGAAGTCCACCAGGGCCGCGTAAGCGCCCTTGTCGGGGATCTTGCCGTGCCAGGCAGGCAGGTCCTCGTAGCCCGAGACCGCTTCGCCCTTGAAGCCGGTGACCTTGTAGAACATGCGGCTGCGGTTGTCGGCCTCGAAGGGCTCGAGCGCCGAGTACAACACCGTCGATTGCAGGCGCAGCTGCTCGCCTTCGCCGGTCACGTCGAGCAGCTCGCCGATGGACTTGGCCGAGGCCAGCAGCGTGCGGTCATAGGCCACGTCGGCGGACTCGAGCGCCTGGCGGTACAGGCTCACCGTGTTGACCGCGACGATGGCCAGCACCGGCAGCAGGATGCCCCACAGCAGCCGGCTGCGCATCGAGCCGCGGCGCCGCGCGCGTGTCACGTGTCGGCTTTCAGCAGGTAGCCCAGCCCGCGCAGCGTGACGAGCTGCGCACCGGTGTCGCCGAGCTTCTTGCGCAGCCGGTAGGCCACGACCTCGATCGCTTCGGCCTGCACCTGGTCTTCGCCGGGGAACACGAGTTCGCTCAGACGCTCCTTGGCGACGGCGTTGCCGGGCTGGGCCAGCAGCGCACGCAGCAGGGCCGCTTCGCGCGGTGCCAGCTCGAGCGCTGCCCCGTGAAGGTAGACCGCACCGCTGGCCGCGTCGACGCGCAGCCCGCAGAACTCGGGTGTTGCGGCATCGGCCGCGCTGCGGCGGGCCAGGGCACGCACGCGCGCCTCGAGCTCGTCCAGGTCGAAGGGCTTGGGCAGGTAGTCGTCCGCACCGGTGTTCAGCCCGAGGATGCGGTCACCGACCGCACCGCGCGCCGTCAGGATCAGCACCGGCGTCGCCAGGCCCTCGGCGCGCGCGGCGGCGAGCACTTGCAGGCCGTCCATGCCGGGCAGGGTGAGGTCGAGCACGACCACGTCCGGCACGCTGGCACGCCAGCGATCCAACGCGCGCGTGCCATCGCCGCAGGTCACGACCTGGATGCCGCGGCGCTGGAACGTGCGCTGCAACGTGGTTTGCATCGTGAGGTTGTCTTCGACCAGCAGTAGTTTCATTCGGAAGAGTCTGCGGCAACACCGGCCTTGTCTGCCTGACGGCGGGCTAGCATTTTCCCTAGCCGCGACGACAGCCAACTGACAGCTTCGGCCGCGACGATGCGGGCTGCCGTACAGCCATTCTCGAAGGAGACCTTCATGCGCCGAGACGCTTTCCTAAAATCCCTGGCCGCACTCGCCGCCGCGGGCGTGTTGCCGATGCCGGCTCGCGCCGCTGCGAACATCAAGATGATGCTGCCGGCGAACCCGGGCGGGGGCTGGGACACGACCGGCCGCGCACTCGGCAAGGCCCTGCAGGACGCCGGCGTGGCCGCGTCGGTGAGCTACGACAACAAGGGTGGTGCGGCCGGTGCGATCGGCCTCGCGCAGTTCGTCAACGGCAGCAAGGGCGACCCGAACGCGCTGATGACGATGGGTGCGGTGATGCTGGGCGGCATCATCACCGGCAAGCCGCCGGTGTCGCTGAGCCAGGCCACACCGCTGGCGCGCATCACCAGCGAATACAACGTGTTCGTGCTGCCGGCCGAATCCAAGTTCAAGACCATGAAGGAAGTGGTCGAGCAGCTGAAGAAGGACCCCGGCAGCGTGAAATGGGGCGGCGGCTCGCGCGGCTCCACCGAGCACATCGCGGCGGCGATGCTCGCGCGTGAAGTCGGCGTCGATCCGGCCAAGATCAACTATGTTGCGTTCCGCGGCGGCGGCGAGGCGGTCGCGGCGATCCTGGGTGGCAACGTCACGGTCGGCGGCAGCGGCTACAGCGAGTTCGCCGAGTACATCACCACCGGCAAGATGAAGGCCATCGCGGTCACGTCGCCGACGCGCGTGAAGAACCTGGACGCGCCGACGCTGAAGGAGCTGGGCATCAACGTCGTGATCGGCAACTGGCGCGGTGTCTACGGCGCGGCCGGCATCACGGCCGAGCAGCGCAAGACGCTCATCGAGATGATCGTGAAGGCCACGAAGAGCAAGGCCTGGGCCGAAGCGCTCGAGAAGAACGGCTGGACGCCGGCGCTTCTGACTGGCGCCGAGTTCGAGAAGTTCGTCGACGACGAATTCGCGAGCTTGCGCGCGGTGATGGCCAAGTCCGGGATGCTCTAGGCCATGAGATCGCCTCAGACCTTGGTCGGCGTCGGGACGCTCGCGATCGGGGCGATGTTCATGATTGGCGCGCTGACGATCAAGTCCGATGCCGGTTATTCCGGTGTCGGGCCGAACTTCCTGCCCTGGGTGGTCGGGATCGTGCTGCTGGCCTGCGGCGCGTTTCTCGTTTATGAGGCTCGCAGCGGCGGCTACCGCGAAATGGAAGAACCGTCCGGCGCCGCGAACGGCCACTGGCGTGGCTTTGCATGGGTGTCGGTCGGTATTCTTGCGAACGCGGCCTTGATCACGACGATCGGTTTCATCCTGAGCTGCGCGCTGTGCTTCGTGCTCGCGGTGCGCGGCTTCAAGTCCGCCGAGGGCCGGCTCGATCTGGGCGCGAAGGCATGGCTGATCGACGCAGCGATCGGCGCCGCGATCGCCGCGCCCGTGTTCTGGATGTTCACGCAGTTGCTGGCGATCAACCTGCCGGGCCTGACCTCGACCGGGTGGCTGTGATGGAGATCCTGAACCAGCTGCTGCAGGGCTTCGCGACCGCCGGCACGCCGATCAACCTGCTGTGGTGTCTGCTCGGCTGCACCATCGGCACCGCGGTGGGTGTGCTGCCCGGCATGGGGCCGGCGACGGCCGTTGCGATGCTGCTGCCGATCACACTGAAGGTCGACCCGACCGCATCGATGATCTTCTTCGCCGGCATCTACTACGGCGCGATGTACGGCGGCTCGACGACCTCGATCCTGCTCAACACGCCAGGCGAATCGGGCTCGATGGTCACCGCCATGGAAGGCAACAAGATGGCCAAGGCCGGCCGCGCCGGCGCGGCGCTGGCGACCTCGGCGATCGGCTCGTTCGTGGCCGGCACGATTGCCACGGTGCTCGTCACCTTCTTTGCGCCTCTCGTTGCGAAGTACGCCATCCGGCTCGGGCCGCCGGAGTACTTCATGCTGATGGTGTTGGCGTTCTGCACCGTCAGCGCGGTGCTGGGCAAGAGCACGCTGCGCGGCCTCACGGCGCTGTTCATCGGCCTGGCGATGGGGCTGGTCGGCATCGACCAGATCTCGGGCCAGGCGCGCTACACGGCCGGTGTGCCGGAGCTGCTCGACGGGTTGGAGGTGGTGCTGATCGCGGTCGGCCTGTTCGCCGTCAGCGAGGCGCTCTACAACGTGCTCTACGAGGGCAGGACGGTCGAGACCGAGAACCCGATGAGCAAGGTGCACATGACGAAGGAGGAGTGGCGACGCTCCTGGCCCGCGTGGCTGCGTGCGACGGCGATCGGGTTCCCGTTCGGCACGATCCCGGCCGGCGGCAGCGAGATCCCGACCTTTCTGAGCTACGCGACCGAGAAGAAGCTCTCGAAGCACAAAGAAGACTTCGGCACCAAGGGCGCGATCGAAGGCGTGGCCGGGCCCGAGGCGGCGAACAACGCGGCGATCACCGCGACGCTGATCCCGCTGCTCACGCTCGGCATCCCGACCTCGAACACGACCGCGATCCTGCTCGGCGCGTTTCAGAACTACGGCATCCAGCCCGGCCCGCAACTCTTCGACAAGAACTCGGGCCTGGTGTGGGCATTGATCGCTTCGCTGTACATCGGTAACGTGATGCTCTTGATCCTGAACCTGCCGCTGATCGGCATGTGGGTCAAGCTCTTGAAGATCCCGAAGTCCTACCTGTATGCGGGCATCCTGATCTTCGCGACCGTGGGTGTCTACGGCATGCGCCAGTCGGCCTTCGATCTGGTGCTGCTGTATGCGATCGGTCTGATCGGCGTGGTGATGCGGCGCTTCGACTTCCCGACCGCGCCGGTCGTGGTCGGCATGATCCTCGGGCCACTGGCCGAGGCGCAGATGCGCAACGCGCTGTCGATCGGCGAAGGCAAGTGGGGCGTGTTCATCGAGCGGCCCGGTTCCCTGAGCCTGCTGATCGTGGTCGTCGCGGTACTGGTGCTGCCGCGCTTGACGAAGCTGGTGCGCGCACGGCGCGCATGAATGCGCTCAGATGGTGGCGCCGTGCTTCAGCGCGCGCTGCCGTTGCGCGTCCAGCGCGTCGGCTGCCGCGCTCGGCGGCCAGCCCTGGGTGTGCTGGACCGCGAGCGCCGCGAGTGCCGCGATCCACTCGTGCCGGTCGTTCAGGCAGGGCAGGTAGTTGAACTCCTGGCCGCCGGCCTGTATGAAGGCTGCGCGCGCTTCCATGTCGATCTCTTCCAGCGTCTCGAGGCAGTCGGACGTGAAGCCAGGGCAGGCCACGTCGACGCGCTTCACACCTTGCTTCGCGAGCGCGATCAGCGTCGGCTCGGTGTAGGGCTGCAGCCATTCGGCGCGGCCGAGCCGGCTCTGAAAGGTGACCACGACATCGGCGGCTGCAACGCGCAGTTGTTCGGTCAGCAGACGTGCCGTTTTCAAGCATTCGCAGTGGTACGGATCGCCGAGCGCGAGCGTGCGCTTGGGCACGCCGTGAAAGCTCAGCACCAGCTTGTCGGGCCGGCCGCGGTCGGTCCAGAAGTCGGTGATGCGTTTGGCCAGCGCCCCGATGTAGCCTGGGTCGTCGTGGTAGCGATTCACGAAGCGCAACTCGGGCAGCGTGCGCACCCGGGCAGCCCAGCCATACACCGCGTCGTGCACGCTCGCGGTCGTGGTGCCCGAGTACTGCGGGTACAGCGGCAGGATCAGGATGCGGGTCGCGCCGGCGGCCTTGAGCTCATCGAGCACTTGCGGGATAGCCGGGCTGCCATAGCGCATCGCGCTGCGCACGAGCATCGGGTGACCGCGTTCGCCGAGGTAGCCGCGCAATAGCGTGGCCTGCTTGTCGGTCCAGACGCGCAGCGGCGAGCCGTCGGTCGTCCAGATGCTGGCGTACTTCTTTGCCGACTTCGCCGGTCGGGTGCGCAGGATCAGGCCATGCAGGATCGCGAGCCACACGAGGCGCGGGATTTCGACGACGCGCCGGTCGCTCAGAAACTCGGCGAGGTAGCGGCGCACCGCCGGCGCCGTCGGCGCATCCGGTGTGCCCAGGTTGCACAAGAGCACCGCGCTGCGTTCCGGCTGGCCACGCTCGAACGCTGGTTCGGCCCTGAAAAAACTCATCGAAGGTCGAACTCGGGCGCGTGCTGCGGCTGCGTGTCGGCGAACTTCATGATCTCGAAGCGCACGCTGGCACTGGCCGGATCGGTGGGCGATGCGCCCAGGCCGATCAAGCCGCTGCCATGCAGCGTGCAGCTGCCGCGGCGCAGGCTGATGACCTCGGGGTCGTGGTCGAAGCGCACATAGGTGCCGTTGTAGCTGAGGTCGGTGAGCTGGAAGGTGCCACCGTGCCAGACGATGCGCGCATGCGAGCGCGACACGCGCGTGTCGTCGATGATGTAGGTCGCCTGCGGGCTGCGCCCCAGCACGACCGGCAAGCTGGTGCCGGCGTAGATGCGGTTCTGGTCGAGCCAGATCAGGCGGATGCCCTCGGGCTCGGGCACCGACGGCGAGATGTCGCCGAACGCGGTCGCGGCGGTGTCGCCGAATCGGCGCATCGATTCGAGCAGGTACACGTGCACCGGCTCGACGCGGCCGCGCAGTTGCATGCGGTCCAGGCTGCGAAAACGCGACTGCTCGACCTCGCCCAGCGCATCCAGCACGTTCGATGTCACCAAGGTTTCGTTGTCGCCCGCGTGGTCGATCAGGCG
>Ga0307515_10009335_pt1 | contig 18981 bp, 24 predicted proteins | sample 17_EM_MG_FD_194513 | JGI IMG/M metagenome (GOLD analysis project Ga0307515, IMG submission 194513) | Populus trichocarpa ectomycorrhiza microbial communities from riparian zone in the Pacific Northwest, United States - 17_EM | ecosystem: Host-associated > Plants > Roots > Unclassified | place...
TAATACAAACTTAAACCATGTTTGACCGAGACAAGCTTCCAGCCGGCTCCTCTCCCACTTCAACTTTTGCGCCACGAGAACTCGACCGAATCCCTTCTTTGTCTCTCAAATCATTAACGAGTAGAGTCGACGTGATTGTGATTAGTTCCCGCTTCGCAGCAAGTGGAGACAAAGCATCCGAGTTTTCAACGGCCGACCCGTTTGACCCAGTCACCCGTTGCCTACGATGGCGCCTTGATCATAATGCGACCACCTGGATTACTTTTTGTTTTTCCTGCTGAGCCAGTAATGGCCCCACCGCATCCTCACTGACAGCAACGACAACAAAAGCGCATGCTTGCCGTTGTTCGCCCAAGTGGGGTTCATCTCGTTGGTCATACTTCGCAAGTGGTGCTGGTCCTGTCAAGGCACTAGCTTTTACATCGCCCAACGGCATGCTCATCTAGAACCGCTCGTTCTGGACAATTACAGCGTTCATGCTAAAATAGTTGCTCCTCGTCTCTAGTCCATCGTGTATTATCGGAAATCCACAAAGGCAATCTAGCCCCCAGAACATCGAGAGCACCTTCAGCAGTAGCCCGCACTGGAGTCCAGCTCGACCCCCATCCACGTATTAAACCACTTCTCAGCCCTTGCCATTTTTGCACGAGGTTCTTTGATGTACCGCGTTCTCTCGCATGAAGGCAACGACGAAGCAGGCACCTGTCAAATTAGCATCTCCACTCACTCTCTCCGCCTCTACAACATCCACTGGTACCCTCTATGCCCTCCTCTTCTCTGACCCCCACTGCCACGGTTGCCTTACCAACAATTTCCCCTCCTCTCCGTCGTCATTTTCAAGCTGGAGAGAAGAAAGGCACCTACCAACTACTCGGACAAGCGGTGCTTTCCCCAGGGTGCTGTAAGGAGACCAACTTTCTAGATGGGGTGTGTGTCACCCTTTCCATCTTTTCACTGCCAGACTAACAAGTATTCGCAGTTCGCTCTCCGGTTTCGACAAGATAGACTTGTTTCTTCTCGTGTTGCCGGACTGGCGTATTCCGTCATGGCATTTTGTGGGTTCTTCAATACCGCCTAGTTCCTCGCTTACGGTTAACTTCCATGTAGTTTCCTCTTCACCTTCCAGCCGCGGGCGCCTTCTGTAGTAACCTTCGACCAGTTGCGCACTCTGCCCCGTCGCACCCGCCTCTTGTCACCACAAATCTCGTCTACTGCGTACTCATTGCTCGTTACCCGCACCCCACTCAGCTAGACAATCAGCCCGTTACGCCACTGTGCACTCGACAACGAGGCCATTCTCCCACTGATCAGCCGACATGAATCTCCTCGATAACGGTCCTATTTGCGCACTATTACTCTCGTCCACAATGATCAGGCCGAACCTCCCGCCCCCGACGTACCCGGCAGCTTTCTGGGACCTCGTACCCTTCCTCTGCGCCAGTGGTTACGCCCTGATATTCATTGCGTTCCTCGTCCTACTGGTCGAAGACGATTCGAACGATAGCAAGGTGTTCGGAGAGCAGCAGTCGCAACTCACCAGCCGCCTGAGCGAGAAGGAGCGCGAATGGCCAATGTGTTCGCAATCGAGCTACTATGGCTATTCACTCGTCCAGAGGAGCGTCACGGGTTCCCCAGCTTCAGTCACCATTGCTGCCTGGCCAAGCCACCGATGTTTCTAAAAAGGTCATTTGGTGCGTACCTATCGCATTTGGTCCCTATTCCTCATTCAATTAATGTGCTCCTCGGGCGTATATCTCGCTGATACTTGACCTCACAGCCCTGTCACCCTCGCCTACGAGTCCATCACCCACCCAGGCTACATCGGCAACACCCATGCTATCTATGGCATGTACCGACATGTACGTATCGCCTTCTTTCGTTTCCCATTTGGCACGCTTTCTCATTGCTTTTTTTTTCCTGATGACGCCTGAATCCACCTTCATCATCGCCTCCGCCGCGCCCATGCCGACACGTATTCGTCGCCGGCATCGCTGTCATTCACGGGCCATCATTTTTCTTCTTCTTCCAAGCACTACCGCGGTCCATTATTATTTGTCGACGACAAATGACAGAGTTAAGGTACTCACCGAGCACGTCAGGCACGTGTACAACGCCAGCAACTCGCAATGGAACCGCAACCGCAACCCAAGTCACACTCACCAGCACCATTGCGAACGCTGCTACGAGCTATACCCATCAGGTTTCGCTCGGCCGTTGTCATAGCCTTGTCCGCGCACCTCATTATGAGCCACGACCACTCTACACAAGCCATGGCCACTCTACGGCCACCTCGGGTTGACATCCCACGCTCGCTCGATATTTGTCGGTTGCCAGAAGTATGGGGATGAAGTGAAGGCAGACACTATGCCACACGGTGTAAATGCGGGGGATATCCGTACCACCCACCGCGAATGCATTACTAACCTGATTCACGTCCTTCCTACCGACAGTCCTTCGTCCGCCTGTATATATACTTTATTGCATACGAACGAGCTATGCATCCCCTCGTGCTTCCTCGCTTTGCTCGTCGGCGACGGACGCTCAGAATGTCCTCTTGGAACACTCGGGGTGTTTACCTGTGACTATGCGGCTGGGTTCGTCTTACACTCGTCCATAGTACACGGGTGGCAAATTACAGTACTCAGGACTGATCATCAAGGGGGGAAAGGGTCCATGAGCGACAAGAAGAGGAGTAAAACAATGACACGTTGACATTCCAGCGTCCACCTTCACCTTCCATGCCATCTAGTGGGCTTCCCTTTTGTTATCCTTGATAGATATAACGCTCCAAGTTGTGTTATGTCCTATGATATGGCTGAGCTAGGTCGTACTTGAAGTAGATGATTTGAAGGGTCGACCTGTGCGTGAATTGGCTGCGGATAGTTGGAAACTTATTACTTATGATAGGGTGCGCTGAAAGTCCTCTTAAAAGTCAAAAGAAAACACCGAACAATGGAAATGAAAGCAAAATGCAGTATTACAGCTGAACGGCAAGGTGTGCTCCTGGTCTACCATTTGTACAAGACTATTCACATGAATGCATTGATTATGACTCTGCTGTCGTGTTCCTTGGTGACTGTGAACGATTTCCACCATTTCTCATAACGCGGCTGGTGTTCAACTGTCTGGTCGAAGAGGTGAGATAGTTCTGAGGAGAGACCAAACTTGGTCTTCACTCCCACACTCCTGATCTCTCGCCATACTGCATGCTCCGGTGCTCCACAAAAGACGAAATCGATCAAGGAATCTATCCCCAAACCCCAGGGAACAAAAATATCAAGGTTTTGCAAACAGGAAAGCTTGCACAAGAAATCATGTAATGAATTGAACGCTGCTGAATCAAAGGTCTGGAATGAGCGTTGGGACCAGCGAAGGACTTGGACATTTGAACAGGAGAGGAAGTGGTGATATTCGATTGAACAGTCCATCAACTCCAATGTTGTGCAGGCAGGCAGGTCCGCTTGCGACCCCTCATGCCTTGAATGGTTCTCGGATTCGTCTGGTAGTCCAAAAACCTTGAACTCTCTCAGGGCCTTGAAGGTCCTCCCGAGCATCCAAGGAGATGTTGAAAAACTCAGTTCAAGCCACTGGAGGGTATGAGTCAATGGCAAGTCAATGTTCAAGGAATATTCAGAAATGGATCCACTCGAAATTTTCAGCCTCTCGATTTGTTCCAGGTATGGCAAAATAAGGATTCTATGCTTAGAATCGCAACTGAGCTCAAGATGCTGGAGCTGCCTAAAGAGGACAGTGGAATGGAGCGGGAATAATGGAGTATCAGGAAACCCAATGGCCAGACGTCGTGTGACCATTGCCCTGACAACCGTTGCGTCACATTCTTTAATTGATATCCCAAGGTGCCGAATTAGACAGTCAGTGGAAGTGTAATCAACCGCAATGTCACCCACGCTCCCTCTCCCCTCCCATACTTTTAAATGCTCCAAAGGGGGAGTCAGATATGCCCTTGTACATCCAACTGTTCTAAGTAATAAGGAATTTTCAAGGCACTGAGAATGAGAAAAGCCTTTGGGGCACTCGATCTATGCGCAGGGATTTCAAGTGCGGGAGGACATTGGCATGCCAGGTTTGAGAGGAGCACCATTTCTCCCACTGTTCACGATTATTTATATATAGGTACCATATGGGCCATTCATTTGTAGACGGCTTTGCGGCCAGTGACTCAAGAAAGCTTTGGAAGGATGGTGAGGGATGGGTAATGGATAAAGCCAATTCTTGTAGAGTGATCAAATACTTCAGTACTTTCACTAAAACTTGTTCACTGCACTGGAATGTGAGTTGTAGAGAAGTAAGGTCGGAAATCCTTCCAGTTACTCTACATAAATGGCGTAGGTGTTGATAGACCCTCTGCTCATTACAATCGTGAGATCTGAGGTCCATTGCTCTCATTTCGGGAACATGAAAATATTGAGCTGTGGTCATTGGATAACCATGATACGCCAATTTCGTGCAGGATGGCAATTGTACCTCATGCTGCTGAATTTGTTCCCAATGACGAGGAAGGAGGATTACACACTCCTCGAGGCATGGAAATTGTCTCCCAGCCATCCATTGGACTGAACAGGCTCTGAGCCGCAGCTTCCGAAGAGTACAGAGAAGAGGTAGATTGGCATTGTGCTCATAAAACGGGAGACGAAGGCGATCGGCCTCAAATATCTGAAGCTGGGTAAAAGTAGGAAGAAGCTCAAATGGTTCATCAAAATCTCTGCCATTGACGATAAGCACTATGAGAGTCTGCAAAACGGGAAACCAATGGGGTTGGAGAAAGTGGGTGGTGACGAATGGGGAATGGAGTCTCATCTCACAGAGAGGAGCTTCGGTTGGAACAAGATTGAGCAGATGAGCAAATGAGGGAGAATCCATACATCCAGCTTCTACGTGTAGCACTTTCAACACCTTCATTGGGCTTGCGACTTGAACGCCAAGCTTGCTAGCCAGGTTCTCAGGAGGAAATGAGGAAATAGAAAGCTCGTTCCACTGGCCGGTGCTTGTAAGAGAACTCTGGAGCGCAGCAAACATTGGAGCCTCAGATGGGGTTTGGGTATCTCTCTTGGGGTCAATGATAACCTTCTTCGGATATGCCCTCTGCAACCAAGTAACGACCTGCTCTGTCTCAGTCCAGGTCCCAACCCTCAAGGTGGACCATAGATGGGACATTGAGCTGATAACCGACCTCCAGTAGCGACAAACAGAAGCCAATTGGCCAGATTTCATTTCATTTGATTCAATGCAATATAGAAAGATATCTCGCATAAGTTCCATAGGAAGGTAGGTATTCATTGTTTTGCTGTAAGGCGGGTCCCGAGGCTCCCAGGATCCCTGGGGATCCCATGAATCGATGTCCCAGTCTGGAGGGGCGTCCCAAGGCACGGATCTCCAGGAACCGAGGTCCCAGTCTGGAGTGGGGGTCCAGACTGGACTGTTACGGTCAATGGCGGACATATCCTGAGCGTGGATGGGTTATTTTTCGAGTGAGATAGTGGCGAGGATACGGTTAATTTGAAGAAGAGAAATTGATGGTGAGGCGCTGAAGTTGGGCGGGGCAATGGGGACTAGAGTGCGTGTCCCAAGAGCGAAGTAGTCAATTGCTTAGGGATTGACCAGCGTGGTGGTGAGACAAGCAGCGCAGGCGCGCGTAATTGACGAGTCCCTCACGTGGTTGCCCCGCAGGTGACAGACGGTTCAGGGTCTGGCCAGCCGACTGCTCCAATGAATCCAAAATCAACACGGACAAGCGCTACGAACGAGCGCTACAAGACACTCTCGCAGGTCACATGTGTCCGTCTTCGGCCTGATATATGGGTGCCTCGGTGGACTGTTCAGGCCAGTCTGAGTACGCGAATACGCGATAGTATTCTAGGTGTATAGTCTACAAAACCAAGAGTGTACAGGGAGGTCGGTCTCCCCAGCGCAGCCTCATCCTCGGTCATAGACCGATCATCGATAACAGAAGGGCGGAATGTTCCTGAGAAAAACTCGAAGCAAATAACAATCGCGCGGTGTGTGGCTAGATCTCCATATTTGTCACCCTGAGATGAACACGGGATGGGGACGACGACGGCGGGATGGGTTGATCCTATGTGCAGGATTACTAAATTGTTGTCTGCATCCATCTTCACTTCTGCAAGGTGGGCATACATTCATAAGCAAATTCCAGCTTCGCTTCAATTTTGAGGCACCTGGTGGTGTGATCGCTTCGCTGCAGGTGGAGACAAAGCATCGTAGGTTTCAACGACCGACGCGTTTGACCCAGTTACCCGTTGCGTGCGATGGCGCCTTGATCATCTACTACGACCAAAACCATCTGAATCGCGCTTTGTTCTGCTGCTGGCTGTTCTGCTACCGAGCCAGTAATGGCCCCATGACATCCTTAACTGACAGCGACGGTGCTTCATCTTCTTGGGTCGTTATATACTTCGCAAGCCACGCTTGTTCGTCTAAAACGCTAGCTTTTCCATTGCCCAACGGCATGCGCACCATTGCGACCTCCAAGGGATACGATCGTGTTGTGGGTCGCTCGTTCTGGACACTTCCAGCGTTCATGCTAACATAGTTGTTCCTCATATCTAGTCCATCGTGTACTATCGGAATCCACACAGGCGATCGAGTCCCCAGGTCGTTGGGAGCACCTCCAGCAGCAGAGTCTAAGGCAACCTCCCATCCACATATTAGACTACTTTTGCACGAGGTGCCTCGATGAACTACATTCTCTCGCATGAAGGGCCACGAAGCAGGCACCTGTCAAACCGGCATCTCCTCACTCCGCCTCTACAACATCTACTGGTACCCTCCATGCCCTCCTCTTCCCCGACCCCCACTGCAACGGTTACCTTAACAACAAGTTCCCTCTCCTCCATCGTCATTTTCCAGCTGGAGAGAAGAAAGGCACCTACTGACCACTCGGACAAGCGGTGTTCTCTCTCCAGGGCGCTGTGAGGAGATTAACTCTCCAGATGGCGTGCGTGTCATCCTTTCCCTCTTTCCCTCTTTCCACTGCCACACTAACAAGTATTCCCAGTTCGCTATCCTGTTTCGACCGGACACACTCCTCTCTTCTCGTATTATCTCTCAAGAACACACAGATGCTGGACTGGCGTATTCCGTAATGACATTTGCTGGTTTCTGCAATATCTCCTAGTAGTTGACCTCCATGTAGTTTCCTCTTTACCTTCCAGTCTTCCGTAGTAACCTTCGATCAGTTGAACACCCTGCCTCGATGCACTCACCTTTCGTCGCCACTAATCCCGTCTATTGAGTACTCATTGCTCGTTACCAGCACCCCACTCCGCTAGGCAACCAGCCCGCTACGCCACTGGGCACTCGACAACAATACGATTCTCCCACTCATCAGCCGACAGGAATCTCCTCAACAACGGCCCTACTTACTCACTCTCACCCATGACGATCAGGTCGAGCCTGTCCCGCCCCTCGTTTCTTGCGACTCTCTCCGACCTCGCACCCATTCTCTGCGCCGGCCGTCTCGCCCTCATCTTCACCGCGCTCTTGTTCTTACTCATTGAAGGCGATTCAAGCGACAGCAAGGCGCTTGGCGAACAGCAGTCGCAGTTCGCCAGCCACCAACAGCGGCTCGTCGGCTTGAGTGAGAAGGAGCGCGAATGGTCCATGCGTTCGCACTCGAGCTACTATGGCTATTCTCCCGTCCCAACGGACGTCGCGGGTTCCCCAGCTTCGGTCACCGTTACTGCACAGATCAGGCCACCACCAGCGCCAGGTGTCTCCAAAAGGTTATTTGGTGCGTATCTATCGCTCTAGTACCCCCTTCCTCAACTAATCTAACTTATGTGCTCCTTGACTGTCCATCTCGCTGATACTCGACCTCAGATCCCGCTTACATGTCCATCACCCACACGAACCCCATCGGCAGGACCCATGCTATCTATGGCGCCGATCATGCACCGACATGTACGTGTCGGCTTCTTTCGCTTCCCGTTTATCCACTTGACTCACATAACATTGCGCTTTCTATGGTGCTCTGAATCCACCTTGCATTATCACCTCGGCTACGCGCTCGCGTCGACACGCATTCGTCGCCGGTATCGCTGTGTCAACCTCCTGCTATCAATTTTCCTCTCTCCCCAAACACCGCCTACTGTCCACTATTATTTGTCCACGGCGATCGACAGGACGAAGCAAATCGTCGAGCACGTCAAGCACGCGCACAACACCAGCATTGCGACAACTATGACTCCGTCAGATGCCGCTTGACCGTCCTCATCGTGAGCCACGACAACTCTACAATCACCTCGAATAGACACCCTAAGCTCGCTCGATGTTTGTCGGTCGCCAGAAGGAAGAATGATGGCACTATGCTCCACGGTGTAATGCGGGGATGTCCGTACCGCCCACGGCGAATCACTAGCGGCCCGACTCACGTCCTTACCGACGGTCCCTCGTCCGCCCGTTCGCTTGTGTATATACTCTATTGCCTACGAATAAGCTACCCATCCTCTCGTGTTTCCTGGCTGTAATCGTCGTTGACGGACGTTCAGACTGTCCTCTTGGAACCTGATATGTGGCTAGGCTCGACCTATATTCATCTCATGTCCTAATGCTAAGGTGTCATTTTATAGCTCCTCTTCCTGTCGCTCATGGAACCCTTGGCCCCCTTGGTGATAGTCCTGAGTGCTGTAATCTGCCGTTTGCCTAGCGTTCACGTTCACTTGCCATGTGATGTGGTGGCTTCCCTTTTCTATTCTCGAGAGATATAACGCTCTAAGTTATGTTATGTCTCATGGGTGGAAGTCATACCTGTCTTTCATTTTTTGGAGCAGAGGTTTTGAAGGGTCGATCCGTTCAAGAATTAGCCGTGGATAGTTGGGATAATAGGGTGTGCTGAAAGTGTCTTAAAGGTCAAATTCAAATACCGGATAATCCAAATGAAAGAGACAGCTGAACAGCATAGAGTGCTCCTGACGTACTTTGTACAAGACCATCGACGTAATGTAAACATTGTTGGGGCCCAGGTGATACTCGATGATAAGGACGTGGTCGGCGGTACCAGTAAGTAAGATACGAGATCACCTTGAACGAGCGAGGGCTCATAACATGTGGCGCTCGCCCAGGATCGAGGCTCACCTGAGGAATGGCACGTGGAAACTTGCTCAATATCCGCCTGGTAAGCGAGTAGGCCTATGGCGGTTTGGGACAATTTATTTTGTGGGGCCAGCCAGTGGGGCCAGGTGGTGCCAAGTCAACCCACGAAAACTGGATGACCTCATTTTGTTCAGAAGTACTACTCTTTTATGACATTGTTACCACACTCGATAGCGAGATTGTGACAGTATGGAGAAGGAAATTCATTCTCTTCACTGTCCTGTGCACTCTAGTGAGCTATTTATGTGTTGGTCTTATTTAACATTAACATTACTCCTCGAAATAGAACCGCTGGTCGCAACTATATGGGGGTTCACCGCGAGCGCCTTGAAACGTTGAATCCGGGGCGATGTTAGCCGCACAATAACTTGGGCGCATCGGACTCAATTGTGTTCACCGCAGGTGGACGCTGCAGGTGGAGACAAAGCACTCAAGGTTTCAACATCAACCCAATATTTCTTACCCGTCGATGACGCCTTGATCACCGGTGTACTATGACCACCTGAACCGCACCTCGCTGCTGCAACTCAACCAGCAAGGATCCCACCACATCCACGCTGGCAGTGACGACGACAAGATCATGTTTGCAGTCATTCGCCTAAGGGCTTCATCTCGTTAGGATATAAATCGAAGTGATATACTTCGCAAGCCGTGTTGGTTCAACTAAGATGCTAGCCTTTCCATTGCCCAACGGCGTGCCCACCGTTGCGACTTGGAGAGATAAGTAGGAGCGTGTTGTGGGTTGCTCGTTCTGGACAATGACAGCACTCATGCTAAAATTTCCCTCCTCATCTCTAGTCCGTCGTATCTTATCAGAAATCCACACAGGCAATCTAGTTTCCGACATCATCGAGAGCAGCCCGGACTGGAGTCAACCGACCTCCCTGGCACGTAATAAAACCGCATCTCAGTCATTGCTACTTCTGCATGAGGCTCTTCTGTGAACCACATTCTCTCGCATGAAGGAAGGGAACGACATGCGGGCGACCCGACATCCACTCTCTTCGCCTCTTCGCCTCTACAACACCTAACTACTGTCCTCTCATACAAGACCATGGAAATTCACTCGTGACATACTCAAGTCTGATATCATGGCGCACCCGAACATGCGCCATGTCGTGAGCACAGGCTGTCGGTATCTCTAATTCCTTCGGAGCCAAGTAAGTAAGTATATGTCCTCTCCCTGTGCATACAATTCCCTATGTTTACACTCTATTACTCTTCGCCAATTGCTGCCGCTTTTCTAAGAACAAGTACGGCCCTCGTTCCACCTTCGATCCATATACGGCCGCACTTCGCGGTGTCGCGAACAGTGAACTACCGTCCTATCGGCTCAAAATACTTTACCCCACCACGTACCAGACCCACCGCTTTGGGACCCACTCGAACACACTTGGCAATCGATCAACCTCCGCACCAGATACACCACTCACTGCATTTGCGCCTTCGTGGCAAGGGACATGAATGCGAACACCCAAGGTGCAGGCGGGGACCAGTGGTGGATACCCAGCCGGGGGGCAGGGATGCCCGCTGGCCGTTCGAGTGGCGCGTAACACAAGAGCGATCGGAAGTGGGGAGCGCAGCCAAAACGTGTTCGAATCAACGGACAAGCACTGTAATCTCTCTATTTTCCAGTGGCGCTTATTATTTTTCGTTGACCGACTGAGCAGAGAATTCGACACTTACAATCCGTATCGCGCGATTTTCTTTTTTCCTTACCGAGGGGACTAAGTCCTTTCTAGGGCAGACTCCCACTGCCAGTGAAGGAGCTCTATTATGTGATTTCCTACCATAGCTATACAGCGCGTTGCACACCAGTTATACGAATGAAGTTCCCCTCTTCTCCGTCGTCATTTTCCAGCTGGAGAGAAGCAAGGGACATACCGACTACTCGGACGAGCGGTGCCCCCTTGCCTAGGCGATGTGGGCAAGTCGACTCTCTAGATTGGGTGCGTGTTATCTTTACCCTCTTTCCTCCGCCTGACTAACTAGTATTCGTAGTTCGCTCTCCTGTTCCGACCTGATGATACAAGGTCATCTCCCAGCAACACACGTGTGCTGACCAGCATACTCCGACATGACATTTTGTGGTCTATTCATTTTCCCCGCTCACGGTGAATCTTCTACCCCCCAACCGCGGCCGCCTTCTGTGGTTTCGACCAATTGCACACTCTCCCTCGACCCTCTCGTCTCTCATCACCACAACGCTCATCCACTGCGTATTCACCGCTCGTCTCCAGCACTCCATTCACAAGACAACCAGCCCACTATGCCACTGCGCACTCGATAGCAAGACCATTCTCCCACTCATCACCCGACAATAATACCCTCGATAACGGCCCTACTTGCTCACTCTTACTCTCGCCCACGATGATCTGGTCGAACCTCCCCCCGCCCCGAGATTCTCGCCGACCTTTTACCCTTCCTCTGTACCGGCGGTCACGCCATCATCTTCACTTTGCTCCTCGTCCTACTTGTCGAAGACAATTCGAACGATAGCTCGGTGCTCGGTGAGCAACAGCCGCAACTCACCAGCTACCAACGGCGGAGAGTCGGCCTAAGTGATGATTCTCCTGTTCAGATGAATGCCACGGGTTCCCCAGCTACGGTCACCGTTACCGCCCAGCCCAGCCACCACCACCGCCGGTGTTTCCATAAAGGTTATTTGGTGCGTATCTATCGCGCTTGGTCCCTATTCCTCATCTTATCTATGTGCTCCTCGACCGTCCATCTCGCTGATACTCGATCTCATAGCCCTACCGCCCTCGCCTACCCGATGCTAGTCATGCACCGCCATATGCGTATCGCCCTCTTTTGCCTCCCATTTGTCAACTCGGCCCACATAACATCACGCTTTCTCATTGCTTTCTTGCCCCGATGACACTCTGAATCCAACTTCATTATCGCCTCCGCCGCACCCACGTCGACACATATTCGTTGCCGGTATCGCTCTGTCGACCTTCCACCATCATTTTTCCTCCTCCAAACACTACCCGCGATCCATTATTATTTGTCCACGACAAACGACAGAACCAAGCTACTCGCCGAGCACGTCATGCACGTGCACAACCCCAGCGATTCGCAGCGCACAGCAACCCCGGCCTAACTTACACTAAACAGCACCATTGCGAACGCTGCTACGGCTAGGACCCCATCAGGTGTCGCTCGACCGTTGTCATAGCCTTGTTTGTGTACGCCGTCGTGAGCCACGCCAACTCTATAGTCCACCCTACGCTCGTTCGATACTTGTCGGTTGCCAGAAGTATGGGGATGAAGTGATGGCAGATACAATCCTACAAAATGACACAATGTAATGCGGGGGATGTCCGTACCACCCACCAATTCACCCCCTTCCTACCGACTGTCCCTCGTCCGCCCGTTCGCTTGTATATATACTTTATTGTGTACGAACGAGCCATACATCCCCTCATGTTTCCTAGCTTTGCTCGTCGTTGACGGAAGCTCAGAATGTCCTCTTGGAACACTCAGTCTGCTTACCTGTTACTATGCGGCTGGGCTCGCCTTATACTCGCTGCATGCCAATGTGTCAATTTTTGGCCCCTCTGCTTGTCGTCGCTCGTGGACCCCTAGCTTTCGATCCCCCCTTGAGTACGTGCTGTGATATGCCACCCGTCCAACGTTCACCCTCATTTTTCTATAGTATCTAGTTGGCTTCTCTTTTGTTATTCTTGATAGATATAACGCTCCGGGATTGTTATGGTCCATGGCCGAGGTCACGCTGCGCTTGACGTAGATGATTTGATGAAGGGTCGACCTGTTCATGAATTGCACTGGTTGCAAATAGTTGGAAGCTTATTGCCCATCATAGGGTGTGCTAGAAGTCCTCTTAAAGTCAAATGAAGGTACCGAACAACCCGATTGAAAGCAGATGTAGTATTACAGCTGAACGGCGAAGAGGGCTCCTGATCTACCATTTGTACAAGATTATTCACATGGATGCATTGGTGTTGACTATTGTGGCGTATGTCTTGGTGACTGTGAACGATTTCCACCATTTTTCATAACGCTGCTGGTGTCCAACTGCCTGATCGAAGAGGTGAGATGCTTCTGAGGAAGAATAATTAAACCGGATCTCTACTTCCACACTCCTGATCTCTCGCCATACTCCGTGCTCCGGTGCACCACAAAAGACAAAATCAATCAAGGAATCTATCCCCAAACCCTGGGGAAAAGAAATATCAAGGTGTTGCAAACGGGAAAGATTGAATAAGAAATGATGTAATGAATTGAACGCTGCCGAATCAAAGGTCTGGAATGGGTGTTTGGACCAGCGAAGGATTTGGACATTTGAACAGGAGAGGAAGCGATGATAGTCGATTGAGCAGTACATCACGTCCAATGATGTACAGGCAGGCAGGTCCACCTGCCGCCCCTCATGCCTAGAATGGTTCTCGGGTTCATCTGGTGGTCCAAAAATCATGAACTCTCTCAGGGCCTTGAAGGTCCTCCCGAGCATCCAAGACGTTGTCGAAAACCTCAGCTCAAGACACTGGAGAGTATGAGTCAATGGTAAGTCAAGGTTCAAGGAATATTCAGGAATGGATCCATCCGAAATTTTCAGCGTCTCGATTTGTTCCAGGTATGGCAAAATGAAGATTTCATAATTAGACTCCCAAGTGAGCTCAAGATACCGGAGCTGCCTAAAGAGGGCAGTGGAATAAAGTGCGAGTAATGGACACGCAATAGCCAGACAGTGTGTGACTATTGCCCTGACAATCGTTAGATCATGTTTTGTACTTGATATTCCAAGATGCTTATGTAGATAGCCGGTAGAAGTGTAATCAACCGCAGTGTCATCCATGCTCCCTCTCCCCTCCCATACTTTCAAATGCTTCAAAGGGGAGGTCAGATATGCCCTAGTCCATCCAATAGCTCTAAGTAATGGGAAATTGTCAAGGCGCTCAGACTGAGAGAAGCCTTTGGGGCAACGTATGTGCAGAAGTTTCAGGTGCGGGAGGACATTTACATGCCAGGTTTGAGAAGAGCACCAATGCCCCCACCTCTCATGATATTTGCTCCATGAGTACCATCCAGGCCATTCATCTGTTGATGGTTTCGCAGCCAGTGACTCAAGAAATTGTTGAAAGGACGGCGAGGGGTGAGTAATGGATAAATTCAACTCCTGTAGAGGGATCAAATACTTCACTACTTTCATTAAGACTTGTTCACTGCACTGAAATGCAAGGTGCAGAGTAGTAAGGTTGTAAGTCCTTCTATTTACTCTGAATAGATGGCGTAGGTGTTGATAGACCCTCTGCTCATTGCAATCATGAGATCTGAGGTGCATTGCTCTCATTTCTGGAACATGGAAATATTGAGCTGTGGTCATTGGATAACCGTGATACGCCAATTTCGTGCAGAATGGCAATTGCACCCCATACTGCTGAATTACCTCCCAATGACGAGGAAGGAGGATTGAACACTCCTCAAGGCATGGGAATTGTCTCCCAGCCATCCATTGGACTGAACAGGCTCTAAGCTGCAGCTTCCGAAGAGTACAGAGAAGAGGCAGATTTGTATTGGGCTCATAAAATGGGAGACGTGCATGATGCATTTCCCTTCCTTCCCCCCACAAAAAAAATAAAATAAAATAAAATAAAATAAAATAAAATAAAATAAAATGGGAGACGAAGACGATCAGCCTCAAATGTCTGAAGCCGGGTAAAAGTAGGAAGGAGCACAAATGGCTCATGAATATCTCTGCCATTGACAATAAGTACTGTGAGATTCTGCAAAACAGGAAACCAATGGGGTTGGAGAAAGTGGGTGCTGGCGAATGGGGGATGGAGTTTCAGCTCGCACAGCGGAGCTTCAGTTGGAACATGATTGAGCAAATGTGCAAATGAGGGAGAGTTGACACATTCAGTTGCTATATGTAGCACTTTCAGCACATTCATTGGGTTTGCGACTTGAACACCAAGCTGACAAGCCAAGTTCTCAGGAGGAAATGAGGAAACAGTAAGCTCGTTCCACTGGCTGGTGCTTGCAAGAGAATTCTGGAGTGCAGCAAACATTGGAGCCTCAGATGGGCTTTGTTTATCTCTCTGGGGGTCAATGATAACCTTCTTCGGATATGCCCTCAGCAACCAAGTATCGACCTGTTCCGTCTCAGTCCAGGTGCCAACCCTCAGGGTGGACCATAGATGAGCAATTGTGGTGATAACAGACCTCCAGTAGCGACAAACAGAAGCCAATTGACCAGATTTGGTTTGATTCGATTCAATGCAATATAGGAAGATCTCTCGCAGAACTTCCATAGGAAGGTAGGTAATAATGGTTTCACCACGGTACATGACGTCCCAATCAATGATCCAGCCATATTCCATATCTTGAACTTAGGCGATTGATTTCGAGGTGATACGATGGCGAGGGGACTGTTTGAGAAGAAGAAGCTGATGCTGAGGTGCCAAAGTTGGGCGAGGCGCCAAGAGGCAATGGAAACTGGAGCGATGATTCGAGTGCGACGTGTAGTGTGACCTGTTATGGCAGGGTTGCGCTTCGATAGTGATGTAGTCAGTGACTCGCGGGAGAGACCAGTGTGGTGGTGGGACAAGCGGCACAGCCGTGGGTGGGAACCTAAATCTCGCGGTGCTGCTTCCACGCGGTTGCCTCGCGGGCTAGAGGCGGCCAAGATATTGTACAGACAGTCCAGAGTCTAGCCGGCTGACTTCCCGACTTCTTCAATGAATCTAGAACCTTTCTAGCGTGCAGATGAAACGGGCAGGACTTTCGACAAGTGAGGCCAGTCTGAGCACGGAGGTACAAACATTGTTTAGGGTATATATTCTACGAAACGAGGTATGTACGTCTACCACCATCGATGGGGTGCGGAGAGTCGGTCTCCCAAGGCCAGCCCGACTCATTCTTCTTAAGGCCGCCATAGACCATCAATAACAGAAGGTGATACATTTCCCTGCTACAAGTTAGGGGCCCAGAACATTCAGAAAAGACCGATGCAATAACAATCGCGCAGTGTGTGGGTAGAACTCTATATTTGTTTTCTCGAACACAGGCTGAGAATCACGACGGCGGGATGATGTGCAGGAGAGTGTTATCCCATGATATTTTGTTAAATACATTGTGGTCTCTATTCACCTTCACTTCTGCATGCATTCATAACCACATCTCAGATTCACTTCAATTTTGAGATAGCTGATGTGGTGAAGACAAAGCATCTGAGGTTTTAACGACCGACGCCGACCATCTGAATCTCGTTTTATTCTGCCGCTGAGCCAGTGATGACCCCACTACATCCTCAACCGACAGCGATGGTGCTTCACCTTCTTCGGTCGTTATATACTTCGCAAGCCGGGTTTATTCGTCTAAACCGCTAGCTTAAGGGCTTGCGACCTCCAGAGATACGATCGTGTTGTGGGTCGCTCGTTCTGGCCAATTCCAGTGTTCATGCTAAAACAGTCGTTCCTCCTCTCTAGTCTATCGTGCACCATCGGAACCCACACAGGCGATCGACTCCCCAGATCGTTGAGAGCACCGCCAGCAGCAGAGCCCAAGCGCAACCTCCCATTCACATATTAAACCCACTTCTCAACACTTGCTACTTTTGCACGAGGTTCCTCGATGAACCACATTCTCTCGCATGGAGGGAACGACTCCCGGACGACCTGCCAAACCGATATCTCCACCCACTATCTCCGCCTTCACAACATCTGCCGGTATCCTGTTAGCCGCTCTGTTTTCTGGCCTCTGCAATTGTTGCCTTAACCATTTGCAGGGCCGTCTTCTGTAGAAACTTTCGACTAGTTGCGCACCCGTCTCTCATCACCGCAAACCTCGTTCATTGCGCACTCACTGCTCGCTGCTTTCCCTCCACTCGGCGAGAGACAACCAACCGGCTACGCCACTGCACACTCGACAACAAGACCATTCTCCCACTCATCAGCCGACAGGAATCTCCTCGACAACCGCCCTACTTACTCATTCCCACTCTCGTCCATAAAGATCATGTCGAGCCTGTTCCCGCCCCGACCTCTTACCCTTTCTCTGCGCCGGCTGTCTCGCCCTCATCTTCACCGTGCTCTTCGTCCTACTCACTGAAGACGATTCAAGCGACAGCAAGGCGCTTGGTGAGTAGCAATCGCATTTCGCGCGCCACTACCAACGGCGGTTCGTCGGCTTGAGTGAGAAGGAGCGCGAGTCGTCCGTGCGTTCGCACTCGAGCTACTATGGCTATTCTCCCGTCCTAACGAACGTCACGGGTTCCCCAGCCCCAGCCCTGGTCACCGTTACTTCCCAGATCAAGCCACCACCAGCGCCAGGCGTCTCCAAAAGGTTATTTGGTGCGTATCTATCGCTCTGGCCCCCTCTTCCTCAACTTGTCTATGTGCTCCTCGACTGTCCATCTCGCTGATACTCGACCCCAGAGCCTGGCTACTCGTCCATCACCCACACAAACCTCATCGGCAGCACCCGTGCTATCTATGGCGAAGCTGATCATGCACCGTCATGTACGCATCGGCTTCTTTCGTTTCCCATTTGTCCACTTGACTCACATAACATCACTCTTTCTCATTGCTTTTCAGCTTGTTCCACGCTCTCGATCCACCTTGTATTATCACCTCCGCTACACGCCCGCGTCGACACGCATTCGTCACTGGTGTCGTTGTGTCAACCTCCTACCAGCATTTCTCCTCTCTCTCCAAACACCGCCCACTGTCCACTCTTAGTTGTCCACGACGGACGACAGGACCAAGCAAATCGCCGAGCACGTCAAGCACGTGCACAATGCCAGCACTGCGACCACTATGACCCCGTCAGGTGTTGCTTGACCGTCGTCATCGTGAGCCACAACAACTCTACAATCACCTTGAATAGAGATCCTACGCTCGCTCGATGTTTGTCGCCAGAAGGGTGAAAGCGACACTATGCTCCACGGTGTAATGCGGGGATGTCCGTACCGCCCACCGCGAACCACTACCGGCCCGACTCGCGTCCTTACCGATGGTCCCTCGTCCGCCCGTTCGCTTGTATATATATACTCTATTGCCTACAAATAAGCTACGCATCCCCTCGTTCTTCCTATCTGTACTCGTCGTTGACGGACGTTCAGACTGTCCTCTTGGAACCTGATATGTGGCTGGGCTCGACATATATTTATTTCATGTCCGAATACTAATATGTCAATTTATAGCTCCTCTTCTTGTCGCTCATGGAGCCCTTGGCCCCTTGATGATTAGTCCTGAGCGTTGTAATCTGCCGTTTCCCAGCGTTCACGTTCACTTGTCATGTGATCTAGTTGGCTTCCCTTTTTTATTCTTGACAGATATCACGCCCCAAGTTATGTTATGTCTCATGGCTGAAGTCATGCCTGGCTTTCATTTTTTGGAGTAGAGGTACCGAAGGGTCGATCTATTCAAGAATGAGCTGTGGATAGTTGGGAGCTCATTACTGATAATAGGGTGTGCCAAAGGTCCTCTTAGAGGTCAAATTCAAATACAGAATAACCCAAATGAAAGCGAGATGTAGTATTATAGCTGAACAGCATAGAGTGCTCCTGACGTACATTGTACAAGACCATTCACATGCATGTCCTGACTATCACCGCCGTCTCTTTCTTGGTGACTGAACGGTTTCCACCATTTCTCATGGCGCTGTTGGTGTTCCACTGACCGGCCGAAGATGTGAGATGCTTGTGGGGACAAAGCAAATTATATTTCCACTTCCACACTCATGATATCTCGCCATACAGGGTATGGACGGTCCTTGGCCGGCCCATCTGCTGAGTCCTCCTTGTAAATAGAACGACTTAACTACCCTATATATCATATTATATTTTCAATTTCGGCTCTATGTACAAAATTTGAGGTAAAT
>Ga0307515_10009336_pt1 | contig 18981 bp, 21 predicted proteins | sample 17_EM_MG_FD_194513 | JGI IMG/M metagenome (GOLD analysis project Ga0307515, IMG submission 194513) | Populus trichocarpa ectomycorrhiza microbial communities from riparian zone in the Pacific Northwest, United States - 17_EM | ecosystem: Host-associated > Plants > Roots > Unclassified | place...
AGAGGAGTGGCTTCGCCCCCGTGTCCATTGCATAACGGTTGGATTGCCAGCGCAGGGTTCCTGAACGTGTTGTAGGTTGACCCAATCGAGGTATACCTTACCAGGCTGTCAGCCAAGTCCGACTAATAAGCCCAACGGCGACTCACCCTTGGTCATAGAGAGAGCAATACGGGACGTTCAGCCTTTTCAAGAACGTCCAAACGTCCGAGAAGGACCATTCAATAATCGGGTTAATTCTCACGAAATCAGGCCAGTCTTTGTCGGTAGGGTTTCTGAATCCAAGTTTATCTGTAAGGGAGTCACCTACACCATTCACAACTCAATGTGGTACAAAGAACATACCACAGTAAGGATCCGTCCTCCTTGTCCCAATCAAGATCCCTTTAACATGCGGGAACTTGCTTTTGTACGTCTCCAGTGCCTTCTTCATACCCTCTCCTCCACCCTTGTTCGGCTGAGAAGGTATACCCGAAGCCGGGGTCAACACAGTCTCCACAGCGAGCTGCACGCCGTCCTTGGTCTTGGTCGGCAGACAATGGAAAAGATCGAGGTCGTACGTCTTGATCGATTCATGGATGAAGGACTCCAGTTCGGAAAACGGAGATGGGAGTGGGATATACAGCGAGGGTATCACATTGCGTTTCTGGAACCTTCGGTAGAGAGCTGCGGCGTAGAGGTGTAATAGTACGGTGCCTGCGTCGTGCCGATTAGATACGTGTTATGAAGAAAGAGTGAAAAGGTCGATGACGCACAATCTTTGCCTCCGTTAAAACTTAACGCCAGGTTTCCGAACCTTGTATAGACAGACGTTCCGTGAGTATCACCCGCTTCACACGAGGAGGGGTGCACTCACCCGAAGTCATCCAAAGCCTGGTCAATGACCTCTAAAGCTTCCTTGACTCGCAGGGCGATGGGTTCGTCCGAATAGGCGAGATCGTATACTTCGTTCGCCTTCTGATTATCCATAAAGCAATCCGTCGACAACAGAGATAGAGTTGCGGTACCCGTGATAGGAGCCGTGGTTGTGGTAATTGTAAGTGGAGAGGTATGCGGGGGGCTGCGTGGGGTGAGAGTCGTTGCTGGATGAGTTCCGCGGGCTGTGGTCGTCGTTGTCGCTGTCCTCCTCACCAATGCGCGACCGTGGCGTATCAGTCGGAGAAGTGTTGAACCCACCGTCCCCCGTTCCTGTGCCAGAAGCGGATGGCAACCTGCTTCTGTTATCCCGACCCAAGTACAAACCTCAGGGGGGTTCCGACCCCAGTCCGATCACTTATGTCAGCTGGGTCCCCGGCGCGGGTGCCCACCATTCCGTATAGCGAGGCACAAGGTGGAGAGACGTTCCAACGTTCATCAATAGATACATTATTCTCATACGTAGCAAACAAATAGGTGGGGGAGGGAAAGCACTTTTGAGGGAAAACATAAGGGAAATGCGGAAGAGACAAGGATCGGACAAACACGAGAAGACATCTGCAATAATATAATAGAACGGCTTCGGTCAGCAGTTTGGTGGTGAAAACGACGGAAGGCAGAACAGAGAGCTAGATTGTGGCCATCCAAGCCCAGAGCAGCTAGAGAGGCCATCGTGAACCGATGGACTGTCATAAATCTGCATACCCCTCGTCACTTTCTAACTCAAGGTTCTTTCATCAATCGTAAACGTGGGAGACGGGTCCGCGTAAACTAGGTGGCAATGCACTCGCGGAGGTTTTCTGAATACAAGGCCTCTGGGAACGCAAAGCGTTGAATCGTGCAAGGCAAGAAGCGGTCTACGAAGCCCGGGTAGGCTCTGGAACGGGCTACTTAGGTCTCGTTCAGCAACACGACAATATTCGGTATTCCGGGCAGTGGAAAAGACGAACAGATGGAACCACTCCTTTATTCGCGTATCTGCTTCACCTCTCCCAGCCGCTGCCTTGGATTCCTAGAGAGTTGCCAAACAACGGGTTGTACGACAGCGATTGTGAGGTGGGTGACAGCCCCTGACGAACTGGCAACTGATGAATAGGAGACCCGCCAAGCCCTCCCGATATATCGATCGGGTGATAATTGAGGGAAGTACCGGAGATAAGCTGTCCGGGTCCGGCATTCAAGAGATTAGTGGTCATGATGTTGGAGGACGCCAAGTGGGAAGGTACACCGGAAGATTGTGCTCGATGGTGACCAATGGGATTGAGTCGGGGGTGAGGAGTAATATCGTTATGTTGCTGGGATAGTTGGCTCGATTGCCAAGAGAGTTGAGAAGATGATTGAGGTAGACTCGAAGAGGGAAGGAAGGGGGAGGCGCCGGTTACTGGACCAAGTCCATTCCCCGGCCTCGTTCCTAGCCCAAGTGATGGGTGAAGTTGAGAGACGCTCCTCTGGTGCCTTTGTTGCCCAATGGGAGGGTGCCTAACATCGTTTGCTGGGGACCAAACCGAGGACGTCGATCCACCTAAGCCGCTGAGGAGTGTGGCGGCGGCAGGCGCTGGATCGTTTGTGGATGATGGTATGCCCAACACACCATTTAACAAATCCTGGGCAGTCGTCCCAGCTGACTTCGGATGAGATAACGAATGGGTCCGGTTCCTGACATCGAAGTGGGTGGGAACCATATGTGTGAATGTGTCCGGACCCCGTAAGGAGGTGGGTGATTTGTGGGGAGGAGAAACGGGAGGAGGGAACCTCGGAGGAGAAATGGGCAGAGGTTGCACGCTGGGGGAAGGTAGATGAGGAAGCCCAAAATTCGGCGAGCTCGTAGGTTGGTGACTAATGTGAGGCGGGGGGATCATCTGGGGTAGATCGCTCGTGAGCTTCGCTGGAGGTGATGCCCTAAATTTTTAAGAGGGGACACGATTGATCATGGAAACCTTTGGCAAGTAACACTCGCACTGACCGAGGATAAACCACTTCTTCATCTGAATCGAGATCTATCACGGCTCGAATGGCATCGGTGACGGGATCGTCATCAGTCTCAGCCGCATCAGACTCGGCCCCAGCGATCGGCGGCAGGATCAGGCGCCGGGGCTGCCCTGACCTCGGGGGCGGTGAGGCGGTATTTTCTTGACCCTCGACAGAAAAGACGGAGTTGTCATACGTGATTGGAGTACCCTTGTCAAGTGTAAGAGGACTGTTCCAGAAAGAACGAGGGAACAACCGCACTTTCGTCTGAGCTAACGCCTTGGCGTCACTAAGAAGGTCCCATATCCGCATAAGCTGTTCCTCGTTTGGATGGACCTGCGCCCTATCAACACCTTCCCCGGAGTTTCCGGTGACCATGAGCTTTGTTAGGGGTAGGAAACCTCGGATGTCGAGGTCCTCGTCCAACGGCGCCTCAAGTGGGGTCAACTGCTCGATCGGGAACTTCTGGCCAAGGGTGGTGAAGAACCTCGTGTATACCCTCCAGAACTCCGCGACACCTTCGACGGGTTGCTTCTTTTCATCGCTGGCATAGAATCGGTGATTTGTACGTAACCACTTATTGACCATCCGCAACGCGGGCAACATCCTCCGAAGTGTGGCGGAGATCTTTTGGGCAATGTCATCCGTATCTCCTGCGGGATCATCGGCGAGTTCTTGTAAGCCGACTTCCAATAGAGAACGAAAAACGGCGAGTAGATGCCCTGAGATTTGAGCTTCGACCTTAGGGTTGGATTGTGGCCGGCGCTTCACACCAGGGGATCGAATCATTCGGTGTTTCCAAAGTGCGCCAAGGCCAAGGATGACGATCTTCGATATCACCTCGGATTGAAGAAGGAGACCAGCGATTAGGTCGTGGAACACGGAGACTGAAGATTCGCATAGCTCCTCCGAGGCTTGAAAGGATTCAGGGTCCACTGTCTCTACCCCCTGGTATTGCCCCCAGTATGCGTGGAGTGCGATGGTTTGCTCCTTAAGCACTTCGATCCTGAGTCGAGGAGCGGTGGCCTCCTGTTGTTTTGCTTTCCCCTTGGTGTTCCAGAAGTCGAGTGCCCTCTTCAGCGATTTCCCCATGTTTTCTGCAGCGCCGTCGTACGGTTGTTGCACACAGATGGCCCGATAGTAGTGAACGATGGCGTTAAAAGTGTCCGTCTGGTAAGAGGAGAGAATGGCGAGCTGGTTGGACGGGTTTCCCTCATGCGGAACGAGAGTTCGGGCTTGTTCGTACCGCTGACGTGCTTTTTCGTAGTCGCGGGCACGAGGGATTGGTGCCTTCTTGCTCTTGCCGCTGGTCCGTGCGGGAGGACCAGTTTCGTGGCCGGCCTTCGGCCGCCCTCCGGATTCATTGTATTGCTCTTTGTATCGTGCGATATCGCCGAGGAATATCAGCGCCTTGCTGATACCCGACAATTTGCTCTGACGCTGCTCGGGGGTACATTGGATAACTGTGTCTGGGTGGCGAGGGAGAAGGTAGCCTCTGGTCCTGCCATCCGGTGCCGGGTCCGGATTATCTTCGGGATTGGCGGAAGCTATCTCAAGAGAAACGAGAATCGGTTGGGCCTCATGAAGGTCGAATGTTCGCCGGAACCACGTAACGAGGGAGATCCAGAATTTTTCCTCTTCGGAGAGGAACTGCCGGAATCTGGAGAGGAGTTTCCTGCGTTCCACGGGGGCGCTGGGGGGTTCGCGTGGGGCGGCCTGCCGTGCACCTCGTGGTGGGGGTTGGGGAGTACTGAGGTTGGCGATGCGTTGTTTGTAGCCAGTGATGAATGCGTAGGAGGTGTGCATCCAGAGGTTGAGCTCTGCGTCCTTGGATTCCCTTGCGAATGGATGGGAGATCAAGAGTTCGACATACTGTTTCCGCAGGCTAGAAATTGTGGGTCAGCACAAACAGAGTACAGGAGATGGAGGGCATTGAGAGATAGGTCGCACTTCTTGCGCTGAAACTCGACGTTTTTATCCCAAGGCTCCAATTTGGACAGTTCTTCTTGGAGGGTTGCGTTCAGTGCCTTCGCCTTCCTGAGTTTTGGTCAGAACTTGCGCAAGCGATGGGGGATAGGAACGAAATGACCCTACTTTGCGATTTCCGATGGATTTTCTGGCATTGTGGCTGCTGGTAGGTTTCGGCAAGGAGTGTTCAGACATACATGATGGTGAGGCCGGATGTGGTTCACAGCCAAAGCCACCGGGATCGCGGGATCATCAAAACACCGCTCGGCCGGTATCTCTGATCCACGACGCCTGCGTATGCACAGTAGACAGTCCAGCCGGATATTTGTTTATCGTACGATTGATGAGTCGAGAGAGAGCATCCTGGGTTTCCAGCTTCGACCGCTGCACGCCGCAAAATATTTACACCGGGAATTTTTTTTTTTTTTCGCGATACCTGTCGGGGACTTGGTCTACCTCTACCACAATCAAACACGCCACATCGATGCCGGAGTACCCTGGGCAAGAACTTTCCCTTGAGCAACTCTTCTACGCGGTTAACGCGAAGATTCTCGAACAAACCGGGATCTGTCAGTCTTCTGTCCCCGGGCCAGATCAACAGCGCTTGGTGGGTACTTGTGTGACTGACCCGGCGTGGTCATAATCCGACGGATTGTCATTGATAACCTCGTTCCGGTTTTCTAGGTGGACAGCGTCATCAGAGAGCTGCACAGGACGTCCACCAATGTCAACCTACTAGAGAATTCCCTCCGTCCATTCTGCAGACTCCATTCCGACATCATCATCGAAATATCCGAGTATCTGGACCCCCGCGCGTGCGACAACAGATACGAACCATTGCTCTGCGCTGCTCAAATATGCCGCATCTGGAGGGATACTTTGACTTCGCACCCACCTCTGTGGTCGTTCATCAGCGGATCGCGCCCATGTCTGATCCCCCGCCTCCTAAATCGCTCGAAACACATTCAACTCGAAGTTCATATCCTCTCGCACCGGTTTCAAGAAGTTGTCGGGTACATTCGTCCCCACGCAGACCGCCTGTCAAGCATACGCTTTGAGCTCGATAGTTATGATGATGATGATGTTCCCAAAGCCCTTCGTAGTCTGGGTGCCGCGCCCAAGTTATGCCGCTTGAACATCGAGTGTCGGTGGTATCCAGACTTACGCCCGAACTTTTCCGGCCACATTCTGAGAAGCGTCGAATCCATACAATCCCTACGCCATTTACAGTTATTTCGCTTCCCCATCACCCCCGACTTTACCCAGCTCACGAATCTCACCGTTGTCGGCCTCGATGCCGGTTGTACTACCCGGGATACTGTCTTGCACCTCCTCTCCAGAAACCCACGGCTCGAAGTACTTCGTCTTTGGGGACCACATTCAAGCCAGGACCTCAGCGGTGACAGCGGTCATCCCCCTAGGAGTATACCCTTACCCCATCTGAAAGTCCTATGGTTGGGGGTGGCCCCTTTGGCCTACTTTGAAGCATTATCCATTCCACGCTGCGCACGCATATTTGCCGGTTTCCCCCTCAGAATCTGTCCCAATTATGTCCCGAGAGGGGACTACAACGGGTCGTTTTCCATACCAGCGTCTTTCTCCAACCTTCGGGATCTGCGAAAGCTCCGTCTTGTGGACCAAGAGAAAATCTACATAAAGGTGGAAGGGGAGGAAGGAAGCATAGCTTACTGCACGCCCAACGGCAACCCATTTATCGACGAGGTATTCAGTGGCGTACCATGGAAAGAAGTCACGGACGCAATGTATGAAATAAGCCCCCTATTCTGGCATCGGTCCTTCCCCGAACCTACATCCTCACCGCTCATGGTCTCCCGCATCATCTGCCGTTTGGTTCGATTGCAGAAGTTGGAGCTTTCCTGCTGTTCTGCGAAACACCTCGATTCCTTCCTGCTGGTGTTACATTCAACAAACGTGTGCAAAGATCTCAAGGTTCTGGTCCTGTCGCATTGCGTGGAAATACATCGGCAGGTCCGTAGTCTTGCTACGCTGGCAGAGGGTAGGAAGGCGGCGGGTATGGGGCTGCATGTCGTTCGGATCATTCATCCGAACATCGAGAAACTAAAGGGCACGTTCAAATTGGAAGATGCAACAAGGTTGGAGCGTGCTATTGGGGCTCTCGAGTATGTCGAGGCTGAGCTAGGTTGGTCAGGGCAGTCTTCGTTGAGATTCGACCCTGAGGCGGGCCTGGACCAGCCGTACATCTTCTTCTAGTCCTCGCAGATCAATTGAGTTCGTGTTGTCAAGTAGAATATACGTTTACGTGGGCACGAGTCACTATAGGAGTGTGAGGCCTTTTGTAAAGTGATTTGACTCCTTCTATCTCCTCATGTGGCATCACTACACTCGCTGCCCTCCTGTACCTCAACCATCCCTTGAGTGACGAGCAACATCTTGTCGATAGTAGCGCCGCCAAAGCTGGCATCGAACATCCCAGGAGCAGGGTCGGGGAGGGTGACGCAGACATCCCACATGCATGACCACTCATCGACATCGGCGATGGAACCCTGTGCGCGACTGGAGAGCGGCAGAGAAGAGGCCAGTACGTTGGTAGTTCGGGTGATCGTACGAACGGGAGATGGGGGGATATCGTCCCTCCTCCTTTTCTGATCAACAGGGGCATCGGTGGGGATTGGGATGTAGGTGGCAACTGGGGTAGCGATCTGGGTGGCGCGAGCGGGGAACACGACATGGGGTTGGATTCCGGAGGGGTCTGTGGCATACAGGAGGGTTTTCGGGGGTTCCACGCTCGGGGCTTCTCGGGCTTGATGGATGACATGGTTAGCCTGAGTGCAGTTCCCGGGGTTCTCCATTCCGAGGCGATTTGCAAAGCGCGAAAGGCAGTCGTTATCGTAGAGCGTTCCACGGGGGCCGATAGACCAAGGGACCCAGTTATCATTGGATGCATCCTGTCTCTGGCCTGCCCGTTCGTGGATACGACAATCGTCACGAGAGGACGGGAAACGGCTTCTCCACCAGGGAGAATGATCCCGCCCGCATTGGCCGAGTGTCTTTCCGTGACATACAAACTTTTTCCATTCCAACTCTTGCCGCCTGATCTCCTCGAAGTTGAAGTCAAAACCTTGGTCAAAGGATAACCGCATCAGGCACTCGTTGTCGTAGCCCCGAGTACGGTGGCAGTCACTCTGTGTTCGACAAGCAGCTCGCTCCTCAGGTTCGACGAGATACACGAGAGTCTTGAGGCAATGTTTTTCGTAGAACTGGCCATCGTGTATGTAATAAACAGAAGCGTCGGGGCGGAGGTGGAGTTCAGGTGTGAGGCAGTCACCGGTGTTGGACAGCCAATAGGAGGTATCGTATTGCGAGAGGATAGTCATAGCTCCAGCACGGTAGTCATTGTTGTCTCCAACGAAGGAGGGGCGGTGTTTCGAATAGTGTCGAGGATGTCGGCGAGAGGCAAGAACGGAACTCGCGTAGATGACTACCAGAGTCGTCAAGAAAAGATATCTCGGATTATGCGGCATAGTTCCCAAGGTCAGATATCAGGAGTAGTGTGTTACAATGGCCGGTGTCGTAGGAGTGAGTGGGCGGAGAAAATAGAGAGCGATTGTGGTTGGGGTTGGGCCTTTCAACCACCCGCTGAGCTGTCACGTGGGACGAGAAGAGCTACCCGGTGGCCTGCTGTATCCTGTGTGATCTCTTCCTGGGGGATCTGACATTTCCCGGAGGGGACGTGGGTCGGCTGGAGGCATTGTGGGCTATGAGGGGCAGGGGCGGCCCCTGAAATTTGATGCATTGTACTTCATACTTGGTACCGGCGTTCAATGGCGTGTAAAGTCGAGAGGTCCGATTGCGTTGGACCTTGCATAATTCCTAGCAGAAAGGTGAGCCAAAGTCGGCATCATGGCCGGTGTCTAGTGAGCTACGTCACGGTCTTTCACTCGGAACAGAGACTCGAAGGGAGCGGCCGTGGGAAAAGAAACTTTGCCGCCGCCGCGCAGCCACCAGATGACTATATTCGGTTCCGCCGTGCCTTTCGCCACGCTCCGTGCTTGGATTGCGGCCACACGCCTTTTCCACACATCCAACTCCATGAGAAACTAGATATCTCCGGACCCCCCACATTAATAGCCGAACACACGGCGGAAAGCTAATCGAAGGAAGATGGGGAATGCTCAGTCGTTGACGAGGACAGGCGGAGCCCTCGATTCGTTTGTGAGTGATCTGGGGGCAGACGTCCTGTATGAGAGAAGGCACGTACCTTGGGCTTTTGCTCTCACACGGAAGTGCAAAACAGGTCATTTACATCTACTCCTGATCTTAGCTTGAGTTCAGCCAGGTTTCTGAAGACGGTTCGATGCCGGCATCGGAACGGACCACTAGTTGTCAAGATATTCATCAAGCCAGACCCTGGTGTCAGTCTACGCAAGTTTCACCGTAGATTGAAGAGTATGTGTAGTGCCTTAACTCCCCCGCTTTCTGCTGACGTCGAGCGCGTTATAAAGTTGAACGGGAGGCCCTCGGGGATATCGCAAACGTGTACAGCTATCAGAACTTTGTAGAGACGGAGAAAGCTGGGTATTTGATTCGACAGTGGGTTGCGAGCAGTTTGTATGACCGTATCAGGTACGTGGGACTTCGTACGGAACACTGGAATCGATCGTTCAGGCGCATTTGATATAGTACCCGACCTTTCCTTTCAACCATCGAGAAGAAATGGATCGCATTCCAAATCCTTACAGCTCTCCGTGATGCTCGCAACCGCAAGGTATCTCACGGAGATATCAAATGCGAGAATGTCCTCGTCACCTCTTGGAACTGGGTGTATATCTCCGATTTCGCTTCCTACAAACCGACTTACCTTCCACTCGACGACCCTTCCGATTTCTCTTTCTACTTTGATACCTCCGGAAGTCGAACTTGCTATATTGCACCAGAGCGGTTCTACACAGCAAGTGAGAATCCCGAGATTAGCGCCAAGAAGACGAAGCTGGCTGGTGCAGGCGAGGATGTTGAGGGTAAGAAGGACGGTCGAGTAACCGAAGCGATGGATGTCTTCAGTGCAGGATGTGTCATTGCCGAACTTTTCCTCGAGGGAGCGCCGCTTTTCAAGCTTAGCCAACTCTTCCAGTATCGCGAAGCGGAGTTCAACGTAGATCATAGCCTTGCATCGATAGAGGATGAAGGGGTTCGGGTAAACATCTCGTTCCTTTGTTGCTAAACCTTCGTCTGATCGAATTTCTTCAGGTGTTGATCAAACAGATGATTGCTCTGGACCATACCGCGCGGCCGACCTTTGACACGATACTCCATACTTCACGGGGAGCCGTATTCCCAGAGTTTTTCTACTCCTTCCTCCACAATTACGTTCATTCTGTGTGCGAATTGTCAGAGAAGAGCCCTTTCCTGACCTCTCCTCCTCCCACAACCGCGGGAACCCCGACCACGACCCCAATTGCACAGGTACCCAAACCAACTCAGAGAGCCCCTATGTCGATGTCCCAGGAGCTCCAGGGAGATAATAACCTCCCAAGTGACTCGGATCATAGGATGGAGAGGATTTGGTCGGACTTCGAGAGTGTAGAGACGTATTTGGAACAGGATGCGAACGGGGGTTCGCTCATAGAGGGGAAAGTAGAATCTCTGACAGCCGCTCCTCCTACCTCTACGCCCCTTCAGGTCTGTTTCTCTCACTTATTACCACTTCTCGTTTCTGAACTGGCTTTTAGGACGTGTTCCCCGTGGAACTGAACATTCCTAACCACGACTCCAAGCTACCGACGAGTCGAAGGGCATCGTCAGAAGATGGTCCGGCACTCATCATGTTGTCACTCGTATCCGCGAACATCAGAAACTGCCAATTACCGAGCTCGAAAGTTCGAGCTTTGGACGTGTTTTTGGCGCTCTGCCCTAGGTTAACGGACGAAGCGAAACTGGATCGAATGTTACCGTATATTATTGAGCTACTACACGATGACGCTGCATCAGTACGGATTGCAGCCTTGCGGACACTCTTCCAAGTCGTAAGTGGTTCGGGTCGCGATGCACTTCAATAACTTCGCTCATCTGATTTTTCAGCTCATGCTGGTGAAAGTTATTACACCTTCGAACGCTGCGATCTTTCCGGAGTACATCATCCCAAGCATTGAACATCTCGTGAGAGACCCAGAAGTTTCCGTGAGGTGCATATATGCGCAGTGCATGGCCCCGTTTGCAGATACGGCACTACGGTATTTGGAGATGGGACAAGCGTTGAAGGCACATGGCGCTTTCAAGCTCTCCGCAGACGCTCAAGACTATGATGAAGCACAAGTGGAGGTATGCCTTGCTTTAGTCCAGTTTTAACCAACACTTTACCATATTTTGTAGATCTCCTACGATGCCAGCCTTCAATACCTTCAAGAGAGCATCGAGGACCAGCTGTCTACACTTCTGGTAGATACGTCGCCCGTAGTCAAACGAGCGGTTCTGCACGACATCTCCTCGTTATGTATCTTCCTCGGACGGCAGAAGACGAACGATGTCCTTCTAAGCCACATGATCACGTATATGAATCACCGAGACTGGTTATTACGGTACGCGTTCTTCGAGAGCGTCGTAGATGTGGCGGCTTGTGTCGGTGGAAGGAGCCTAGAGGAGTATATATTGCCTTTGATGATCCAAGCACTCTCTGGTAAGGCGAGGTTTGGCGAAGAGTTCGGATTGACTCAAGTTTTTCCTCCTTAGATGTCGAAGAGTCTGCGGTTGCGAAGGTACTGTCATCGTTGACTAGCCTCTGCGAGCTGGGGTTGTTCCAGAAGATGCGGCTTTGGGAGTTGATGGGAGCAACCCTTGGGTTTTTGTACCATCCGAATATTTGGATTAGACAGAGTAAGGCTTTCTATCAGGATTCTGGTTCAACACCTCACCATGAATCTTCTTCCAGGTGCGGCGTCATTTCTAGCCTCTGCAAGGAAACGCCTTCCGCCCAGCGACGTGTGGTGCATCCTATACCCCTCCCTGCGACATTTCCTTCGGTCAGAAATTAGGGAGATAGACGAAGTGACTTTACTCACGACCATGAAACCGCCCGTCCGTGCTCTTCCGTAGGCAAGGCGATAGCTGTGCACTAATAGGTACTTCACAGATGCCTAGGCACATTTTCAGTGCTATAGTTGCGTGGGCAATGAAAGCCGACAAATCGACCTTTTGGAAGGGATACCGTCGAGGTGGCAACAAGGGTGAGATCCAATCGCCGAAGGATAGCGTCGCTGCCGTGAAGAAATCCCCTGGCGTCATTCAACGCAAGTCAGAAGAGTGCGTTTCACCCAAAATCTCTCCGTATTTGCCCTATCTTACAAAAAATTCGTAGAGATGAGGTTCAAATTGCGAAACTACAGCAGCTCGGGATGACACCGAACGAAGAGGCCAAGCTATTGGCGATGCGAGATTATATCTGGAAGCTTGCTCAAGCCATTTCCAGGTAGTTCGTTCTGCTTGGCGCTTCCTTCCGATTCACTAAATTTTCTATCAGCTTTTCTAGTCGCATAAGCATTGAGCCGGACTCAGAACAGCTGAAATCTGTTTTAGGCATTGAATTACAGAAACTAGGCATCGTTCCACAGACGGTTTTCCTCCGGCAACGCGGTGCCGAGGGCTCTAGGTCTCAACACAGTAGTCGCCGCATGTCAGGTCTGGGTTATATGGGGAAATCCCCCATCCCAGGGACCCCAAGATCACATAGAGCGCCTAGTGTCGACATCGGGCCCAGCAGTGGCGCACCTTTCGAAGACCTACGCAGGAGATTAGCAACCATCAATGGATCCTCCAATTCCCTGGCCATGCCCCCCGCACCTGCCGTTTCTCGGGATACTCGGCCTACGCCGTCGATGTCTTCTCAACTCAATAGAGTGTCGGTTGTGTCTCCCGAAGTCGCCGTTCTACAGCAGAGACCCGGAAGCCCTACCGAGTCGGTTCTCTCGACGACCGGTTCTGCCGTTCTGAGAACTACGGCCCGCGGCCTTCACATGGGAAGTTTCGATCAGAAAGCCGCCCCGGCTGTCGGGAGTTCGAAAACGAATGCGACTGGGTTGCTGGAGGTCGCGTCAAAGATGAGGTCTGAAGGTTCCCCCGAAAGGTCAGGAAGATCTTCGCCGACCTCGGTGTCCGGTGGAGGGACTTTGAGAGGGGCCCCGCCGTACAGACCCCGGGCCCTCAGCCTTTTACCCATCTCGTCTTACGGTATGCGAAAAATTATACCTTACCCCATTTGATCATCCGCTAAACAACCGCGCGCTAGATGGGATGGAATCCGGTGTTATCCATTTACTAGAGCATATGTACCTTGACGGAAGCAAGGATCTGCAAGGCGACTTCGGGCCGAAAGTACATGAAGGACCGATCCGCCGCCGCACTAGCGGCCGACACAGCTTCGTTTCTCGCGACGGGATACATAAGCGCCCGGAAACGAATCTTATCGCGCACCTCAGCTCTCATACAGATGCAATCACGGGTCTCGCCGTATCCCCGGATCACATGTTTTTCATTTCGACATCTGATGACAAAACTGTCAAAGTGTGGGATACGGGGAGGTTGGAGCGAAACGTGACGAGCAAACCGAGGTACAGCTATTCGCAACATCACGCGAAGGTGAAATGTGTCTGTATGCTGGAAGGAGTTCATTGTTTCGCGAGCGCGGCCGAAGACGGGAGCATACATGTCGTTAGGGTCAACGTCAGCCAGACCGGAACGTTACCGAAATACGGAAAGCTGCAAACGGTCAGGGAGTACCGGCTTGAAAATGTGGGTGAATATGTTACGTGTATGATGCATTTCAATTCGGGTATGTTCCACCTCCATGTCTCACGTGCAGCCGCAACTTTATTTCTTTCTGAGAACTAACGAGAATCTTTTTTGTTCATTCTGCGGATGTTCGCGCCTGGTTATGGTGTGCCCTGCGGTCTCTTTTCTATACCTGGTCTCTTCTTCATATCCTGATAAGACGCTGCTTCTAATCTCATCTACGCCACCACCCACTGTTTCGTCGCTATACTGGATCTGCGAACGATGCGCGTTCTTGAAACAATGGAGAATCCGAGACACTTCGGGGCTATCACCTGCTTATGTATCGACCGAAAGCGCGCGTGGTTGGTTACTGGGACAGCTACCGGGGTGCTGACGCTTTGGGATCTTCGGTTCGGGATGCTGCTCAAGAGCTGGAAAGTCGGAGGATCTTCTTCCGCCGACACAACGAAGTCCTCCCGAATTCACCAAATCGTTTTGCATCCGACGCAGGGTAAAGGTCGCTGGGTAATGGTTGCTTTCGAGACAACAAAGCCGGCCGCAGGCGGGGTTGATAACTCCTCCCCCACAACGCTGATAGAGGTCTGGGACATCGAGAAAACGTCGTTGATGGAGACGTATGCAACCAGGGAAATCGTTGCCGGAGGAACCAGTGCTGATGAGGAGCTGCCGCAGCCCGCCGAGGTTACAGGGGAACCCACGGAGGTCAACCCAGCGACAGCGATAGCTGCATTGGTTCGATCAAGGCAACAGTCAAGGACATCACTCGATCGGTTCGCTAAGCGACCTGCTCAGAGTAGTTCCCCAGGAGATTCGTCGTTGGTTCGTCCCTCCCTGGACGTGAGAACAATGGTCGTCGGATCCGACCTTGGAGGCCATTCATCGAGAATTGAACCGGACTCGTCCAGCGGTGGGCGCTCTTCGGGTGGACGCGGGTTCATGATCAGTGGTTCGGAAGACCGCAAACTGCGACTGTGGGATTTGGCACGAGTCGAACGAAGTGCGGTCCTTAGTGGAGCTGAGACGGAAATCGAAAAGGCTGGGTACAAGTGAGTAAAGTTTCGCGGTGTCATCATTCCTAAGTGGGACTGATGAAATTGTGCGACGTTTGATTTCACCAGGAGCACTGTGGGATCTGAGGGCTATCCTGCTTCGTTCGTAGAGACGTGGACCAGGCCGACGAGCGGTCAATCACAGAGCAACCGGCCTCCTCAGAGAATGAGCTTGATCACCAACAATCAACATTATTTGCTCAAGGCCCATCAAGACAGCATTACCGCATTGGTCTGTATTGATTCGCCGTTTAGGGGTGGGATCGTCAGTGGGGACAGGGCGGGAGTGATCAAAGTTTTGAAGATTGAGGGCGCGGACGCAGGTTGAGAGATGAGGACGAGCGGTGCGTCCGACCTTTTGCGGAACTGATTTGTCCCATACTGATTGCCGACGCACAAAGGAGGAAGAGCGCCCCACTCGCTCGGAATTTTGCTTGGGGGACCCGAACGGACCTTTGGATATCACGAGCGCATTTTGTACGGAGTATCGGACCGCCAGGGATGGTCGGGAGAGGAGGGGATGGCCTGGGTGGCTGTTGGCGCGGTAGCCTCGAGGATTCTAGGAGAAGGCGGAGGTGGTGAACACGATGCGGCGGTTCGAGAAGGAATTAGAGTGTACAGCCGACGGTGTGGCTGCCTCGTGTTCGTGAAGCGTCGATGGGGTTTTGAATTCTGTAATACGACCGTTGCTACGGCTCCGGTTCCTTGGATCGATGACCTGGCGTCCCAAATCCGGAAGGGCGGTTCACTTCCCGTGATATCGACTAAATCGGATTTTTGTATTTCTACTCCCTCTCCCCTTTCTTCCTCCTCCTCCGCCTCTCTCCTTCCTCCCTCCTCTTTCCTTCTTTTTATCTCTAATTTTTAATCCAAGCTCACTCTCGCTACCAACATGTTGATGAGCCCTGCCTTCATGTCTCAGCCAACTCCCAAGGTCAACAAGAAGCAAGTCTACTTCCTCACTCCCACTTCGTCTATCCCAATCCCCCAGCTGCCCTTGACTCCCGTGCCACCAACCCCACGGCCCTCGCCCACGGACTCTGACGAGTCTCTCGCCCAGTCCGACGGTTCCGAGTCTGAAGCTTCCGAACTCGAGTCTGGTGGGCCCTCGACGCCCCCTGCACCCGCCTCCGACCTCGAGTACTTTATTCCACCTCCCTCTCACCCCGCAATTCACTTTGTCCTGTCCCAACCGAGCATTGACCTGTCTCTGCCACTGCCAGAGATACTTGCTCAGATCTCTTCCGAGTTCCTTAACCAGCCTGCCACGTCCCCCCCTATCCGCAGCCTCAAGCTTATTTCTCAGTGGATCCCTTGGCGCATCGAGGTTTACCCCAACGCGACACCAAACTCGAGTCCGTCAAGCGGCACTTATACAGGCGTTCTCCCCTGTACTCCACTGCCCACAGCAAACCTTGCCTTTCAATACAGCACCTCACCACCTTCCGCCAGTACCGAGATTTTCCCTGCTGATGCCGACGAGTATTATGTTCCTCCGCTGGCACAGAGTGCATGTGTCACGATAAACGACATCATCACCACTCTGCATTCATTCTTCCGACTTAGAGTCAAAAAGGATGAATGGGCCATGTTGTCTCCGTCGATTCAGGACGTAGTCGGTCGATCGTTTTATGCCCGGCTCGGCCGCGTTGACCCCCGTTGCATGGAGAAGGAGAAGAAGAGAGGTGCTTTGAGGCTCGACATCTTGCCCGTCGATTGTACACGTATCTTTGGGTTCTTTGTCAACAATTGGGATGCGGAAAAAGCCGAAGCTGTCTGGACCACTGAATTTGGCCCAAGAACATAGAGTAAGTTCCTTTTTGTCTTGTGCCCAAGTTTCACGGTCTTATATGCGCCTCCTGCAGCTTTTTTTTCAAAAGTATCTCCAAAAGTACTGAATACCCGTCCCCTCCTGCCTCCTCTGGCCCTCACCATAGGGCCGCTGCTACTACTACTCCCCTCGCTATTTATTCCGTTCCCTACCCCCATACTTGTACTTCCACTGCGTCATCCCGCCCGTTGCGGCTCATTTCTGGAATCGTGATCTCAACAACCCATTCTCTCTCGTCACACATCGCCACAAACTTTCATCCTCACCGTCATACATCACACCTTGCATCGCATTTCAGGAATCGTCCAACGCGGCCTTCGTAATAGGCTCCATCGATGGATTCGAGTGTTTTATTATCCCAGTAAAACACTCGTTTCCCGCACCCCATATGCTCCCGCTCCTCTTTCTTGGGCTTTCTTCATCTTCCTCGATTACCTCCATCCCCATCGGATGCACTCTCCCTTGTACACACTCCCGCACGAAGTTTTCCGAATTATTGTTTCTGCACCATGCCCCCCCTCCTCGGTTCCTATCGTATTCCCTCACTTATGTTCCTTTCTGATAACGGTCGTTTGGAATTTACCCCGCCCTTTCCTTCCGCTTCCCTCTTTTTTGTTTCCCTCTTCTTTGGTGCCGTTATCTATTATTTCGCTCTTTACCACCCATAGACAGTCACCTCGACCACCGATTTAACTTCAACCCCCACACCTGTGGACTCTTACACTTAGGTCTCGCTAATTTTTTCTTGGTCCTTTCCCTTTCACGTTCCTGAACGGGCCACGCTCCCTTACCGCTCTTCTTTACGTAGGAACTGTTCCCCCTCCTCCACCTACCAGTCGTAACATGGCGTGCATCTCTGCATGTTAGCTGGTTGTGCTATCCCGCTTTCCCTGCCGTTCCCCCTCCCCCCCACCCCGCGTTGTTCGTTAGTAGACCGTCGTTCGTTGGAAGTTCGTGTCGCGTACTCAGAGTAAAATTAAGAAGAAAAGAAATGTATTTTGTTGTACCGTATCTTGCCGTGGTCCTTGGGCTTGACGCTTGCCCTGTCTCTGGTTCTTCGATGCCTGATCAGGAAACGTACAGGTACGTCCGTACCCTGGTCTGATAACTTCATTTTGAAGGCCTGGTTCCCAGAGGTCAGCAAACATGGTTAGGTTGCTTATGTCTTCGTTCCACATAACATCCGGCGGTCACTTTGGATTCTTGCCTGAGGACCCAGACCCAAGACTGCGGCGTCCTGAGGTCTCTGACATCAACATCACAATACATATGGTCACACACGGATGTGTCTCACTATGTATTATACATCAGACGGACACATAAGGTACCGGGCGGCAGATATCCCCTGAGTACAGATTCAGGCCAAAATTGATACCGATGATACACCCATCTACAGGAGTTGAGAAACACCATGGACACGGCTACACCCGTTTGTACAAGGGAAATGCCGTCTTATTTTGAGATACCCAGAGTCGAATGGAACCTTCTTCCTTGGGCCCTCAGCACTCAGTACTTGGCATTTGGTGCGGACAGGTCGACGACGCTCGGGTGATCGCCCAGCAGAGTGTCTGTCATATTAACGTAAACGAAACACGAAATAAATTATTTTGATTGGAAAAAAAAAAGGAGAGACCACATCGGGAATCCATTTCAGGATGACCGCGCCACCATGTGAGAGGGTTCGTGGCTGAATGACGTGCGTGGAATGCAAAAATGGGGGGGGAGAGAGTGGGTGTGAAAAATTTAGGACTGACCGTACTCGGTAGCTCCCTTCGAACCGTCAGGGTTTTGGGTTTTACCTAACCGGGGTTGTTCAGCCATGAAGCCGGACTGGCTGTCGACCGTTCCTTTCTTCTCGTTTTGCCAGTCGATGAATTCAGCGTCTGGAGTTCCCATCTCTTCCAGAGAAGGGACCTGCGAGGCCGGGCGCCTAGTGATGAACCGGACCCAAGGCAGGTTGATGAACCAACGCCATATGTCAGGAACCGAGTGGCTCACTTCGATGACTGGGGGTACAGCCATGAATACAGCGAGGACCTAGGAAAAGCACGTGAGGATTACACCAAGGACAGGTGGGCTGAAATGGGTCAAAACTCACTTGTCCAAAAGTCAAGGAGAAAGTAACGTCTTGCGAGCCCAAGACGCCGACCTCAACAATCCCAATCCAGTATGCTGTCGGGACTGCGACAACAGACCAGAATTGGAGGAACGGGTAACCCGTTACTATCGTCCTCCTACGGTCAACCTTAGCACGACCGCGTCTTTTAAAAACGTACAACAATTAGCTTACCAGACTTTGCCAAACCTGGGCCTCCAAGGCTGACCGGGAGGCCAGATTTCTTTTCTCCTCCGAACAATAGCGATGACCCAAGCGATGGCAACAACGATGGGGATCAGGAGGAATAGGAACAAAACGAAAACCCCGGTCGGCCCAAGCTGTGCCAAGGCCCACGCGAAAATAAACGGAGCCCCGAGGAAAACTCCCTCCGC
>Ga0307515_10009337_pt1 | contig 18978 bp, 1 predicted proteins | sample 17_EM_MG_FD_194513 | JGI IMG/M metagenome (GOLD analysis project Ga0307515, IMG submission 194513) | Populus trichocarpa ectomycorrhiza microbial communities from riparian zone in the Pacific Northwest, United States - 17_EM | ecosystem: Host-associated > Plants > Roots > Unclassified | place...
TAGAATCTTTTAACTTTAATAACTTAATAATAAAGTCCTATAATATAACCTCCTATAGTCTTTCTAGTATTTTAATAGGTTATAGCCCTCTATATAGCTTATATCTTATTAGTTTATTCCTTTAATAATTTAAATACTCTTTTATAACCTTTTTAGCTATTCTTTAGATTCCGTTAATAATATATTCCTCTTAAAGTCTTAATACTAAGCCCGTAGCTCCATTATGTCCTTAAGTTAATTCCTTATAGAATTCTTCTACGAATTACTCTGCTATGCTTCTTGGGATATACTTTACCTCTTAATTTTCGTATATATCCGTCTATAGATTTTTTAGTTATGCCTTTAGAATCCTTTATTCTTAAAAGTTCTCTAGTGTTTTATAGACTTTATTTAACTTATTATTTTCTTAAGTTACTATAATTTTTAGATAATTATATCTAATTAACCTGTTTATATCTTTTTACAGTAAAGCCCCTAATGGCTTTTTATCGTTTTATAGTTTAGCTTTACGGCTTAAAGTATCTACCTATATATTATCTGTACCCTTAGTATACTAAATCTTAAAATAGTATTCTATAAGTATTTCTACCTATCTAACCTATCTTTAGTTAAGTTCCTTTATTATTAGGAATTCTATTAAGTTCTTATAATCCGTCTTAACTATAAATAGTTTCTTTATACCTTATAAAAATGCTCTCTATTTCTTTAATACTATAACTATACCTAATAACTCCTTATTATAAATATCATAGTTTAACTCTAGTAGTGTTATCTTCCAACTATAGTATACTACTAGGTACTATTTATCTTAATATTTCTATATAAAGCACGCCCCTAATATATAATTTAATATATCTATTTTTATAACTATCTTTAGTCCCAGTTAATAGATCTTAAGAACTGGCTCCTAGGTAAATAACTCTTTAACTTTCTTAAAGAGTTCCCTTTATTCCTCTCCCCATACCTATAGTTCTTCTTTCTTCATTAATTATGTAAATAGTTTAATATCCTTTAACTATTGCGCTATAAACCTTCTACAGTAATTGCAAAACCCTAAAAATAATCTTAATTACGTAACGTTCTCTGGTTTTTACCAATTTACTATAGCCTCGATCTTCTTTAAATCTATACTAAGTTAGCCTAGTTTAATAATAAATCTAATAAAATCGGTCTTTCTAGTAAAGAACTTGTATTTCTTAATTATTACTAGCATCTATTCTTCCTATAGTCTCTTTAAGACCCATTTAACGTGTTCCCCATGTTCTTCCTTAGTTATTAAGTAGATAATAATATTATCGAGGTATACTATAACAAATTTATTTAAGCGCTCTCCTAATATATTATTAATACGCTTCTAAAACGTTACTAGTACATTTATAAGCCCGAATTATATAACTAATAGTTTATATAGTCCTTCCTTTAACCTAAAGGCTGCCTTCTATTTATCGCCTTCCTTAATCCTAATTTAATAGTACGCCTATCTTAGATCTATCTTTATAAAGATTTACGCGTTACCTATCCTATTTTAAATTTCGCTAATTAAGGGTAAAGGATACCTATCCTTTCTAGTAATGCTATTTAACTGCCTATAGTTAATATATAGCCTTAGTTTACCATTCTTCTTTAGTATAAACAGTACTGGATAACCTACTAATAACTGTAATAGTCTAATATATCCTTTTTATAGGTTTTCCTAAATAAACTCTTTTAATACTCTACCCTTATCTTTAGTAAGCTTATAGATTAGAAAGAACTTTAGACTTATTTCTAGTTCTAACTCTATTTTATAGTCCTACGCTATATAATCTAATAGCTTTTTACTTTCCGGTGACTATAGTTTCTTACCATACTTATAGTATCTCTTTAGTATATAACTTAAGCCTCGCTTAGTCTTTTTATATATCGCTCTAACTTAGTATTATACTAACTTAGCTTATTATTATATCTTACGGCATTAAGTATCTTTAATATTGACCTAACCTGTAATCTAATTAATTTTTAGATTGTATTCTTGTAACTAAGGCATCCCTAATACTGCCTTTTCCCGTCCTAATAGTAGGATATTAAAAGATATCTCGATTTATCTCCCTTTAATAGTTATCTAAATAGGTCCTATTTTAAGATTAATAATCCCTCCTCCGTAGGCTATTAAATCTCCTAAAATTATAACTAATAGGTAAGATTATTCCTTCTATCTATAAGGTAATCCTATTCTCTTAACTACTACTAGTAAGATATAGTCCCGCGTTACTTTACTATCTATTAGCGCTTTAAACTACTAATCTTACTATTTAATTTATAAATTTAGGTATTATCCTTAAATTCCTTTAAGGGTCTAAGGCTCTACTACTAGCTCCCTCTAGTCTTATAGGCCTCTACTTTTCCTAACTATTAGCTGCTTAATCCTAGTATACTTAGCTTACTCTTTAGCTAATACCTAGTTCGCTTTTGTCTTTAATATACTATAAATAAGTATTCTCTAGGTATTTCTACCACTATTATCTATCTAAGTATTCTTCTATAAGGAATCTTTTTAGTTAAAATATTAAACTTCCTTTTTCCTAGACTTCTACTAGATGCCATCTATATATATATTTAGTATTTCTATACTATTGCTTATCCATTATTTAGTATATCCTTATTAGGTATTTCTAAATCTTTTTCTTTAGATTCTTATATATTTCGTATATATCGTTTATATATATAATCTATAATAGCGTATAGTATACTAGGTGCTTTAGGTTAACTCTTAGCTTATCTTTACCTTTAAGTTTAAACCTTTATTATGCTAATCTAAACGTTATAACTTCGTTTATAGGTACTAAGATATACCTCTTACTTCTCTAGTCCTTTAATCATTCCTTTAGATCCTTTAACATTATAATTAAGGCTCCCTTAATATAAGTTATAGCCTTTTCTATAATTGGGTGGTCTTAGATAACTTTTTTATCTAACTATATATAGAAATCTTCCTACTCGTTATTATATCTCTGCCTATACTACTTTTAGTACAGCTGCTAGAGTATATATAGCTTATCCGTAAGGAAGTATCTTCTTATTACTATATTATAACAGCCCTTTATATACCGTTCCTTAAACCTAGTAGGAATTTCTAAATTCTCTTTATCTTCTAGTTTAGTAAGCTACTTAGCTCTTAATATACCTACTCTTAGCCTATTAATGATTTTTCGTACTAGCACCCTGTCCTTCGTATATCCTAATATACTAGATCTCTTATCTAGTTTCTATTCTTACTATGCGATAATCCTTTATCTAAACTCTTTTATAGTTTTTTTTAGTTTATATCTCGCATTTAGGTCCTTAAAGTTGTCTTACTTTTTAATTTTAGTATTAACTTTTTAATCTTTAGTCCGAACACTATGTTCTACTAATAAGTCCTCTAGGTCTATATATTTATCTCCTAGTCTAATTACGGTTTATATTATAGATTCTCTAATCTATAAAGAAGCTTCTTACCTCTTATCTATAGGTGTCCTAATTTATACTCTAAATTCTTAATCCCTTATATTCTTTAATCCTAAGCTCGCTTCTAACTTAAGCTTAGCTCTAGCCTTAGTCTATTTAGGCTTACTTAGTGTTTTTATCTTATCTTAAGAGTCTTAAATCTTACTTATCTTATCTTAAGAATCTTATACCCGTAGGAACTCTTATTCTAAGCTTATTTATATATCCTTAAACTAAGTTACTGCTCTACTCTATTAGTTTTCGTCTATTATAGGTCCTTAAGCTTACCTTATCTTATCTTAAGAATCTTAGTTATCTCTTATCTCGTCTTAAGAATCTTAAGCCTTTAGCCTTTTACCTTTATTAAGTGCCGAAGTAGTTTACTATTTTACTTCTCTTACGTCTTATAAAGCAATAGACATCGTATCTAGTAGGGTCTTAATCCCTACTAATATTCCCTATTCTATAGTAGAATTATCCTTTACCTCTAATATAATATCTCTAATAGCTATATATTCCTAGTAAACCGCCCTTATTACCTTATTATTACGAAATATTTCGCCTATATTAAACTTATTGTCTTTAATATCCGATCTACAAACTAGTTTATTAGTTCCTCTATATCTTATAAATACTAGCTCTTATAGCTAATAGCTTACGCCATACTTAGCGTCCTTATAAATTTAGTATATGTTATTATAACAAAACGTAAAACTTTTAATTAAATATTCCTTTATTCCTCGCAGTATATTATTATCCCTCTATACATATATATTATCTACCGTTAGTCTAGTTTCTTTTATTATATAGTATCTCTAACTATCTTTATAATCCCTTATAAAATAACTTTATTTCCTATAATTTATATAAGCTCCTTTTTTAAACTATCTTTCTTATTATAGAGTTCGCCTAAATATCTTCTGCTATTAAGATCCCTAATTTAGCCTCTACTCCTTAGACCTCAAATTACTTAATCCTTATCCTTTAGATTTTTATAGTTTTTTACTCTATCTTTTATAGGCTTTTTTAGTACCACTTAGGTCTATTAGCTCTACGCTATACTATAGTTTTTAACTTAGCTTTAGTTATTACGTACTTTACGCCTTATATAACTATAGAACTCTATCCTAACCTCTTTTAGCCTATTCCCTTTAGTAGATCCAATTATTAATCTTAATTACTTAATCTATTAGTTCCCTTAGGGTATCCGCATCTTCTATTAGGATAATTACGTCCTAGACTTTAGCCTTAAGTCCTTACTTATACTATACTATAAGCGCCCTATTATTCCACTTAACTTATATTACTAACGTTTAGAACTATATTATGTACTTAATTACTAAGGTTTATTACGTAATATCTTAAAGTTTTCTTTCTACTATAGTTACTGCCTCTAGGTTTCCAAATATTTATATAAGTTATTCTATAAATCTATTCTAGCTTAAGAACATAAACCGTACCTCTTGGTTTATAGTTATCATTCTATTTACCTAGATTTCTATAAGGTAAGGCTTAAACTACTTAAGTGCTCTTTCTATTAGAAACAATCCTACGTATACTATTTAATCTATAGGTATTACTAGCTTAGCTCCCTCTTACGCAACCTTAAAATGCATTTACGTAAGGAATCCTTTAAGCTTTAATCTCTCTTCTAAGTATCTTTTAATCGATAGTAACTTAACCTTTACTATACCTATCCCGTTAATCCTATTTTCTAATATTATATTATTTTCTATTAACTAGTTAACTATCTCTTATAGCTGCCCGACTATTACAGGTTGCTATAAGTTAGTGTCTATTATACTAGTGTTATTACCTAACCTTAATATAGTTGCCGCCATCAATAGCGTTATAGTAGCTGCTTTTGGTAGTATATTATCCGACTTTCTATATTTAATACTATAACTAGGTAGTAATTATATAACGGAACCTTGTAGTAGTAACTACGGTAGGTCCTGTTATTAGGCTAGGTATATAAGAAATATAAGTATAAAAGTTAATAATATAATAATAACTGGTGGAGTGGTTGCCTGATAGATTAACTCTAATTATATTCTAAGAATTATTATAAAGAAAGAACTATCTAGGTAGGGATTAAGGGTCCTTAAATACATAACCGTACTCCTATAAAATCCTCCTTATACGTAATATACGTCTTATATATAAGGTATATAAGTTTCTTCCGTTCCTTTTGTTTAATACGTAGCATATTATATAACCTTAGTTACTATTCCTTGTTATATAGTTCTATCGGCTCTATTTTAGACCGTACTTAAATTAACTAACTAGCTTCTTCCGTCTCTTCTCTAAGTAGTTATAATATTATACTTAAAGCGTTTATAATAATATTAAGAAATATAAGTTCTATACGTCTAAAGTTACGTACTTAGGCCTAATTATATTCCGCAATGGAATTAAAATGGACCCTAAGAAAATTACTATAATTATAAACTGGGAAAGTCCTAGTAGTATATAAAATATTTAAGGATTTCTAGGATTTGCAAATTTCTACTATTAGTTTATTAATCACTTCTTAAAAATTATTTAGCTATTAGTAAACTTAATAAGGAAGAATATAAAATTTAAATAGACTACTAAATACGAATAAGCTTTTAATAACCTAAAATATTATTTTATAATTACTCTAATCCTTACCTATTTTAATCCGGACCTTAAATATATCGTTAAAACAGACTCGTCTAATTATATACTAGGAGGGGTGTTATCGCAGTATAATAAGAACGGCGAACTACGCCCAGTAGCCTTTCTCTTTTAGAAACTTACCCCTACTAAATTAAACTACAAGATATATAATAAGGAACTACTTATAATTATTAAATACTTTAAATAATAGCGCCTAGAACTTAAAGGATTATTATTTTTAATACGTATATTAACGGACTATAAAAACCTAAAGTATTTTATAACTACTAAGCAATTAATATAGCGCTAAATTCGTTGGGCTAAATACCTTTTATAATTTAACTTTAAGATTACATACTAACCTAGCAAACTTAACTAGAAGCCTAACTTATTAATATAATAATTATAGGACTTACCTATAAACGCCTCTAATAAACGGATTACAAATTAATTATGAATTCTACTGCCCCCTAAACACTTTAAGAAACTACGCCCTATATTCCTAAACGCGGAGCTTAATAGGAATAAATTAGAAATTAATAAGTGGGATATAGAAATTAATAAATTAATAGAATATAAATATAAGAATAACCCCTAGATAGTAAATATAATAAAAGCGATTTAAATAGGAAAACGGTAATATAAGGATATTATACTCGCCGAATGCAAAATCTATAATAATCGGTTATACTATTAATAGAAAATAGTAGTCTTAAATTCCGAACCCTTACGATTTAAAATACTCGAATTTATATACAATTCCCCTATAGTAGGGCATCCTAGCTATATAAAGACCTATAAGATTATTTAATAAGTATACTACTAGCCTATAATGCACAACTATATATAAAAATACGTTTGAGTATATAGAATATGCGTGCGTAGGAAGACCTCTTATATAAAGAAGTAAGGAGTACTTTAACCGTTGCCAATTCTAATATAAAGATGGCGAGATATCTTAATTAACTTCGTAGTTAACCTACCTAATAGTAATAGGTTCACAAATATTATGGTAGTTATTAACTATCTTATAAAAATGCGATATATAATTCCTATAGACTTAATTAATGCAATATTAGTAGCCGAATATTTTATTAAATATGTCTTTAAGCTATACAGACTTCCTAATTTAATAATATCTAACTACAGAAGCCAGTTCGTTTTAGACTTCTAGTAAGCCCTATATAAATAATTAAGTATATAAATACAACTCTTAACTATATTTTATTTGGAAATAGATAGTTAAACTAAAATTGCGAACGCGATTATAGAATAATACCTATAAATATACTGCTCCTACCTACAAAATAACTAGGAGAAATAGCTACTATTAGTTAAGTTTACTGCGAATAATATAAGAAACGAATTAATAGGCGTAACGCCGTTTTATATAACCTATGGACAAAACCCTTAACTTAAATTTAAACTATAACCTAAAATTAATACAACAGGACCTATAATTAAAAGGTTTTAACTAATTAACGCGTATAACTTCGCTAATTAAATAAAGTAGTTAACAGAACTATTACGAAGTAAATTAGCATATACTTAAACGGTATAAAAATGGTATATAAATAAAGGACGAGCTCCTATATGGGACTTTAAGGAAGGTAATATAGTTTATCTAAATATACGAAACCTAAAGATTTAATATCCTTTAAAGAAACTAGACTGAAAGTTTACAAGTCTATACTAAGTTAAAAAAAAACTAAGCCTATATACTTATAAACTTAAACTATTAACTAAGATAAAAATATATCTAACGTTTTACGTAAACTTGCTATAACCCTTAAAGGGTAAACTTATAACCCATAAAGTACCACCACTACCTCCCGTAATTATTAATAATGGCAATAGTTCTTACTTTATTAACTTAATTAATAATATACAATAGAAAATATAATCTAAATAATTTAAACTTCTTATTAAATGGGAAGAATATAAAATATAAACTTAAAAAACCTATAACCAGATTAAGACTAATACACCTTCCCTAATAAAAGAATTCTATAAAGACCATCCTTTACGGCCTACTCTAGCTAAATAGACACGATATAAAAGTAAATAATTACCCCTTAACACGAATATATAAAACACAATAGCAGGAAGCTTAAAATTAAAAAAGACTTAAAATACGTTACGACGTTTATAATATAATCACGTAATATACAAGATATTAAGAAACTTTAACCGCCAGTTAAAGTTATCTAATTAGTTAGATCTGCCTTGCTAAGACCTACTATAAAGATATTAGTTCTGCTTACCGCCTTAACTAAACTAATAATAATTTTTTATCCCGGGGATAGAAAATCCTAATTAGTCTATTTAATAATAAAATTAGTAAAACCCTATACCACTACCTAACGCAAAAATATGACACGTAATAAGTTATAAGTCTTAACTAAAATTAAATTATTTGGACCTTCGGCTAAAAGGGGGGGTACTATAACGGGACTAACCCAGTTATAGTAGGAATGTCTTAGTAAAATACTTAATAAAAAAATTCTGACGCTTTAACCAAAATCTGCTAGATTAATTAAATTACTAAAGTCTATTAAAGACCGCGTGTGTATATACGCACACATTAACCACCAAGCCCCTAACTATTTAATTATATAATTCTCTTATTATTCCTTTCTCTTCTTTACGCAACGTCTTATTCTTAGCGAGAGCTATATACCCTTAGATTTAGATAGAATTTATATTATTCCTTTAAATCTTCCCTAAAGTCTCTCCGCGTCCTTATATACGGAAAAGAAAATAGTATATATTATAATTATAGCTTCGTTTAGTTACTAACCTTCTTTTTATACTAAGTATACGTGAGCGAATATATAATCGTCCTATAATATTTAATTTATCTCTAATACTAAGTATATACGTCTTATTACTCCTTATAACTATCTAGTTCCTTACCTAATTTATCTTAGGGCCTTATATATTAGTAGCGGCTAAAAAACTAAAGAGTAAGCTAGCTAAGGCCCTTATTAAAGTTTAGCGTTATTTTAATAAGGTATCTTAGGCTCTAAAAGCTTAACTAAATACTTATACTTATTTAAGCCGTCTAATAAAGGACTATAAAAAGGTATACTTAAAGGAGTTACATTTAGTAAAGCAAGGTCTCTTTAAGCTTAAGGTTAAAAAGGCTAAAAAGGACTCTAACCTAAATAAGGTGGAAACAACTAATACGCTAGTAGTGGATTCTTTAGATAATCTAGCTCGTCTATTACCTTTAACTAATCCCTTTATCTTTAGCTCCTTCTTAATATTACCTAACCTATTTTCTTTTAATACCTTTATACCTTTTCTATAGCGTTTTTTAGATTCTATAATAGTTTTTAGGTAGTTTTATTATAGCCTATCTACTTAACCTTATACTATATTTTATTATTAATATCTTTATAACTACCGATCTTTAAAACTTACTATTTATCTTCCTTTTATCCTCTATACGTATCTACCTTATAAATTAGTGGCTTAATATTCTTATATACTAGCTCTAATATCGCAATATACTATATAGGGTAGATTTTTATCCTAGCTAGTAGGTTTAACTTAAATATAACTAGTAAAATCCTTTATATAATTTTAAAAGGTCCTAATCTAACATAGTCTAACTTCTTACTTAGTTATTAACTCTTAAAATTTTTATATAGTAGCTATACTTTATCCCCCTCTTTAAGATCTAGTCCCTTGGATCTCTTAGCATTATAATACCTTTTTATTTTTTCTTATACCGTCTTTACTAATTCTATAAGGTCTGTATAAAGATTTATTAGTATCTTTATATTGGTTATATAGGGTAACTTACTAATAATGACTACTTAAGTAGGTTATAGTAATGTTGGTTAAAAAGCTTATTAATTTAAATAGGGAAGGGTGAGGAGCTTAAGACTCCTCGCTACGCTAGTGCCGTGGCGTTACGTAACGACCGCTTACCTTATTCCTAACACTAGCAACTCTTCTTTTATAGTTGCCATCTATATATAAATACTGCTTAACTAGCGTAATAAATATAAATCCTCCTTACTTACTATTACTATTATAATATAAGTCTCGCTGTTCTAAAATTTGCCTCTTAGCACGTGGTGCTTTCTTGCTAAGGAGTTATTGGTGGATATTACGTTAGGGCCGCTAAGGCGCTAGTTATAAGCAAGCCAATAGCGATTTTTTATCCTGGGGATGGAAAATCCTAATTAGCTGGTTAAAATTAGGGTCTATAGAATATCGCAGGTAGCGTACTCTAGCATTATTATAAAGTCTCACTCCTACTCCCTTTTAACCTAACCTTTAACTCGTATATATAAAGTATTTATATTAATAAACGTTTCCAAAGCCTTATTTAGATTTACCTTTATTATTATATCTGCTGGGTTATCTTAGCTATTAATCTATTATATCTTAAAAAGTTCTCGCCGTTTATAGGATTGCTAAAGTGCTATAATATTAATTATAAGGCGCTTCTCCTTTATAGTACTAAGCTTAATTAAATACTTATAAAGGGAATATAAGTCGGTATATACGATTGTAGGGATAATAGGAAGTTTAAGTCGATCTATAATTATTTTTAGGGTAGTTTTAATTATAATTGCTATATTAACTCCGCTAACTATTCTATATATCTCTAATACTAGAACGCTTTAAGTAACGCGCTTACTCTTAGTTAAGCTTTAATAGATAAAATTGCTATAGATTGTAAAGTTATTCTCTTTAGTAGATTTATTTATAATAATAATTTTATATCCTAACTAGGAGCTAAAATCTTTATTATTTATAAATAATCTATTAATAAATATAAAGAGCGTAGCGGTGGGGAGATTAGTAGGCATATAGAGTAGTCCCTAATTAAGATAGTTTATTTGCTAGAAAAGACGCTTATTTAGGGTAAGAACGTTATCCTTAGTTAGTTTTTAGTGTTAAGTAGTAATAAAGAGATTAAATAAAGCCTTAGGTTAATAGATAGAAGCAACATAAACTTTATAAGCGCGCTACTCTATATATCCTTACTTTAAAGAATTAACGTTAATAATATTGTATAATTATAGCACCTATTGTACCAACCGCGTGCTTACGCGTTCGATACACCAAGTACGCGTTTATACGTTCGGTATACCCACTCACTTACGCGTCTGGTATACTCCTGAAACACTAGCTAGTTAGGGGGGAGGTGCGTTAGTATATAGACCACGTAGCCTACCTTAATAGAATCGACAGTCACCACCATCCCAAAGAGCATACGATACTATACGTATTTCGTGCCCCGGGATACGACTCACTCATGCTATTAAGTTAATACGAACACTGATCAGTGAGCGCGCATAGATCAGCAATCACTCGATACCTCCCCCGGGCGATACACAACAGCGACCACCCGTTCAATCCCAGTACGACCTATAGGAAGGTCGGAAGGTAAAGGATTACGGACCTATTACCAACTCTGTATACTTGTTTAAGTCTTAATACGGTTTACTAGAAGTTTATAAACACGAATATAGACCTTTATAGAAACCCTTACCCTTCTATAAACTATTACGGACCCGTTAATTACCTTTACGGACCGTTACAAGACCTTATAAAAACCCCTACCCTTTTACAAACCATTACGGACCTATTAATTACCTTTACGGACCGTTACAAGACCTTATAGAAACCCTTACCCTTCTATAAACCATTACGGACCCGTTAATTACCTTTATGGACCGTTACAAGACCTTACAGAAACCCCTACCCTTCTATGAACCATTACGGACCCGTTAATTACCTTTATAGACCGTTACAAGACCTTATAGAAACCCCTACCCTTCTACAAACTATTACGGACCCGTTAATTACCTTTACGGACCGTTATAAGACCTTATGGAAACTCCTACCCTTCTATAAACTAATACGGACCTATTAATCGCCTTTACGGAACACTATAAGACCCCTTCCACCCGCTATGTACCACACTATACTATATAGTATGGCAGATATTAGTAAGCAAATTAATAAAGGTTAAGAGAAGTAGAGTTAGGGAGTTAACCTTACGTCTATAACTGACGTTAATAACTATATTAAATTCAAAATCTTTAAATACGGACACTATAAGCTTTTAAACGACGATATATAGGAGTAATATAAAGAAGACTTTGCAGACTTTATAGAAGATACTTTTAAGGCTTGTAGCATTATACCTATCCGTAACCTACGAACCCTTTTACGTTACTAAGGTGTATGGGTTAAAAAGAACAGGCGAGTTACTATTGCATGGTCTCTATATAATATATTATATAAGGAGGACTAAACGGAATAGACCAAAGAGCAGATTCTAGACTATATTAAAACCAACAGACTCTTTACCTCTTTTAAACTTAATAGAATCTCTGGTCTTATTAACGACCTATTTAACTAAGTTTATCCTATAAACCCAAACAGCTTTAGAATTAATCTTACAGACCAAAGTATATTTAGTACCTAAGTTACGGACCGTAATACCCCTATAAACTAAAATACGGACTAAAACCCTTCCGTTACTAAAGCTATAGATCCACAACCTGCCTAAATCATAAATCCGTAAGCCATATATCCGCAAACTATATATCCGTAAGCCATATATCCGCAAGCTACAGATCCGTAAGTTATAGATCCGTAACGCACCTAAATAAAAACCTATAGCAAGGAACTAGCTAACCTAGCTAAGCTCTATACTAATAAATCTAAGTATAGCGGTGAAAACGACAATTTTAACTTTAAACTAACTATCTTTATAGACCTCTGCTAGAAGGCTAATATTCCTAAATAGGAATTTAGCTAAGCCTACTTTACCATACTACGCGGCCTAGCACTCGACTATTATTACACCAACCTTAAGAGCAACCCCCTTAGTGTTCCCTTTAATAAGCTATGCGAAGCTACCTATAACTACTTTAAAGGACCGGAATATAAGTGTGATATCCTTACCTAATGGAATGCGACTAAGCTACGGACCGTAATTGATAAGAATACTGAAAAATCAACTATAGAGTGCCTGTAAATTCTTATCAAAGACCTCTGGCACCTACAGTATGGCCTTAACGCTAAGCTTTAAACAGACGGCTTTCTGCACAATAAACTTATTACGGCCTGCTAGAAAGTAGAGCCCTACAAGTACGCCTACTATAAGCCTGCAGATACCTTAGCTGGCCTTATTAATGATTTACGCTCCTCTATTATAACGTACAAAGTCTTAAACCCACTAGGCAGCACTTAAGCCTTTATTATAGATATTCAATATCCGTAAACAGACTCAGACGTCTACTTTACGGACCGCCGCTATTGCTAGCAGCACCCATACTAACTAAGTCCTACCCATAACCCCCGCAGTAACCCCCGTATAAAAGCATACCCCTATAGATAAACTAGCCAGAAGTGCTTTATATGTGGCAAGGAAGGATGTTAATCTATAAGGTATACCTAGGAAGAACGTAATAAGTCTAGGAAGAGACTTAATAGCCGTATTAACTAGTTCATTTTAGAATACAAAGGAGAGAAAGTAGAAGAGCCCCCTAATAAGTTAATAGAAGCCCTTATAATTAACTTTAACTTAAACACTTAGGAATAAGAGACCTTAAAGACATTCCTAACCACTTTTAGACCTTTTACAGACAGCTAAGCCTTTAATATTATAACCGTATTAGCCAACCGTTCCTTCATATACTTAGTTACGCCTAAAAACCATTCCGTAAGTACCCCTATTATAGACGTTATAGATCACAAGTAGGACCTATTTACATATATTACCACAGAACGCTATACCCCTAAAGAATTCTATAGCGTTATAATTAATATAGGTGCCTCTAAGAAGTCTACCATAGGCTACGGACAATACCTTATATATAGGACTACTATAAATAACAATACGGACATTAATATTATATAAACTAGGGCCGTAAACGTCTAATTCGGCATTGGCTTAACCGCATTAATTAGATTAGTTAAAGTTAAGACTCTAATTGGCCTAGTTAACTTCCACATAGTAAAAGCGGATACCCCCTTCCTACTTTATCTTATAGATATAGACAGGTTATAAATATACTATAATAATATTACGGATACCCTAATTGGCCCCGCAACTGCCCCAAAAAGCAAGTATATTACCCTGCCAATTATATAACAATTTGGACACCCGTTCCTTATATAGGGAGAGACTCTATAGACCTATATTTAGGAATCTTTTAACTATAACCCGTGCTACCTTACTAGTACTAAAATCCACCGCCTACACTACCGTTTCGGCTACCCGTTAGCCGAAAAGCTATATAGAGTCCTTAAACGCTCTAGACACAATAACATTAATAGGAAGGCAATCGACCACCTAACTAAATACTGCTCCTTTTGCCAGAAATACAGACGTTCCCTAGGCTAATTTAAGTTCACCCTTTATAAGGACCTTAACTTTAACCACTCAGTGTACGTAGATATTATGTACATTAACAGCAGCCTAGTATTACACATAATTAACGAGGCAACCCGCTATTAAGCCGCCCGTTAGTTGCAAAATATATCCATAAAATATACTTAGGACATTTTACGGACCTACTGGATTAACATATACGTTAAACCCCCTAAGTATATTACCTATAACGCCAATAGGAACTTTATTAGTAAAGAATTCCAACAGTACGCTATAGCCATAGCTATTTTAATAAAAGCCGTTTTAGTTAAGGCGCACTAGTCCATTAAGCTTATTAAGCGAGCTTACCTAGCTCTACGGAGAGCTTATTAGATTATTATAAACAACTGTAAGGATATCTAAAAGGAACTGGCTTTATAGATGGCCGTAAAAGCCGTTAATAACACCGCTAGCCCTAACGGACTAGTACCTACCCTCTTAGTTTACGGAGCCTACCCAAGAATAAGCAACCTAGGCCCTCCTGCCCCGTCTATTATAGAACGAGCAGCTATAATACGGAAGGCAATAGCCGAAATAGTCAAATTACGGGCTAAACAAACTATTAATAACGCCCTACACCACCGCAACGGACCTAATACGACCCCAGTACACAACCTCCCGCTTAATTCTAAAGTCCTCGTATAGCGTAAAAGCGGCAATTGGACTAGACCTTACTGTCTACTAGCCGTAAAAGACGAGACCTACTATATATAGCTCCTTAGCGGACCGACAAGCTTTAGAAGCACATCCATAAAACCCTATTTTCGGTCTAAAAACACCTATAACGTTAAGCTAGATAAACTAGAAGCATCTACTAAATTAGACGAACTAAAAGTACCCGCCAAATTAAATAAACTAGAAGCACCCTTGCCTACCCTAGAGGTCCCCTAGGAACCTACTAAACCTACTAAACCTGCCGTAAAGCGTAGCCGAGGACGCCCCCGTAAGAATCCCATAACAGAAAATTACCTAACCTCCACAGGCACATCCGCAAAGCAATCTCCACCTACGGATATATTAGTTCTAGTACAGGAAACCCCTTTTACGGACTTACGACACAAAGAGATCAACGGACTACTTAAAAAGGGCGTCTTTGCAATTATAACGGAGAAAGACGTTCCGCAAGGCGTCCGTATATTTAACTTACGCTTTGTTAATAAAATTAAGCACCCTAGTACTAACAAAGCCTTTAAAAAGTCAAGGCTTGTTATACAAGCTTATAACGACTAGGGAAAGGACTTAGTCCTTACGCAATCGCCTATAATCCAACGAGTCAGCCAACGGATCATACTTGTACTTACGCCCGGCCTACAGCAAAGTAAACCCGTAGCTCTTTACCTACGGGACATCTCGCAAGCCTATGTGCAGTCTAATACCTACCTAAGTAGGGATATCTTTATACGGCCACCCCCTAAGCTTAACCTATAACCAGGAACAATACTACGGGTTATAAAACCTCTGTACGGAGTACCGGAAGCTAAAAACCATTAATTTAAGATATACCACTAGCACTATATTAGTAAACTTAAAATAGAATAGTTGACCTATAACCCCTACCTCCTATATAGCCTATTAAACGGCCTTGGTATTATTAGACTCCAAATAGACAATACCCTATTCCTAGCAGACCAGACCTTTATAAACGCTAAAGAAACTAAACTATAAAAGGCCAAGTTCTTAGTAAAGCCGTAAGAGCAGTTAACTAAGTAGAATCTAATTAAGTTTAATAGAGGCCTAATTACACAAAAGGGCAACCTAATTAAGCTAACTCAGGAACGCCAGGCTTAAAACCTAAAGCCCGTTATAGTAAAGCCTATAGACCTTACTAGCTCCCGCAGAGAGACCTATAAGACCATAAATACAAAGGACTAATACGTTGCACAACGTATAAGAGGCGCCTATATTGCCACAGTCTGCCAACCCAAATCTGCCTACGATTTGTCCTTTACGGCCCAGGCAGTAGATCTACAAAAAGAAAATATTAAGCAGCTTAATAAGCGCATTTAGTAGCAAATTAACAATATAGTAAGAGGACTTACTTTTATACCACTAGACCTAAGTTCCCTTAGCTTACTAGCATTTATGGACGCCTCCTTTGCCAATAACAAAGACCTATTATCACAAATCGGCTTTATAATTATACTTACGGACCATAATTAAGACGCAAATATACTATATTGGTCCTTAATTAAATGTAAACAAGTAACCTGCAGTATACTAGCTTCTAAACTATATGTACTAGCCTATAGCTTTAATATAGCAGCCGCAATCAAATTAACGATCTAAAAGATCCTACAATTAAAGCAGCTACCCCTAATTTTATGCACCGATTTAAAGTCCCTTTACGACTACCTAGTTAAACTAGGTACGATATAAGAGAAGAGGCTTATGGTCGACCTAATATACTTACGTCAGGCCTACGAACGACGTAAGATCACGGAGGTCAAATGGATTAGTAGCGGAGACAACCCAGTAGACGCTATAACTAAGGCAAAGCCGTGTTAAGCTTTTAAAACCCTAATTAACACAAATAAGCTCAACCTAAAGGTTATAGAATGGGTAGAGCGAGACTAACGGAGCATTTACGGTTCAGTTACGGCCCGTCGGAAGGCCGTACGGTTCAGTTACGGCCCGTCAGAAGGCCGTACGGTACATTTACGGCCCGTCAAAAGGCCGTACAGTTTATTTTACGGACCGTAAGCAGGACTTACGGCCAGATTAGAGCACCGTTTGGAAGGCAGCCCAGAAGGCACCTCAGGAGGGATTTCCTATGTATTTTCTTACGTCTTTTATGGTTCTGTTAAGGCAATTACGGAGGCTATACGCAAGTGGTTCCATTTTCTAAGTACCGCTAGTGTATAATTACAGCACCTGTTATACCAACCGCGTGCTTACGCGTTCGATACACCAAGTACGCGTTTACGCGTTTAGTATACCCACTCGCTTACGCGTCTAGTATACTCCTGAAACACTAGCTAGTTAGGGGGGAGGTGCGTTAGTATATAGACCACGTAGCCTACCTTAATAGAATCGACAGTCACCACTATCCTAAAGAGCATATAATACTATACGTATTTCGTGCCCCGGGATACGACTTACTCGTACTATTAAGTTAGTACGAACAAATATTAATCTTCTTACCTTAACCCTTTTAGCGTAAAGTAATAGAATCCTTATTTAGGGAAAGGATATATTTATTAAAAAGTAATAATATTATTAAATTAAGCTTTTCCTTTAGCTTTACTATAAGATTTACCTTTACTAGCTTGTCTTCTTTAAGAGCTAAAAACTAGTTATCTCCTAAGATAATTATATTATTAGTTTATATGCTAATAATTCTAAATAGAGTTCCTATAGTTATAATATGGAAGCAGGGATTAAATATAAAAGTAGTTATTAAAAGCTTCTCTTTATAGTGCTTACTATAGGTAGCCTACTAGTAAGTTCCTACCTCTGCAATTCTATATAATGGCTTAAGCATAACTATAATTATATCCTTAGGATACTAGTAGCGAATTTACTCTAAAAGGTATACTAATATTAAGCACTAAAGGTGCGTCTCTAATTAGGTATAAGCTTAAGTAATATCTTATAAATAAACCGCTATTCTATTCTTTATTAAAGAGGGAGCTAGCGTAATAATAACTTACTAACTAGCTTATTAAATTATAGGAGATTGCGTAAGGATTACCTCCTTACTATTATTATTATAACCTTAGATAATAGGCCTTAATTTCTTAAATAGGGCGTTAATAGCTTTGCCTTTAATCTTATTAACCATTCTTAACTTAAAAATACAAACTTTATTAAACTTAGTAGGGTTATACTTCTTAAACTTAAAGACTCCTCTTATAATAAGGCTATTAATCTCCTACTTATTAAATGCTTAGTAAGGAGCTCCTAGAGTTATAATACGACCTTTCTTTTAGAGCTATTTTGTAAGCTTAAAGTTAGCCTTTTTCTTAACTGTTATAAAGGCCATTAATAGCTTAACTCTATTCTTATTAGCGGTAATAAATTACTCCTTAAAATTAATAAGATATTAGCAATTTTATAATTCCTTTAGGCGACCTCTACCGCGTTATAGTTACGGCATATTTATTATAATTATATTAGAATTATAGTCGTCTTCTAGAGTATATTAATTATAGTTCTCCTTTAGGGCATATTTTAGGGTATCCTATAAAGGCTTAAAACTGTTATCTTTATAGTAAGGCTTAATAATAGTTAAATGGAATTAAGTAGGTTTATAAGGCATCTAAATAGTATAAGTTTAACTATTAATTATAATAAGTTAATATAGGCTTAACTATCCTCCCTTTTTACGCTATATGCGTACCTTAAACTAAAGTAGTAGATTAAGCGTAGTTAAGGCATTTAGGCTATTTCTTATTCCTAATATATTGTTAACCTAGCGTATAGCATAGAGATATTATACCTTCTTTATTACCTTATAAATA
>Ga0307515_10009338_pt1 | contig 18977 bp, 11 predicted proteins | sample 17_EM_MG_FD_194513 | JGI IMG/M metagenome (GOLD analysis project Ga0307515, IMG submission 194513) | Populus trichocarpa ectomycorrhiza microbial communities from riparian zone in the Pacific Northwest, United States - 17_EM | ecosystem: Host-associated > Plants > Roots > Unclassified | place...
AAAGAAAAATTCCTAACCATCCAAAATTAAAAAAAAATAGTAATCAAAAGAATAATAACTAAATTTAGTACAAAAATTAAATGAAATAAAGTAAATCGAGAAAAGAGTAAAACACATAAAAATAAAAATAAAAAAATGAGGACTAAATCTGATATTAATATTAAATTAAATAAAAAAATGAGAGATTAAATTGAAAAATAAAATAAATCAAGATAATAAAAAATAGCAATTAAAAGATTGGAGACTAAGTTTGATAGATGAAAAAAAATTAAAGAATGATGAAATTAAAAAAAAAATTCAATTCTATAAATTATTTCAAATAAAGCAAATAATAATTTAAAAAAAAGAAACAAAATTGAAAGAAAAACCAAGTTAAAGGGCTGTTTTAGAAAATTAAAGGATTGGTGTGAGAATTGAAGGAGGAGAGAGGAAAAAAAAAGAAAAAATCGATTGTGAAAAACCGACAATCTATTTTCCAAACGGCCGCCCAAGCATGAAGAGGACGCGCAAGCACTTTCCAACACCACCCAAGAATCTGGATTTTGACCAACAAGTAACGTTGTATGTGCCACCTGCACCTTGCGGAAACACCCGTAGGTGCAATGCACATACCAATTATTTTTTAATAATATTTAAAGTTGGTAAATTATTAAATCACCTCTTATCCCATGCAATAATAACAAAAGAAATATAGTGAGAAGACAAAAAAGACCCTAACAATAAGTTTAAGATTTATTTCTACTAAAATTATTAAGTTATTTACTATTTTTAAAAAGTGAAAAGACCAAGCAACCCTTGGATGTTAGGCAATTTGTTTTTTTATTTAAGGGTATTCTAGTCTTTTCAATGTAAAAAAAATAAAATGATTGATTTAACTATAATTAATTTGATAATATCCGATGAACATATAAAAAGATAATTTTGCCTCTTAACTTGTACTGTAGAAGAAAAAAATTATTATACTGTATCAATCTTTTTATTAAACAAAGATTTACAGAAGCTTATGCATAAATCAGAAGAAAGCCAACTCTATTATTATTAAGGATTTGTATGGTTAAAAGTCAAAACTGTAAGAAGTCCAAGTTATGGTGATCAAAATATCTTGGGCCATCGTCGCTATTTGCATCATCACAGGACACATTGTGGGCTCTTGTCCCTATTTCGATCTGCGCCAGCACGACCCATACCGTTGCTTGAACGTATGCCCGTGCTCTCGTCTCTCTTTCAAGATTTTTCTTCCTGAAAATATAAAGAAATAAGCCCAACCTTTTCTCCACTTTATTTTTAAAATCGAAATATATATAAGTGCTCCACCGATTTTGAATTTCTTTTACTGTAAAATTAGGGCAATCTTCAGAACAATCACTGCTATTGGAATCAGATCACTTGGTTGGTATTAAAGAGAAGAAGTTTTTCTTTGCGATTTCAAGACTTACCTATTTTCATTTTTTTTCTTTTACATTTTAATGACATATCTTTTGTTTGGGCAATTAATATTTGTGTGTTTGTTGCAACCTGCTTTACTATTTATCTTGTTTTGATTCTCCAGATTAAAAAAAAAAAAAATTCCTGTTTCGTTACAGAATATTGGACGAAGGCCGACGCGATTACATCACAAAAATGGTATTGGCAGCTTTCTCCTCTTTTTTTTTTTAATTCTTTTTATTAAACTTAGAAAGAAGAAGAAGATTACTGTAGTAGTTAGTATTTGTCTGCTAACTGCCTTCTTTTTTAGGCAACACTAGCTGATTCTTTCCTTGCTGACCTTGATGAGTTATCCGACAACGATGCTGATATTGTCGTAAGTCTCTCTCTCTGTGTGCGCGTGTTATATTTTTATTTTTGTTAGTTAGAGAATTAAGTTTGTATTTTAGTTGTTTGGTTAACCTTGTTAGATAATTTTGTAGGATGAAGATGATGATGTAGAGGCAGGAAACATGGAAGAGGATGTCGATGGAGACTTGGCAGACATTGAAGCTCTTAACTATGATGATTTGGACAGTGTGTCAAAATTGCAGAAAACACAACGATTTAATGATATAATGCAGGTTGTCATTTTTTATCCATTTATATTCACTTCTCTCTCTCTGTACTTGTTGGTGTGGCTAAATGGTATAAACTTCTCGTCTGCTCACTCTACGCATGGTTCTGTTGCCTTTCCATGTTCCTACCTTTCCCTTTTATTTGTTGTTGAAGGCTTCTCTATAAGAAATAAAATTCATGTTGGTGCTCTTTTCTTAAAAAAAGTTTTTTGATCAACCACTAATTCTTCCAAGGCTGCCTCTCTTTTTTTTTTTTTCATTTGATTTAATTTGATGCTGTCCTCAGTAAACCTGATGTTGTGTTTATCCTGTTGTTTAAATGGTAGAAAGTGGAAGATGCACTTCAGAAGGGCTCAGATGTCCAAGATCATGGAATGGTATTGGAAGATGATCCTGAATATCAGCTAATAGTGAACTGCAATGCATTGTCAGTTGACATTGAGAATGAAATTGTTATCATCCACAATTTTATTCGTGACAAGTACCGGCTGAAATTTCCGGAGCTTGAATCACTTGTCCATCACCCAATTGATTATGCTCGTGTTGTGAAGAAGATTGGAAACGAGATGGATTTGACCCTTGTTGATATGGAAGGGCTTATACCTGCCGCTATCAGAATGGTGATTTCTGTGACAGCATCCACAACAAGTGGCAAACCGCTTCCTGAAGAAGTCCTTCAAAAGACAATTGACGCTTGTAATCGAGCTCTTGCACTTGATTCAGCAAAGAAGAAGGTCCTTGATTTTGTAGAAACTAGAATGGGTTACATTGCACCGAATCTTTCTGCTATTGTTGGTAGTGCTGTTGCTGCAAAACTTATGGGGATGGCTGGTGGTCTCACAGCCTTAGCCAAGATGCCTGCCTGCAATGTTCAGCTTCTTGGTGCCAAGAAGAAGAACCTTGCAGGATTTTCTACTGCAACATCCCAATTCCGTGTTGGTTATATAGAGCAAACAGAGGTGTTTCAGTCCACACCACCTTCTTTGAGAATGCGTGCTGGTCGACTATTGGCCGCAAAATCAACACTTGCTGCACGAGTAGATTCTACTAGAGGAGATCCATCAGGAAACACTGGAAGAACCCTTAGGGAAGAGATTCACAAGAAAATAGAGAAGTGGCAAGAGCCTCCTCCTGCAAAGCAACCTAAACCACTTCCAGTTCCTGATTCTGAACCTAAGAAAAAGAGAGGTGGGCGGCGCCTAAGGAAGATGAAAGAAAGGTAGTGTAGGTTTTTGTTTTTATATGTTTGTTATTAGGTGATTTTTTTCTTTGAATCTTGGGTAACCTCATAGTGCATGGTTTTCCAGATATGCGATAACAGACATGAGGAAGCTTGCCAATAGGATGCAATTTGGGGTACCTGAAGAGAGTTCTTTGGGTAAATTCTTCTCTTTAGCTTGTTGAGATTCTGAAATTGTTGTGAATCTATACCTCATAATAAATTCTGATATAATTCTGAGTAGCTAGCTCTTTCGTCACTTTAAGTGCTCAATAAGCAGGAAAATAGACCTTTTGCCATCACTGAAATATATACGAACATAATACCCCCTCCTTTCCACCTACTGGTTTGTTTTGGAACATTATGTTGCTAAACTTCCTACATATCGTATTCTTTATTTTTTTCAATTCATTGTAAGAATGAAAGTTTCAAGGAAACTAATTGGCAAGGTTTTTTATTTATTATTATGTCTGTTGTTATAGATCTAGAATATATTTTAAATTCTTTTCTTTTGGTTTGCAAATTCTCCTTGACACTTAGGTGATGGGCTGGGGGAAGGTTATGGTATGCTTGGTCAGGCTGGGAATGGCAAGCTGCGTGTATCAATTGGCCAGAGCAAACTCGCAGCGAAAGTTGCTAAGAAGTAACCCCTTTTTGCTTCTTTTGAATCTTTATTCTTTTTCCATCAAAGCTGCAGTTTTATGAGTCTTAAAGTTTCTCTTTAATTTTTCTTAACTTTAGCTTGGAACTCAAATTGGTCAAACTTGTTTGCATTCCATCTCAACTATTCATGGCCTTATTGTTTTTAGGTTCAAGGAGAAGAATTATGGAAGCAGTGGTGCTACTTCTGGCCTCACCTCAAGTCTGGCATTTACTCCTGTTCAGGTTTGTTGTATTTTTTTTTGTCTATTTTGATTATGAATTGCTTCTATCAATGGTAATTTGAATAACAAATTCAAGCTGGTGCTGCTGGCACTGATGAGAAAGATTTACAAAGGAAGGAAAAGTGTACTTAGCCCAGACTCTGCAAATTTATCCCCAAACTTGACAGTGAACATAATAGTTCACCGGACCTTTTGCAATAGTTTCTGGGTTTCAATTCTTGGAATGTTAGTTGACATTGGGAAATTTCTCATTTAAGAATTTTAAGTTTCTATATGAGATTGAATAATTTTTTAAAAAATCAAGCACTATATGGCTTTCACTTGATCCAAAAGAACAGAAATCAAGTTATGAAGCATTTTAGAAGTAGAAATCTGTACTTTCATGTTGATCCTGTGTAATACTTGTGGCCAGATTTGCCTTCGAAATCCATTGCTGTTTGTTAGAGCAGTTAGGTGATGAAGCTTTGGATCGTAGAACATTGCTTCTTAGATTGGATGTTGCATGGCTTTCCGCTTTCTCTTGTCCTCTTGCCATGTATAAAACATCATTTTTATTTTTTTCTGGGCATTAGGTTCTAGTGGTGACAGGGAATGGGTTCAGGGTTGAATCTACCTATATCAGAGAATTAAAGATTCCAGAGTAGTCAAAAAAGCTGTTTAGATTTCTCATCCTCATAGACCGTAATAGAACAGTAAAATTGGTTTCATCTTGCATCTGAAGTTGAGGGTTGATCATGGCCTATTTCAATTAAGATTTGCCAGGAAAATTTTCCGCCATGCCTTTTGAACTTTTTACTGCTATAAATTTTTTAAGTTATGCTTTACCATATGTCAATCAAATCCAGAACAGGCCTTCCATAACAAAACGAACCTCATAAAATAGTAGATAAGTGCTTACCACAATTATCATCTTGTTTTAACAGGGGATTGAGCTCACAAATCCACAAGCTCATGCGCACCAACTTGGCAGTGGGACACAAAGCACCTATTTTTCTGAGAATGGAACCTTTTCAAAGATCAAGAGGACCTGATTATGCGAATCTCACGTTGGCTGTTTTGTATTAGTCTGTACATTAAATCATGTGCAAGGGAGATGTTTAGATGAACTTGTAACTAACCTTATGGATTATAGTTCTTTCACCACCAGTTTTGTTTATCAACATGAGGGGTATCTTGAATCTCAAAATCACTTGGCTGGATATGACAATCTTAATGTCAAGATTACGCGAGCTGTTCCTTCTTATTCATTCTCATTATAACAGAGTAATGATAACAACCTTGGATACCAGATATCATATGTTCGCCAAGTTATACCTCCTGGCTTTGGAACTTTACATAAATTGTGCTTTGATTTTAAATTTCTTATTCTTATTATGCTTTGATTTTTCAATATTGCATGTTGATGTTGCTGGTCAGGTTTTAACCATGTGTAAACTGCCTCTGATTGATTGATGCTATGTGGATTAAAAGAGAACTGATGGTGATAATTTGACTTGTATCGGTAATAGCTTTGACAAGTTAAGCGTTAAATTTTGAGAAGAGCAGTTCTCGCTGTTTACGTGGATGCAAAGCATCGACGATGTACAAACTTGGACGACTGTTGATTGTTGAGGTTTGTGCTTGACTTTTAAGAAATTATTATTCGACTCATCTCCGACTCTGGGTATTGTACGTTGTCTGTTTATACTTCTGCCTGCTGCAATACAGAGCGCTCATGAATCTCCAGGCTTCACTCTTGCAACGAAGCATGCCCAGTTTGAGAAGCAATACAAGTCTGGGAATACCATGTTATATCACCTACAATGAGAGAGCAAGAAGAGAATGGTGACAAACTCACCCAAAGAGGAAGGTTTTGGGACAATAACACCGGAAAATGTCATGAACGAGCTTTTATAACTCCTGAACGTGTAGTATCGTCAATTTGAAGATTTCTTTTTCTTTTTCTCTTTCATATCCCTCCTGGTTTATGCATATGCAGGAGTGTGGATCTTTAAAGAGACAGATAAACATGGTGGGCATTGTCATCAACTTGAATGCCTACCTTCCTGTACGAAGTAAGCTTTTCTGAGAATAATTTATCCAGAAAAGGGATGTGTAACAGCAAGGAACGAATCAGGAGAATTCAATTGTCATAAATACAAGACTCTAAAGCGCACCAAAAGCATAATTGAATTGGGAAAAAAAGAGGAGATCATATCATCTGCCTTTCGGGCAACAGCTGCATAAACAGCCACTACCACTGAATTCAACAGAATAGTAAAGATAACCAGAATACAAAACAATAAAAAAGACTAGAAAGAAAAACATTTGAAGAACCATTATCATATTGGTGATACTGATAGCGTCTTTTCCATCACTTGAGCAGGGGAAGTCAGTCACAAACACGAAATGGTTTGGATGACAGCAATAAGGATAGAATGTATAATTTAGAAGCAACATCATGTACATTAGATGCATGAATGTACAATTGATATTCTTCACCAGTCTTAGTCTGGAGTGTTCTCAACTGTCACCTTTCCTGGAGCAGCATATTAGAGCCCTTGTTCCATTCGCATGCTGGACAAAAGATGAATGAAGTGAGATGCGAACTATTTAAAAACAGACTGGGTTAAGATGTTCGCACATGCACAAGTGCAATCCCATGATACTACTATGTTTGTGTCCTACAAAAGTGATAGACAAGATACAATTTGCTGGCGCCTATTTGTTAGCACATCTTCCCTAAACAAAGCAATGCACGTTCAGACATGGAATATAGGGGAAAAAGTCACCAGGGGACTCATAACCTATCTGGTTTACTACCTGCTACCCAAAAGAAAGGGAAAACAAAACAGAACAAAAGAATAAGGCACCGAAGAAGGGGCAAAAAGCATACTTTAAAGATTGAAGCAGCTCCATGTCACACCAGGGCAAGCAAGCACACAGACTCGAAAGCAATCCAATAAAACAATTCAGTCGCTTGATAACAGTCCAACACAAAAACTACAAAATGCTAGCTCTATTATGACCCCCACCCCACTGGCGTCTGCGGGCCCTTCTTTTTCTCCCATCCTTTTTCGCCTTGGCCTTTTCTATCAAATCCCTCTCCCCTCGTCGTTTATACATTTTGAAAGTCACATGTCTATCCGCAGCCATCTTCCTCACCTTCTCTGTGATCTCTGCTGCAAACTGTCTGTTATACAATTTCCTTAAACCACGCATGAGCTTAGCAAAAGTTTCTGGTTTTGGCATTAAATCAGCATCCATCATGTCCAGACAATATGAACATGCTTCCTTCACATGCCCATTTGAGAACAGTGCATGAATCCAAATTGTCCATGAATCCACATTAAGCTCACATCCTTTAGTCACAATGCAACTCCAAAGATCTTTAGCCAATTCAAGCTTCTCACCTCGCAGCAAGGCATTCAATAAATCCTTCAGTATGCCATATTGACGACTAGACAAAAGACCTCTCTCAACCATTTCTTTGAAATACTGACAAGCCTCGACCAGGTATCCATGCCCTAGAAACCCATTAATCATAATAACAAAAGTATCAAGTCCTGGACTAAGGCCACTTACTTCCATTTCATTCCAAGCATCAACACCAGCATTCACCTCCCCCAACTTGCAGGCCAATCTAATCACTACATTATAAATACTAAGATCTGGAATACAACCAATCTTTTGCATCTCCCCCATCAATTCCTTGCACTCTTCCAACTCTTCCTTCTTCTCATGGGCCAACATCAGATGCAAATAAGTCAATTGATTGGGCATATGCCCTTTCTGTATCATGCTTTGCAAAATCTGATATCCCTTATCTATCATCCTCCACTTGCAAAAGCCACTTACCAAAGCAGTATAAGTCACAACATCAGCATCACAACCACTTCTCTCCATCTCAACAAATACTCTCATCGCCTCATCCATCTTCTCCTGCCCACAAAGTGCCTGAATCAAAATGGTATAAGAAGTCGCATTAGGGTCGCATCCTTTCCTCCTAATCTCCTTCACTAAATCAAAAGCATCCCCCATTTTCCCAGCCGTTGCATACCCACTTAACAAATTGTTATACACCACAATATCTGGCTCAAACCCCGCTTCCCTCATTTGTACCAACACATGTTTAGCCTCCAATAACTTCCCTTCCTTACACCAACCATACAACAAACATGTAAAATGCTTCAAACTTGGACTAAATCTCACTCTCATATCCTCAAAAAGAGAAGCAGCTTCCTTAACACTACCGTTCTTACACAAAGCATCCAATAAACAACCAAACACATACTCATCAGGTTCACATCCATACTTTGGCATCTCATCTAAAACTTCAATTGCCTTGTTCACCATTCTAGAAGAAGCAAACCTCCTCATAACAACAACAAAAACTTCACTCGTTATTAACACACTGTTATCTCTCCTCATTTCCTCTAGCAAAGCCCAAACAGCACCAAATTGTTTCATTTTACTCAAAACCTTAATCATAGCCTTATAATTCTCATAACAATGTCTATAACAAGGCTGCTTCGATGCCCAGACAAAGAATTTATAAGCTAAAATCCCAGCATCGCCGCAGCGATTCAAGACACGTTCAGTGAGACCATTACGCAGCACAACACCAGATTCCTGTAAAGCAAGTTCTAATTTAGGAACTCTAGAGTGAAATTTCCTGAGTAATCTATATACCTTCTCGACATCGCTTGCAAATTCATCGACTTTGTTGTCCCGTTCGTGTGGTTGTGGTTGTGGTTGTTGGGTTTTAAGAGAAATAAGACCAAACCCATTGGTTGTTTTGTTTGATATGTTGTTGCTGGGGTTTTGGTGCAGTTGTTGTCTGTGTATGAGGAGAAGGATGTTAGAGTGAAGCGAGGCACTGTAATTATTCGGCCCTTTAAGGATAGAGAAGAAGATTGTCTTTGAAGAGACCCTCTGCATTATTTTCCTTCTCTTGATTTTAATTGTTGTTTCTTTCACCCCCAGGTTTTCCTTTATGTGTCATTGCTGGTGGAGTAAGAGACTTGTCGCTTAAACATTTTGGGTTTCTCAAAGAACGACTTGTCTTTTTACTGCGTTTACCTTGAAAAGACGGACAGACTCCCATCCTACAACTAGCCTTTGAGAAGAAATGTTACTGAAGATTTTTGTTTGATGCATATAGTTGAAGTTCACGCTGTTGCTTTTGACAAGTTTCGTTTTTTTATTAACCAGGATTTCGTCTTCATTTGTTTTCTTGGAACACTAAGAATCATTCAAGCAGGCACTGGGGGTATCCTCACGAGATCTTGGGAGCTGCAGGTGGGCACTCGTCCCTCACACTGATCCAGCGAACTCCGGAGCACCTTGGCTTGCGAGCTATGTTGGGCAAGAAGTTTACTGCAAATTCTACGAATTTTAATTGCTAAGAATTTCCAGTGACCATATTCAATGCTGTTTATTTTTTATTATTATTGAAAATTATTGTTATCCGGTATAGGGAGTTCAGGCCACCCATGCCCTGCCACGGAAGAAGTTTCTTCCAATCCCTATAAATCTTCATCATTTCATGGTGGTCTTTGAGGGGTCATTTTTAGATGGTAAGCACAAGAATCTTTGGACCTGGGAGCGGCTAGGCATGAAGATCAGAAAAGAACCACCTAGAAGAACGTAGAAAAGAAATCGCATAGGTGTAACAGAAAGGATAAACTTCTAGGAGAAATCAATTTTATCAACAAGATCCAAAACCTACCTATTCCTAATTTTCTGAGAGGTTTGACATTATTGTTCCGAGTGTTGTGTGTAACCTGGGTTCATGTTAGGGCCAGCAGTATCTGGGAACCCCAGGATTAGCCCATCAACATCCACAGGGAGTAAAAGCTTTTGCCACAGGCATCCTGTGGAGAAAAGCTCTTGTGGCTGAACAATCATCGAAATATCATTATTTCTACGCAAAACACCAATCACGGTAACAAAGCTGCCTTCTTGTACGTACCTGCCGAAACAGACAGAAATTTCCAGCTCGTAAGCTTCTGCAAAGTATGCACAAAAGCAACAGAAGACCTAGGTTAATAGATTACCCTTCTTCCAATCGTAGTAGGCGGGCCTCGGCTGACAGGTTTCTTTCTTGCAACCATTTCCTCAAGTGAGAAGATAGGGTTCTGCATTGCCTTGTAGTCACAAGTTTGCTCTCAACAATCAAGGGAACAACTTTACAACCTGAACCAGCTTTTACCATGGCTCTGATACCAGACTTTCGATCAGTTATGTAGAAGTCTGTGGAGAACCTCTGTCAGGTAGAAATTCCAAACAGAACAACATCAAACTTCCAAAAATAAAAATGACTCGCCATGATTTCTAGATTCAAGCGCAGCATTAATATGTAACTGAACTAGTGGAAAGAGCCACAGAGCTTTTTTATTGACATACATGCCAAAAACATGAAATTGATTTCATGATGAATTTAACAATAACATGTCGCCTCAAATCCTGACAAATGGATGGTCTATTTCTTAAACCAAGCATCAACATATATTATATTATATTATACATTCATGCTTGTCCAATTTTAATTGCTGCATGAGCAAGATCCAAAGAAGATGTAACCTGCTTTTAATACAATAGGAAAGTGTCAAATATCAGACCTATATCAAATACTGTAAGTGATTCATCACCTGGATAAATTAATTATCCGATCTTAAGATTTCATGTTTTACAAATTGTAATTCATAGTCGAATGATTTATTGAGGAGGGCACTAAAAAAATGTAGTGAAATGTTGACTGACAGAAGAGCAGCAATCCTGTGGTCTCTTCATGACCATCAATTTACACTATCAAAGATATCTTGACTGCAAACAGAATTAGGTCAGATTAAATAGTTTGTGAAGCATCAGAGACGGGAAAATCTAGGGGAGAGGCCAGAATCTGGGCCACAATCTAGGGGAGAGGCCAGAATCTGGGAAGTTTAAAAAATGCAGAAATTAGGGAAATAAAAAAAAAGTGATAAGGCAGGAGAAATTCAACAAGGTGAAGCTAGCTATCAAAACAATGGCACAGCATTCATAACTGCCGCACGCTTTATCATAAAAATTGCAGCACGACAATCAAACGACATGTCCATAGACTGTGAAACTAATTAGAATGCCAATTTCTTCATAAAAAAAAAGAGTACAAATAGGGAAGGTGGAATTAGATGCTGAACTGATTAAAACAACGAGCAATATTATGCTAATTTTGTCCTTCCATTTATAGGGTGTCATTGCTTGGTGCAACAGTTGCAACCATAAGATTGTAGGCTTGAGCCTTAATAACAGCCACTTTGTGCATAATGCTGAAGTAAAAGATTGTTTCACATATTCTTTCTCTAAGCTCCGGTTTGGTTTATCATAGCTTGGTAATCGTCTGTTTTGCAAAAATTAATAAATGTACAAAAATAAACTAAGATCGAGAGACGAGTATATTCAATAAATGTACAAAGCATCTCTAGTTTTCTGTAGAGATAGACTGTAATTACAACTAACTACTTAAAGTGAAGTTATGTGAATCAGAAAGGAAACTGACATCAGCTATCAACCCAGTAGAAAATATAAATAAAGTAATCGTTCTAATTGTAAAAGTTTGTGAGTAAAGAGATATCCATACCTCGCAATATTTTAGATTCCACTGTAAGCATGATGTATTAGCATTCATTGGCTTCACTCCAAAACCTCCATATTCATACAAAAGAGTAGATACGTAGGTACATCTGGCAGCTCTCTCATATGAAGATTCCAGGGAAACGCTTCCACAGGATACCAGCTAAAATCATGAACAAAAGATTTTTTTTTTTTAAAAAAGCAATTGATCCTTTGTCAGCCAGAAAATATTCTGCTAAGTGATATCTCAGATCAGGGTAATAAAGGCAAGATTAGCAGGATGAGCTCATCATGCAATGAGCTTCTTTAACTAATGCCTCCGTTATCATGACTTTCTCAGACAGCTATCTGTGCTATGAAAACCCCGTGCTTAATTTTCTAGACAATATTGAGTCATATTAGTTAAAATAATATTGGCAACACATACATAAAATAGATAAATAAATAATCAGTGAAGTTTCCAATCATTCAATACTTGGCAAGTAATAAGGCAGCATTGTCATCATATTTCTAAGTTTTTACTACAGAATCTGGAATGTTTCATTAAATCAAAAAATTACTGATACTATTTTCTGTCAAGTGCCGATCAATCTGCAAAGGCAAGAAAGCTAAAAATCCAATTAAGATGTGATCACCTACATTCAAATATATAGATATAAAAGTTTCCCTCAACCTTGGATCCACATTTTCTGTTTCACTAAAAGTATAACATCAAATCAGAAAGAGAATCCATTGGCATCCAATCTCACAAAAAAAATTTATGGAAAGGCAAATTAGAAATAAGAAAATCACCCACGCTCCCAAAACAGATAGCATATCCTTTGGTTGCCATTTGACCTATTCACTTCAATTTGATAATCACCAGACCACATTCCCCATGCTTTTCCTTCAATAGCAACTCATCCAAAACCAATTTTTCAAAAACCCCATAAGGTATTTATGTTCATATTGAACAATGCAACGGATTGAAACCCCTCAATTGAACCATTTAAGTTAAAGACGAAGAAACGGTTACCTAGATAAAAGAAAATAAAAAAAAAGTACGCCAGCAATCCTATGTCTGTTTGCTCTAAAAATCCTCCCATTTTCAGCAAGCATTTCCCTTTTTTTTTCGTGTTTTTTCCCCTAAGCAACAACATCAAATAGCGAAACAACAAAAACCCACCAAAAACAGGCTCATGAAAGGAAGACAATAGAGATCAAAAGTTTGGAAGTACCCCAGTAATTTTAACAAGCTGTCCTTCAGTAGCAGCAGCAAGGTCAGAATCAGGAAAAGAACGAAGACACCAAAAGACAGCAGCTTTACGTCTCCAATTAAGCTTATTCCAAGCTAAAAAGGAAAGAACTAAAGCAAAGAGCAAGATAAAAGAAAGAAAGAAGAAAACATTATGGACCACAACGAGTATAAAAACAGAAACTGAAAGCCCAACAAAGAATACAAGTAGTAAAATGCAGACTGCTAGTCTTGGTATTGGCTTGCAGCTGTGGCTGTTATGTTCTCTCAAAGTTGCATTGGACAGGTCGTTCATCACTCTCTCTGTCTCTCTCTCTCTGTACGGCAACCCACTTTACTAAACCATTGAGAGGAGGAGGAGAGATTTTCAGCTAGTCGAATGGGGAGATACATACATACATACCTTTTGTTACAAACGACATGTTGCTTGTTGAATCTCGTTTTCCTTAAACGGTCCCGTTTATTGGTTACTGGGAAGAAAGTGGGACCCTTTTTTTGACCAAATCATCCCGCCATAAGCTCAAATCATGCAATGCCAGCCGCCTGATTGGCTCTAATTCGTTTTCAGAGATGTTCTTCGAGTAGGGAGGATCTCTTGCCGATTGAATTGACGATTTTTGGATTCAAAATCCGGAATTGAAGGTGAGATTGTCTGAACTGCATTGCATTGATTTATGGAGCATCTCTGCTTGTTGTTAACTATTCTTTGAGGTGACGCGATGCCATAATGGAGATGGCTGGTTGCTGTGCTTAAATTTTTTTTTCCCTTTTAAAGGGATCTTAATGTCTGATTTGATTGAATTGGCACAAAAATTTGAAGTGAAGCTCTTTGATCTTTGAATTTATTGGCTTTAGGTAGCATTAAAATGATTAGATAGACATTCGCATGATTAAAATCCTGGTCCATAGTAGAAACTTCGTTTTTCTTTTAGGTTTTTGATATGGCGGGTGGGTCTAGGAGAACGGAATGTTAAGATCAATTGTCGTACTCATACCCTCTTAGAATAAGCAAATAGCATTAGTACAAGGTTAGTACGGTGCGTATTAAAACATTCTGCTGTCACAAGATTCCATCAGCATATGAGAGCTTTAAGTCAAGATTACTGCCCACAACTTCTCTACATGATGGATAGCTTAGGGCCAATTTGGTAGCGTGTTTCTGGTGTTTTGGAATGTGCTTTTGGGTTGAAGAAGCATCAGGTTGATGCTTCTATAGGTGCTTTTTGGATGGTTTTTATAATAAAGATGTCAAAAACCATTGAATAACACTCAAAACAGCATCTTTTTCAGCACTTGAAATGCAACATCTTAGTGTTGCATGCTCCATTAAGGCTGCCTTTTTTGGCATGAACTGCAATTATGCAACATTTAAAGGCTTTGCTAATGTCCTATAGATGTTATTTAGCCATTCTCTAGAGATGCATCTAATGTTCTTTAGTTTATCCGAGTGGGATATTCAAATGTTAGAAGAGCAACTTGCAAAGCAGGCGGATAATTCTCCTGAAATTGTATGGTTACTTCATGGCTGCTTTTTGTATATCTCCTGAATCACCATGTACCTTTGATTTCAACCCTATAGTTTTCATTACTTGTTTTTCCTTGGCGCAATTCACAATATGTGCACTTTAATTTGGGATCCCTCTGATCATATATTCATAATGAAATTTATCTGCAAACATTGAACCACTATTGGGAAAAAGAAAACACTGAATTGCATATAAGATAGCACAACAGCAACTCCTTTAAAGATTGGAGAGAACATGTCTCTATATCGGAGTTCTAATGCAGCATTTCTCTCCGTCTCCCCCCCACATACAAGCAACTCTTTTATGCACACTAGCTTACTACTTACACGGCTTCCTTTATTTTCTCCATTTTTTATGGACATCATCTTTCCAGGCCCAGACCAGTAGGGACTCTAATGTGGGACAGATTCGGAGAGGTAAGATTAGAGCGGAAGCTTTTCTAGTTGCACCAAGAAGACAATTTGAATCTCTATACTCACAACAAAATCCAAATTTGTCACGTCAATTGATGCATTCCTCTGAAGCGTTCCTCTCCGATGGTCTCTCTGAATTTTGCCTCACCAAGAGCTGGAGTTCATCAATACAAGGACAATTGATAAATTTGTATCAAGTTTCATTGAGTTTCCTCTTCAATCAAGCCCAGAAATCCCACCACTGATAGTCACTGCTTGATTGATCGAAGAGGCGATCAGAGTCTAAACTCCCCCAATCTTCTTGTGATGTCAATGATCCATCAGCGGGTTCCACCATACTAATTAGGTTCGGTTCTTCTTCGAGTTCAAAATACTCTGCTTTTATGCTGCTATCTTCATCTGAGAGGACTCCTAATCCATGTTCTGGTCTTTCAATTGACAATCTAGGATTCGTTTCTGATTCACCCATAGTTGTGTCTGCATTCTCTGATTTGCCTTCGATACTGTTCACAGCTGGTCCTTGGCCACAACACTCTCCTTCCTCTCCTGGCTTCTTCATCAAATCATTAATCTTCTGTAACTGTCAAATTTTGGAAAATTCTTGGTTAGTATGTACACGAATGTTTCTGTTTTTCCCCCAACCAGGTGAACAAAAAAAAATTATTAGTATAGTACCTGTATTACCAAAGCTTGCTTCTCTTTCTTCAGAGTCTCAAACCTGGAAGCCAAGCTATTGTAATTGGCTCGTAGTATGCTGAAGTCTCTTTCAAGCTGCTTAGACTTCCATCTAGCTCTCTTATTCTGAAACCATATTGCAACCTGTCGTGGTTGCAATCCAAGCTCTTTTGCCAGCTGCATCTTCTTTCGAGGCTCAAGCCTTGTTTCTGATTCAAACATAGACTCCAGCGATTTAATCTGCTCATCACTAAACCTCCTTTTGTTCTTGTTCTTCTTCTTTCTGGAGGTTGTGACACCGTTCATGCAGCTAAAAGGCTCTGTCGCCGAAGGTGAATACTCTCCTCCATCAAACATCTTGTTGTTGGGATCTTCAACTGCCTTCAGGAAATTCTGTTTCTTTAATTCAAATAATCAAATATGGTTTGTCATAGGAGATTATTTTGGAACTGTTAAGAGTATTTGTGAGCTAGAGGTGAATGTTATTTATTAGCTAAGTTTTTGTGTGTGCAAGCCTTGGTTCCTGGTCTGACTGCAATTTGCTTAGTTGCTGCTTTTTATCTTCAGTTTGTAGGGCTTTATTTCCAGCGTGATAACCTACAGTGCTTTTCTTATGGCACCTTGGGACATTATATGTGCTTCAAATTTTATTTTTATTTTTTATTTTTTATTTTTTATTTTTTCATTTCTTGGAGTAATTTCATGGATGGGCCTTTAGCTTAGGTGGCCTATTCAAGCCGGCTTGTTTATTCTCATCAATGACTTTGTAATTTCTTATATATATTTATAAATATCTAAAATAACACAAACTTCTCCAATAAGTTACCCTAAGTGTTTGAGCTGAAATTGGGAGCACGGAATCAGATCTTCTATCATTTGTTTTTTTAAAGTGTTTTTTATTTAGAAATATATTAAAATAAATTTTTTTTAAAAAAAAAAATTATTTTTTACATTAACACATCAAAATTATCTGAAAACATAAAAAAAATATTAATTTGAAATAAAAAAATAAAAAAATTTCAAATTTTTTCAAAAGTGCTTTTGAAACGTAAAAGTTATTATGAAAAAAATTAAATTTTTTTTTTCTTCGCTTCAAATTAATATTTTTTTGATATTTTCAGATCATTTTGATGTGCTGATGTCAAAAATAATTTTTAACAAATAAAAAAAATATTATTTTAATATATTTTGAAATAAAAAACACTTTGAATAGCAACCGTTACCTTATTTTCAAATACACTAAGGCTCCGTTTGTTTGCTGGAAAGTAGTTTCCTTTTGGAAAGTGAATTCCAGGAAAATGAATTATTTTCTAATGTTTGTTAGTATAATGGAAAATAAGTTAGAAAATATTTTCCAGTGTTTGGTTATGTCATGAAAAATGAGTTGGAAAATAACTTATTAATGTTTTATTTTTCTCAAGTTTATTAAAATAATAAGAAACAAATCTTACAAATTAAAAAGTTGAATGAGAGTGAAATTGAAAAAAATATAATTTCATAAATTATTTTAAATAAAATAAATAATAATCAAAATAATAGAGATAAAATCTAAAAAATAAAATAAAATAAAAGATGAAGAAATTAAAATAATAATAATAAACATTTTATAAATTATTTCAAATAAAATAAGTAACAATCAAAAGAATAAAGATCAAATTTGATAGATAAAAAATTTCAATAAAAAAATAACAAGGAAAAAACAAATAACAATTATAAAAATGAGGAACAAAGTTAATATAAAAATTAAATTTTAAGAGATGAAATTGAAAAATAAATATTCAAAATAAAATATATATAGCAATCAAAAGTTTGAGAACCAAATTTGATATAATCAGCAAATAATATGACATTTCTAAATTTTTCACAACTTCTGGAAAATGTTTTCCGCCCAAATTTTCCAGGAAAATACTTACCTGGAAACCAAGCCAAATTTTCCATTGACCGAAAAGTGTTTTCTGTTGACCAACTTTTCTAATGGCAAACAAACATAAGAAAGTTTGAAAAGTAATTTTCTGAAAACTAGTTTTCAAAAAACAAACATAATATAATATGAATTTCAAACTTTTGATTGGAGAATCTTGCATAATTCAAGCTTAAAATACATTTCAAGATGAAGTCTTTATCAGTTTCCATTACCTAAACTAATTAATTGAGATTTTCTCTCGTACACACACTGATTTTCTCTCGTACACACTGTGTGAAACCTATTTTCTGGGAACCAAAAAGTCCATATGACAAGCTATGTCGATTCTAAATCACTTTGGATTTATTTGTTTGTTCTCTTCTCTCTATTGCCTTTTTCTTTGAAGAAGAACAACTGGAACCTCGCTGGTTAAGATGTTAATAGATTGATTTTGGCATCTAACTGAACTGAATTGTCGAGGTCTGTTACTGCTCTCACTCGAAATGTTCATGTGCCGCAGCCATAACCTTGATGTTGATTTGTAGAGATTAAATTGACCCACTTTGCAATTTTTTGCATTTAGATCGAACCTTAATGTTAATCGAAGAGAAGAGAAGAGGGCACGATTTTTCCCTTTCAACGTCGGTAGAAATCTAAGCACATTTTAAGTGATTTGTTTTTATTTTTTTTTATATGAAAGTGTAGTAATTGTTGTTTTTCAAAGAACTTTTCATTTTAAAATGCATCAAAATAATATGTTTTTTTTTTAAATAATTTTTATATTAACACATCAAAATGATTTGAAAACATTAAAAAATATCTATAATTTTTTATAAAACATATTTTAAAACACAAACAAGTTTTTTCTGCCTTTCATTTTGTTTTTAACTTGATGATGTCGGCAACGGGAGTGATATGGTGCCACTTAGCTATAACCAGGCATTTATATTCTTTTCATAATTTTAAGAAAGCCTACATCAAACGTCTTCAGAGTTAGGATTACAGGTTCACTCTCCAGATTTGCTAGATGGTTGATGATACTTTACATAGTATTCAGACATGTCACTTGCATTCTTCCATGTGCAGTTGATCAGTCGTTGTCTTCCCACGCTGGCGTAGCTTACATGTGTCTTCTGCGAAGCATGGTGTGCTGGATACGCTCAATCTCACCAGGAATAGAAAATAAACCGAATGCTTTGTAACTAATGGAGCTGTTATTACAGGGTCATTTCCAACACTTATGCAGTAGCAGGATGTTTCAGGAACGTATAATTAATCTGTATATATATTTTATTGAAGTATCTTCGGCATATTTATTTTTATGTTTTAAAAATATTTAAAAAAAAATTTGAATTTTTTTTATTTTTTTCTTTGCTTAAAATTAATATTTTTTTATTGTTTTCATATTATTTTGATGTGCTGATATCAAAAATAATTTTTAAAAAATAAAAAATATTTTTTTAAATAAAAAATACTTTAAAATATAAT
>Ga0307515_10009339_pt1 | contig 18977 bp, 17 predicted proteins | sample 17_EM_MG_FD_194513 | JGI IMG/M metagenome (GOLD analysis project Ga0307515, IMG submission 194513) | Populus trichocarpa ectomycorrhiza microbial communities from riparian zone in the Pacific Northwest, United States - 17_EM | ecosystem: Host-associated > Plants > Roots > Unclassified | place...
CCGATGCCGCAGCCGATCTCCAGAAGATTGGAGCCGCTGTTCACGCCCAGATAACGCTGCAAATCGGAAATGTGAGCGGCCGAAATCGCCTCGAAGGTATCCGGCCCGCCACCCGTCAGGTGCACGAGACGGTCAGGCAGATCGTAGCCTTTGAAATGGAAAGTATTTTCGGACATCCAAACTTCCTAGGCAAGATTGGCGCGGCTACCCTGGTAGCCCGCCATCGCGCGCTCATCTACGAACAGTCGTCGGCCTAGGGCAATGCACGACGCGACACTTCGCATCAAGATCTAGCCGTCCGACCGCGCGGGGGCCACGAACAGCTTTTCAGTGAAGGCGGGAATGACCTCGTCAACCGCGTCCAGCACCGTCGACCAGCCGGCCGGAGCGAGCAGTTCGGCGGAACGGAAGTCGAAGGCGTCGTGCTCGTTGCGCCAGGACGACCAGTTCTTGGTGTAGATCGCTTTGCCCTTCTCTCCCATCAGCGCCATGTTGCCGGCGATCTGCTCTGGTCGCATTTCATGCAGGGCGGAGATGGCGGCGAAGCAATCGACGACGCCGGGCGGCACGTGCCGCAACTGGTCGATCGTGAAGATCGCGACGTCGGCGGCGAAGACCTCCTCGGCGACGCTCTCCCAGCTGTCGAACGGCCGCCACTGAAAGATCTTGCGATCCGGGAAGGCCTCTTGCAGGTGCCACTCGGCCACGGCCAAGGCCGGTGGGATGTCGAAGATCCAATAGCGCAGCGGCTTCACCAGGCTCGCCACATAGCCCAGGCGCCCGTAGCCGGCCCCGATCTCGGCCAGGATCGGCCGCTCGCCCGACAGGTACGGCCGCATCCGGGTGAATTCCCTCAGGGAGTTGGCCAGGTCCTGGGAGATGGCCCGGCCGTGGAACCCGATGGGGATCGGATTGCCGATCGGCGCTTCGGTCAGTTTCTCGGCGTCGCCGGCGGCGGCCCGCTTGACGGCGTGCCACCACAACAGACCCACGAACAGCGTGTAGCCGCGCGCCGCGCTGGGCGAGAGCAGATAGCTGGTGTCATTGATGCTGAGGACCGCGGGATCGCCGAGCAGTTCGGCGTCCAGGGGCAAGGTGCTCGGATCTTGCGCCCATTCGCGCAACAAGCTTTGCATCTGGGGATCGTTCGGCCCTTCGACCGCCCAGTTGAAATAGTTCTGCGACACGGTGCGCTTGAAGTTCTCGACGCCATGGCGGGCGAGCAGCGCCTCGTTCTGTCCGCCGATATCCGCCCAGAAGCGGCCGGCTTGAAAAATCTCGGGTCCCGCCTCCAGGGCCGCTCGCATCGCCGCGGAGCGTTCGAGCAGGGCCGCGGTCGCGGCGGGATCATGGTCGGTCATGGCTTGGATGGGCATGCCGACATTCTAAGCGGAGCCGTTTCACCGAGCTACCGCAGAATGAACTGGCTTTCGGCCCAACTGCTTTTTCACTACTGCAAGACAGCGGACGAATCGGCGTGGTGTTCAGGAGATCTACATGACGGAACCTTCGGATTCGGCCCCGGTTCGCCCCCCGATCGGCGCGTTTCGACCGCTCTTCGCCGAACCCGACCTGACCGCCGACGAGCAACAGATCGTCGATCGCTTCCACGACCTGTACTATTCCAAACTGGACGAGGGACGAGGTCTTCACACGATCGTCCTGGCCTGGATGGGCCATGAGATGTTCAAATGTCCCATGGACCTTTGGCTCTATCAGGAGCTGATCGTCCTGAAACGCCCGGGCCTGATCATCGAGACGGGCACTTACAAGGGCGGCAGCGCGCTCTACCTGGCGTGCATTTGCGATCTCGTCGGCCAGGGCTCGGTGGTGACCATCGACATCGACGACTCCCACGCCGCGATCCGGCCGCAACATCCCCGGCTGCGGTATGTCACGGGGTCCAGCACCGCGCCGGAGATCTTCGAGCAAGCGTCGAGCCTGGCGGCCGAGGCCGGCGACGTCATGGTGATCCTCGACAGCGACCATCGGCGCGACCATGTTCTGGACGAACTGCGCCTGTACAGCACGCTGATCCCGGTCGGCGGACTGCTGGTGGTGGAAGACACCAACGTCAACGGCCATCCCACCTATGCGTCCTTTGGACCGGGCCCCTGGGAAGCGGTCGATGCGTTTCTCGACGAGAACGACGGCTTTGTCGCCGATCGGTCCTATGAGCGCTTCCTGCTGACCATGAACCCGCGAGGCGTGCTCCGAAGAGTCAAATAGCTCCAGGAGCGCGACGCACCCGCCCCGAAATCACAGCCGATCATCATAGAACCCATGCTTTCCGTACTCATCCCCAGTCGCAATCGGCTTGATCTCCTCAAGATGGCTGTGCAGTCCGTTCTCTTGCAGGATTTCGACGACTTCGAGATCGTCGTTTCCGACAATGCGTCCAGCGAAGACTACGGCGGATATCTCGAAAGCCTGGCCGATCCACGAATCCGCTATATCCGCTCCGACACGCCGTTGTCGGTCACCAACAACTGGAATCTCGCCCTGGACGCCGCGCGGGGCGACTATGTGGTGATGCTGGGCGACGACGACGCCCTGGCCCCCGGCTACCTGCGCCATCAAGCCCGCCTCATCGAGACCTTCGACCAGCCCGATGTCCTCTATGCGATGTGCTACCACTACGCCTATCCAGGCGTGATCGACAGCGCGCCCGAAGGCTATCTGGCCACCGTCGACAACAGCATCCTGTTCCGCGACCACAACGCGCCCTACGAGGTGGATACGCCGGTGGCTCGGCGGCTGGGCCGCATCGCCGCCTCGTTTCGCCACCAGATCAGCTTCAACGCGCAACACTACATGTACCGGCGCGCCTATATCAGCTCGCTCTCGGCTTTGGGGCCGTTCTACCAGTCGCCCTATCCGGACTACTACGCCAGCTTCCTGACCTTCCTGACCGCCCCGCGCATCATCGCCGATCCCCACCCCCGGATGATCATCGGCATCGCCAAGCAGTCGTTCGGCTTCTTCTTCATGAACCAGCGGGAGGAGGAAGGACGCCTGCAGTTCCTGGGCGATCCGGTCGACCGCGAATTCCTGTCGGGCGGCGACGCCGCGACGCTCGCGGCGATCGACCATCCGGGCGTCGATCACATGCGCAACTGGCTCCTGGCCTCGCTGCAGCTGAAGCGGCGAATGGAGGGAACGCTGGACGTCGAGGTGGACCTGCGGCGCTACGGTCGCCTGCAGACCATGGAGATGGCCATCCTGGCCGGCCATGACGCGCGCGCCCGCCGCGCCGACTACTACCGCTTCATGCGGAGCCTGTCCGGCCGGGATCAGGCGTTCGCGCGACGAACGCTCCGGGCGGCCATGACCATCAAGCGGCTCAGCACCGACAGCCAGGCGACCCTCTGGCGCTACCGCAGCCTGCTCAACATCTACTATCCGGCGGCGGTGCAGAACCATCCGATCACGAACCATCAGAACATTCTCGACGCCGTGCGCTGGCTGACCCCGCAGCCGGTGGAAGCCGTGGAGCGCGCGCCGCAAGACGACGTCCCGATCCTCGCCCCGCCGGACCCTCGGCTCCTCATCGACGAACTGACGGCGCGGGTCCACGATCGCGAGGCCGACCTGGCGGCGATCCAGGCCGACCGCCAGACGCTGGCCGAGGCCCACGCCGAATTGCAGCAACTGCGATCGCAACTGGAACTGTCCTTGCACGACCAGGCCGACGTCCTGGCCGAGGCCCTGCGGGAAAGCGGCCGGCTGTCAGCCGACCTGGCGGCGACCCGACAGTCCGAACAGACCGCCCTGGAACGCGAAGAACAGACGGCTCGGGACCGGGATCAGCTTCTCGCGACTCGCCACGCGCTGGAGCAATCCCTGGCCTGGCGCGCCACAAAATCTTTACGTGCAATCTTGTCGGCGCTCGATAGACCGTCTTAAAGGGTTCTGGACGACTCGCCGGAGGCGACGGCGACGCCAAAAAATGGGCCGTACACGGCCTTGGCTCAACGCGTCGCCAAAGGGGGTCGCAGCGGGGGCCGCCAGGGGAATTGTGGCGCTGTTTCAATGGTTGTCACTGGCGCACGGGCTCCGCTATAGAGTGGCGCGCTGTGCGTCGGCTTCTCAATCTTAGGTGGAAAATAGTCGTGCACTCAAATGTTCCGGTTTTCATTCTGTGTGGTGGTCTAGGAACACGTCTCAGAGAGCAGACCGAGTTTCGTCCGAAACCGATGGTTCCGATCGGCGGTCAACCGGCGCTCTGGCACATCATGCGGATGTACGCGCATTTCGGCTTCCGCCGGTTCGTCCTTTGCATGGGCTATCGCAGCGAAGTCATTCGGGAATATTTCCTGAACTTCCATCGCATGACCTATGACGCGACCGTCCAGTTGGGCACGGACGCCGTGACCTTCCATCGTACGGAAGGCATGGTCTTCGAAGAAGATTGGGAAGTGACGCTGGCCTATACCGGCGAACTGACCATGACCGGCGGCCGGGTCTTCAAGGCCGCGTCGCGCTATCTGGGCGACGCCGAGAACTTCGCCGTCACCTACGGCGACGGCGTCACGGACGCCGACCTCGGGCGCGAGTTCGCCGAGCACCTCGCGGGCGACAAGATCGGCACCGTCCTCGGCGTCAATCCGCCGTCGCGGTTCGGGGAATTCAAGCTCGAAGGCGACAATGCTTTCGGCTTCGAGGAAAAGCCCGAGATCGAGGACCACTGGATCAACGGCGGCTTCTTCTTCTTCCGGCGCCAGTTCATGAGCTACCTCAACGACGATCCGGGCCTGGTTCTTGAGCAACAGCCGCTGAAGACGCTCGCCGCCGACCGCCAGCTGCGGGTATTCAAGCATTCCGGCTCTTGGGCCTGCATGGACACTCTTCGCGACGTCGAGATGCTGAATAAGGTGTGGACGGAAGGTCAGGCTTTCTGGGATCCGTCGCGACTGCCGCCCCGCACCTAATCCAGAGTTCAGCCATGCCCCTCACGACCATCGCGCCGACGCCAGGACGAGATGACGCCGACGCCGCGCGCCTGGGCGCGCCCGATCCCGCCTTCTGGGCGCGCCAACGTGTCTTCCTGACCGGCCACACGGGCTTCAAGGGCGGCTGGCTGGCCCTGTGGCTGGCCGACATGGGCGCGGTCGTGCGCGGCTACGCCCTGGCGCCGTCGACGGAGCCGTCGCTGTTCGCCGCGGCCCGGGTGGACCGGGTGACGGAAAGCGTCATCGGCGACATCCGCGACGCCGCTCGGCTGGCCGACGAGATCAAGGCCTTCAAGCCCACCGTCCTGATCCACATGGCGGCCCAGGCCCTGGTCCGCTCGTCCTATGACGATCCGATCGAGACCTACTCGTCGAACGTGATGGGAACGGTCAACGTGCTCGAGGCCTCGCGACGCTGCGAAAGCCTGGGCGCCACGATCATCGTCACCAGCGACAAGTGCTACGAAAATCAGGAAGTCATCTGGGCCTATCGGGAGACCGACCGGCTCAACGGCCACGACCCCTACAGCAACAGCAAGGCCTGCGCCGAACTGGTCGCCTCGGCCTATGGCCGCAGCTTCTACCAGAAGCTCGCCAACCACGCCCTGGTCTCCGTCCGGGCCGGCAACGTCATCGGCGGCGGCGACTGGTCGAAGGATCGGCTGCTGCCCGATCTCCTGGAAGCGTTCGCCGCGGGCCGCGAAGCGGTGATCCGCAGGCCTGGCTCGGTCCGGCCGTGGCAGCACGTGCTGGAGCCCCTGTCGGGCTACCTCGTGGCCGCCCAGTCGAGCTTCGGCCGCGGATCGCCGGAAAACCTGGCGTGGAACTTCGGGCCTCGCGAGACCAGCAACCAGCCCGTCAGCGTCGTCGCCAAGCTGGCCTGCGCCCTCTGGGGCGACAGCTCCAAACTGACCATCCAACAGGATCCGAACGCCGTGCACGAAGCCGGCCTCCTGACCCTGGACTCGACCAAGGCCGCGGTCGAACTGCAATGGCGGCCCCGCTGGACGCTGGAAGACGCGGTCGGCGCCACCGTCGCCTGGCGCAAGGCCTTCGGCGAGGGCGCCGACATGGCGGCGGTCACGCGCGGCCAGATTCAGAACTATGTGGCGGCCGCGTCTGTCGACCTCGCCCGCTAGATGCCAACAGGAACATTGAAGATGCAAGTTTCCCAGAGCTGCAGGCATTGCGGCAAGCCGGTCACGGTGGTGATGGCCGATCTCGGCGCCACGCCCGTCTCGAACGACTATCTGCGTCCTGAAGCCGTCGACGGGCCCGAGCCGTACTATCCCCTGCGCGCCCTGGTGTGCGACAGCTGCAAGCTGGTCCAGCTGCAGGACTTCTTCAAGGAAGACGACCTCTTCCGCAGCGACTACGCCTATTTCTCGTCGTTCTCGACCAGCTGGCTGCGCCATTGCGAGACCTACGCCGCGGCCATGATCGCGCGCTTCGGCCTCGGCGCCGAAAGCCAGGTCGTCGAGATCGCCAGCAACGACGGCTATCTGCTGCAATATTTCAAGCAGAGCGGCGTTCGCGTTCTGGGGATCGAGCCGTCGCTGTCGGTGGCCAAGCACGCCATCGACGAACGCGGCATCCCCACCGAGGTGGCGTTCTTCGGGTCCGCCACGGCCCAGGGCCTGGTGGATCGCGGCGTCCAGGCCGACCACATGGCCGCCAACAACGTCCTGGCCCACGTGCCGGCCATCAATGACTTCCTCGACGGCTTCCGGATCCTGCTGAAGCCGCAAGGCGTCATCACCTTCGAATTCCCGCATCTGCTGCGCATGATGCAGCAGACCCAGTTCGACACGATTTATCACGAGCACTTCAGCTACATCTCGCTGCTGGCCGCCGAGCGCATGCTGGATGTCGCGGGCCTGCGGGTGTTCGACGTCGAGGAACTGCCGACCCACGGCGGCTCGCTGCGGCTTTTCGTTTGCCACAAGACCGCGGACTACGCCGAAGAGCCGCGCGTCGCCGCCGCCCGCGCCGCGGAACAGGCCGCCGGCCTCGACGACATCGACACCTACCGCAAGTTCGCCGAGGCTGTCCGCAAGGTGAAGCGCGACCTGCTGAAGCTCCTCGTGGAGCTCAAGGAGGGCGGCGCGAGCATCGTCGGCTACGGCGCCGCCGCCAAGGGCAACACGCTGCTGAACTACTGCGGCGTCGGCGCGGACATGATCGACTACGTGGTCGACATGTCGCCGCACAAGCAGGGCATGTACCTGCCCGGCACCCGCCTGCCCATTCTGTCGCCGGACCAGATCAAGCAGGATCGCCCTGACTACATCCTGATCCTGCCCTGGAACATCAAGGACGAAGTGATGGCGCAGCTCGCGGAAGCGCGTTCGTGGGGCGGCAAGTTCATCGTCGCGATCCCGACGCCCCAGGTCCTGTGACCCATGCAGAAGCTCGACGAGCCCCTTGAAGGCTGCCTCCTCGTCGAGGGGTCGATCTTTCATGACGAGCGGGGCTATTTTCGCCGGCTGGGCACAGCCGGCGAAGCCGCCGCCCTGGGCATTCCAGAGGCCTTCCGCCAGACCGCCGCCTCGTTCAATCTGCGCAAGGGCACGGTCCGCGGCCTGCACTTCCAGGCCGCGCCCTTTCTGGAACACAAGGTGGTCCAGTGCGTGCGAGGCGCGATCTTCGACGTGATGGTCGACCTGCGCCCGGACTCGCCGACCTACGGGAAGCATTTCGGCGCCGAGCTTTCGGAGGCGAACGGCCACGTGCTGTACAGCCGCCCCGGTTTCGCTCACGGTTTCCAGGCGCTGACCGACGACTGCCTGGTCCTGTATCAGATCTCGCCCGATTTCGTGGCCGGATCGGCCGGAGCCGTGCGCTGGAACGATCCTGATCTGGCGATCGCCTGGCCGCTCGAGGCGGTCAACGTTTCCGAAAAGGATCAGCAGGCGCCTTTTTTTCGACAGCATGATCGCGCTCTCACCGCGTCGCGGCTTTAGATACGGGATCATTCTTGGCTTCGTCAGTCCTCTTCACCGGCGCCAGCTCCTTCACCGGACTATGGTTCGCGGAGGCCATGGCCAAACGCGGGCTGCGTGTCGTCGCGCCCCTGCGCGGCGCCAAGGACTCCTATGCCGGCGTTCGTGGGCGGCGCGTGGAACGGCTCCAGACGGTCGCCCAGGTCGTCTTCGACTGCCCCTTCGGCGAGTCGCGGTTCCTCGACCTGATCGAAGCCGAGCCTTGTGACATCCTGGCCCACCACGCCGCCGATGTTGAAAGCTACACGCAATGGGACTTCGACCCGCTGCGCGCGGTGCAACGCAACGCCGGCGGCGCGCACGCGACCCTGGCCAAGGCGGCCGAGCATGGCGCGAAGGCGGTGGTCATCACCGGCACGGTTTTCGAGGCCGCGGCCGGCGGGGCCGGGCCCGGATCCCTGGCCGCCAACCCGTACGGCCTTTCGAAAACCCTCACCAGCGAGGCGATGCGCCACTTCGCCGCCTGGGCCGGCCTGCGCTTCGGCCGGTTTGTCGTCGCCAATCCCTTTGGTCCGTTTGAGGAACAGCGCTTCTGCTGGTATCTCTTCAAGACATGGCTTTCGGGCAATGTTCCCGTCGTGAGCACGCCGGACTATGTGCGCGACAATGTTCCGGTTTCCATGATGGCGGCCGCCTATGCGGACTATGTCGTGGCGATGCTTGAGGAGCCGACGACGCCGTCCGTGCGCCGGCCTTCCGGGTTCGTCATGAGTCAGGGCGCGTTCGCCCAGACCGTGGCGCAGGAGGCGTCAAAGCGACTCGGTCGAGAGTTTCAGCTGGAGTTGGCTCGACAGGTGAAGTTTTCCGAGCCACACCTTCGCGTGAATGACGAGAATTGCTTGCAGAACGACGAAATTTCTAAGTTCTGGGATCGTTACGTAGAATATTATTCCGCGTTATGGCAGTCTGGAGACCTGAATTGATTTCGACCTTTATCGGATACGGCGTGGATGAATAGCCCCAGTTCGACCATGCGGTCTCGGCGTCTGATGCGCCTGACGCCCGGAAACTCCTTCGCCGAATTGTTCGATTCGTTGAGGCTCTGGCGTCTTTGGACGTCGATGGGCTTTACCGACATTCAGCAGCGGTACCGCAACTCCGTGCTCGGCCCGATCTGGCTCGCCAGCGCGCTGGCCCTGACGATCGCCGGCATGTCGCTGCTCTATAGCCAGATCCTGCAGGTGCCTTTCCAGGACTTCGCGCCCTATCTGGCCGCGGGCTTGATGATCTGGACCTACATCGCCAGCACCGCCACCGAAAGCTGCCACGCCTACGTCACCGCTGAAGGCTTGATCAAGTCGCTTCAGGTGCCCTACTTCGTGTACATCTTCCGCGTTGTCGCGCGAAACCTCATCGTCATGGGGCACAACCTGGTGGTGGTCGCAATCATCTGGCTGATCTTCGGCAAGTTCATGCTGATAAGGCCCGTTGAAAGCCTCATCGGGATTTCGCTGCTGATCTTGTTTTCGGCCGGGGTGAGCGCCGTCTTCGCGGCGATCGGGGCGATTTTCCGCGATTTCTACCAGATCATCACCCAGATCTTTCAGATCCTGATCTTCCTGACGCCGGTGTTCTGGCTGCCGAAGTCCGTCGGATCACGATCCGCCTTCCTGCACTTCAACCCCTTCTATTATATGATGGAAATCGTTCGTGAGCCGCTGCTCGGCAATACGCCTTCCAGCTTCCTGTACATCGGGGCCGTCAGCTTCACCGTCGCCAGTCTGATCGCGGGCTTCATCGCCTATGCCGTCAGCCGCAAATCGATCGTGTTTTATATATGAACTCGGAACGTCTCATCTCACTGCGCGGCGTCACCGTCGACCTGCCCGTGCAGGAAACTCGCGCGCGTTCGCTGCGCAAGGCCGCCCTGGGGATCGCCGTGGGCGGCGTGCTGATGCGGTCTCGCAACGACCACGTCACCGTCCGCGCGCTCAGCCAGATCAATCTGGACGCCCATCACGGCGACCGGATCGCGCTGGTAGGCCCCAACGGGGCCGGCAAGAGCACGCTGCTGCGGGTGCTGGCGGGGATCTATCCGCCCACCCAAGGCACCATCACCACCAACGGCGTGGTCAACGCGGTGTTCGACAGCTCGCTCGGGCTGGACATGAACCTGAGCGGCTACGACAATATCGCCGTCGCCTGCCGCTATCGCGGAATCGACCGCGCGACGATGGAGGGCCTGCGCCCCAGCATCGTAGAGTTCTCGGGCCTCGGCGGGTTCATTCACCTGCCGATGCGGACCTACTCCCTGGGCATGATGGCGCGGCTGGCCTTCGCCGTCACGACCTCGATCGCGCCCGACATCCTGGTCATGGACGAATGGCTGGCCACCGGCGACGCCACCTTCATGGAACAGGCGCAGGAGCGCCTGAGGAACCTGGTGGACGAAGCGCGGATCTTGATCCTGGCGACCCATTCCATGGCGCTGGTCAAAAGCCTCTGCAACAAGGTGGCGGTGCTCGATCACGGCCGCATCGCCTATTACGGCCCGCTCGACCAGCTGCCCGCCGGCGTCTACCCGCCGCTCGACTAGAGCATTTTCGAGCGAAGCGGATTCCGGTTCGCGTGAAGAAAATGCGTCAAAACAAAAGACTAGAGCTCCCGGCCTGATGCAATCAGGTCGGGAAACGCTCTAGGGAGCAGCCGCACAATCGCTGGAGCGTGATCGCCTCGCAGGAGGCCGGTCACGCCCCAACCTTGAGCGCGCCCGCCTCTACCGCTTCAGGATCGTCCCACGGTCGGGCAGGGCCGCGCGGCTACGGAAACCGCCCCAGGTCTGGCTCGCCAGCAGTTCCTTCTCCGGACGCTGCAGAAGGTCGAAATGCCGGGTCTGGTTGTCGCCGATCAGCAGATTGCCCTGATCGCCCTGCCGAAACCCCTCCGACCACGGCCACCAGGCGAGGTCGTAACCCCGGCCGTTGCGTCCCACGACCAGGACCGCCAGGTTCTGGTTCAGCACCCGGTTGGTCATGCTCAGCTCGCCGCTTTCGAACAGGAACGCGTCGTGCCGGCTTTCGATGACCACGTCAGCGGTGATCGTCCGAAACAGCGCCATGTCGAACATGAAGCCGTTGGTCCGCATGTGTGGGTTGGGAAAGGCGGGGAAATCCACGTTCAGTGGCCGCAGGCTTTCGAACGAGGCCGTGGCGCCGACCATCCCCACGCCGGGCCGATCCAGGTTGTCGCTCAGCTTGCGCAGCCATGAGCGGGCGAGAATCTCGGTGTGGCTGTTGAGGAAGCAGACCCGCGTTTCGGTCAGCACGCGGCTGACCCAGAGATAGGCCCCGATGTCGCGACCGAGCTCGGGCACGATCAGCGCGCGATGGGCGACGTCCGCGAAGATCGCCGCGGCCTCGGCCTGGCTCTCGGCGTCCTCGAAACCCTTCAACGCGACATAGAGCCCGTGCTCCAGCCCCGCATCGAAGGCCTTGTACGAGCGCAGGAAGCGCGCCGCATGGTCGCGCCAACCGGCGTCCAGCGAGCGGAGCAGAAACACCACGGCGATGGCGGGGGGATCACGGGGGGGCTGGGTGGTCACAGGTTGGCGACCTTCATCGCGACGGCGTAGTTGGCGGGTCGGGTCGCCAGGGCGTCCTCGCGATAGAACGGATCACGGGTCGTGGCGCGCGCCCAGTTCTGCTGGTGCCAGATCATCGCCTCCGGGCGAGGCGGCTTCCACCGTCGCGGCGTTTCAAGCGCCGCGGACGCCACATGAACCGTGGACAGTCCCTGCTCGGCGAGCTTGAGGCAGTAGTCCAGGCCAGTCAGGTCCGTATCCAGGCCTCGGATGAGCCCCCCCACCGAAACAAAGTCCCGGCGCCAAGTGGCCAGGCAGGCGCCGCCGACCCCCAGGACCTCTCGCGTCACGCACGGCGCCGCGTCGGTCGCCGTGACGCGGACGGGTCCCGGTTCACCGTCGTCATTGGCCAGGCCGATATGCCGCAAGCCGGTCGACCGCTCGACCAGGGTGGCGCCGGCGGCGCCCACGCCAGGCCGCTGAAGCGCCGCGACCAGCGCTTCGATCCATTGCGGCGAGGCCGGCCTGAGGTCGTCGTCGACCATGATCAGGACGTCGCTGTCGCGGCCGTCCGACTCCAGCCAAGCCGGCGCCGCGCCCGAAACCACGTCGGTTTCCCGGCCGGGCTCGCCGATCACGACCTTCAGCGCCGGATAGCCGCTCTCCCGGGCCCAGGCGGAAATCTCGCGCCCCGCGCCGGTCGGGCGCAACACCAGCAGCACGCTCGGCGCGGAGGCCGGGTCGAACACGGCCGGATCGTCGGCGGAGACCTGGCGTCCGGCGTCCGCCAGAAGCCCCGGCGCGTCGGAAATCGGCCGGTGCAGCAGCACGCGCGGAACATGCGCGACGCGCGAGGCGTCGGCGCCGATGGCGCGGACCAGCGCCTCGCGCTCCGTGCGGTCCGACAAGCCGGAACGGACGGAAAAGCACACGGCCCGACCAAGATAGTTGGCCGCGGACAAGTAGGTCGGGCTCCAGTCCGGCTTGAAGAACGGCGCCTGCCGAACGCCGGCGACATCGATCAGATCCTCGTCGCCATAGAGGAGGTCGACCGCGTCGTCCGCGTTCACGCGATCGGCGAAGGCGTAGAGGGCGTCATCGGCCAGCCTGTCGCCCTCGCGCAGGAAGATACGGTAGTCGCAGGCGGTCGCCGACGTGTCGGGTCGGGCCTCGTCCGAGGAAACGACCGTGAAGTCGCGATAGATCTGTTGCGCCAGCGAGGCCCGGGTGGCCGCCGCGTCACCGGCCGGATCCGGTCGCACGACCACCTCGAACCGAGGCCGCACGGCCATGGTCTCGACATGCGACTGGAACTCGATCCGCTCCAGGGGCCGCCAGGCGTCGTCCAGGGCCGTCCAATCGGCATAGCTCATCCGCGCCGGCGGCGGCCGGCGCAGGCCCAGCGACACGATCAGGCTGGTATGGAGCGGACGCCACGCGCCCGGCCGCAGTTCGACCTGGATCTGGACCCGATGCACGCCGCGCTTCAGCCGCACCGCCAGGTCGAAGCCGCAAAACTCCGCGTAGGGCGGCGCGCGCGGATGGGCTTCGCGCACGTCGCCGCGGGCGATCGATCGCGGGGGATAGGTCGAACGACCGATGCGAATGCGCATCCGCGGCGCCTCGGCCTGATCGCGCAGCACGGCCCAGCCGCGCAGCACATGGCGGTCACGAATGATCCTGAGCGGCCTCAAGCCCTTGGGTTCGTCAATCGCGTACAGCAACCGCTCGGAAACCGGCCCGCCGTGAAACATCTTGAAGTACAGACGCCTCAGCTGCGCGCGCACAGGTTCCCGCAGTCGATTCAGCATGTAGGCCGCACCTCAGGTTCCGGAACGCCATCCTCGCGACGCCCCGCACGGAGCGCCCGCTGGCCCGTCTAAAGGCTGGCGGCGCGAGGGCAAGCAAAAACGCCGCCCAACCTTGGGGTCCATGTTTCGACTGGGATTGGCGCGACCGGCATTTGGTTGTTAGAGCATCCCCGACATTGGCTCCTGGGCCGTGACGTTCATGCTTCGCCCGTGCTCCAAGGCTATAAGGTCCCCATGACCCTCGACATCTCCGCCATCCGCGCCGCCGCCGCCCGCCTCGTCGGCCAGATCGAGCGCACGCCCTGCCGCTACTCCCGGACCCTGTCCAAGATCACGGGCGCCGAGGTGTGGGTGAAGTTCGAGAACCTGCAGTTCACCGCCGCCTACAAGGAGCGCGGGGCGCTCAACAAGCTGATGCTGCTGTCGGACGCCGAGAAGGCCCAGGGCGTCATCGCCGCCAGCGCCGGCAACCATGCCCAGGGCCTGGCCTATCACGGCGCGCGCCTCGGCGTGCCGGTGACCATCGTCATGCCGCGCACCACGCCCTTCATCAAGGTGCAGCACACCCGCGACTTCGGGGCCACGGTGGTCATCGAGGGCGAAAGCTATGACGAGGCCAACGCCCACGCCCGCAAGCTGCAGGTCGAGCAGGGCCTGACCTTCGTCCACCCCTTCGACGACTACGACATCATGGCCGGCCAGGGCACGATCGCCCTGGAAATGCTGGAAGACGTTCCGGACCTTGAGATCCTGCCCGTGCCGATCGGCGGCGGCGGGCTGATCAGCGGCGTGGCCACGGCCGCCAAGGCCATCGCGCCCGACATCCGCATCATCGGCTGCGAGCCAGCGATGTATCCGTCCTTCACCGCCAAGATGCGCGGCGTCACCGCCCACTGCGGCGGCCAAACCATCGCCGAAGGCGTCGCGGTCAAGAAGGTGGGCGAGCTGACCTACGGCGTCGCCCGGCCGCTGATCGACGATGTGCTGCTGCTGGAAGAGCCGCATATCGAGCAGGCCGTGGCCCTGTACTGCAATGTCGAGAAGACCATCGCCGAGGGCGCCGGCGCGGCCTCCCTGGCCGCCCTGCTGGCCTATCCCGAGCGGTTCCGCGGCAAGAAGTGCGGCCTGATCCTCTGCGGCGGCAATATCGACACCCGCCTTCTGGCCTCGGTCCTGACCCGTGAGCTGGTGCGGGCCCAGCGCCTGGTGAGCCTGCGCATCGTCGGCGACGACCGTCCGGGCCTGTTGTCGACCGTGGCCAACGTGATCGGCACGATGGGCGCCAACATCATCGAGGTGAACCACAACCGCCTGGCCCTGGACGTGCCCGCCAAGGGCGCGGAGTTCGACATCACCATCGAAACCCGCGACGCCCAGCACACCCAGGAGGTCATGGACGCCCTGCGCGAGAAGGGCTATCCGCCGCGCGCGGTTTGAGGCTCGCGCAGGGCGCCGGAGGCCGATGCGTCACTGACCGTCGCGCCGTCCGGGTGAGCGCCCTGACACGCGGTTTGCAAGTAGACATTGCACTGAACGCCCCTACTGTTGTCGCCTTGGATCACAAGGTTCGGCAATGCCTCGCGCTCCGACCGATACCTCAATGCCTGACCTGTCGGTGGCGCTCGCGGCCGCGCGGCGCCAGATCGCGCGCCTCACCGCTGAACTCGATTCCGCCGCGCTTTCGCATCGCAGATGGCACGTCTTCGAGGGCGCGCGCGGCGTCAGCCGCGGCGACCGCCATGCGCCAAGATCCCTGATTCAGCGCATGATCCAGGCCTATCAGGCCGCCAACCTCGATACCTACGACGGCAATTCGATGTGGACGCTCTACTTCCACGGCAAGCACCTGGACGCCCACAACTTCCTGATGGCCGGCGACGTCGAGGCGGTTTCAAACGCCTGGTCCAATCCCGGCGGAAACTTCATCTTCTGGGGTTTCGAGGAAATCAACCAGAGCTCCACGGCCGCCTATCGCAGCAGTCCGGCCGTCGACCCCTCCCCTCGCATCTACGACAACCTGCTCCGCCTGGCCGAGGCCGCCGGCGTCACGCGGCTCGAATATCCAGAAGCCCCGCAGAGGACGACGTTCGAACCCGTCGAGGCCATACTCGAGGGCCTGGACCAGGTCATGGGCTTCAGGATCGATTTTCCCAATCCGTTTCCAGGCGAATATGGCCTTCAGACCTCGCGCGGCGTCGCGAGCTATCGCGCGATCCAGGCGCTGTATCAGGCCCACCGCACGAAGCTGCTGCTGGCCGATCGCCCGGACGCGAAGGTGCTGGAAATCGGCGCGGGGTTGGGGCGGTCCGCCTACTACTGCGTTCGGGCAGGGATCAAGGACTACACCATCATCGACATTCCGTTCACGAACGCCTCCCAGGCGTTCTATCTCGGGCTGACCTTGGGTGAGGAGCAGGTCGCGCTGAACGGCGAGGATCGTGTCGCGTCGGTCAAGATCCTGACGCCGAGCGAATTCGTCGGCGGCGCCGAGCGTTACGACCTGATCGTCAACTTCGACTCGATGACCGAGATCGACACGGACACCCAGCGATCCTACATGGCTGAAATCATCGCCCGGGCCGACATCTTCCTGTCGGTGAACCACGAGCACAACACGCGGTCGGTTCACGGCTGGATTGCCGAGCTGCTGCCGAACGCGCGCGCCTCGCGCCACCCCTACTGGATGCGCAATGGCTATGTCGAGGAGGTCCTGGTCGTGCCGCCGGCCGCGCAGGACCCCGCGCCGGCCACCTTCATCGAACGGCTGCGCCGGTACGTCATGGGCGCGCGCCGGCCCGACTGATGACGGACGACGCCGCCGTTTTTCACGGCGTCATGGCGTGAAGATGCGTCCAGAGAGCCTGGACGCATCTTCACGGCCGATCGCTACAGCAGTCCCTTGATCATCGCGCGCGCGGCGTCGGCCAGGTCCGGACGCTTCAGCGCCAGGGCCACATTGGCCCGCAGCAGGCCGATCTTGTCGCCGCAGTCATAGGTCTCGCCCTCGTATTCCAGGGCATGGAAGTCCTGGGTCTTCAGCAGGGTCAGCATCGAGTCGGTCAGCTGGATCTCGCCGCCGGCGCCCTTGCCCTGCTGGGCCAGCAGGTCGAAGATTTCCGGCTGCAGGATGTAGCGGCCCGAGATGAACAGGTTCGAGGGCTCGGTCCCCTTCGGCGGCTTCTCGACCATGCCGGTCATGCGGTTCAGGCGGCCGTCCTGGCCGTCCAGGGCCACGATGCCGTACTGGTGGGCCATGCCTTCGGGAGCCGGCTCGACCACCACGATATTGCCGCCCTTCTGGTCATAGGCCTCGATCGCCTGGGCCAGGGCCGGGGTGGAGGACGACATCACCATGTCGGGCAGCATCACCGCGAACGGCTCGTCGCCGATGATGTCGCGGGCGCACCACACCGCGTGGCCCAGGCCCAGCGGGGCCATCTGGCGCACGAAGCTCATCTCGCCGGGCTTGGGCAGCTCGCCCAGCAGCTCTTCCAGCAGGGCGGTCTTGCCCTTGGCGGCCAGGGCCGCCTCCAGCTCGACCTGGTGGTCGAAATAGTCCTCGATCGCGCCCTTGTTGCGGCCGGTCACGAACACGAAGTGCTCGATGCCCGCCGCCCGGCCCTCTTCGACGATGTAGGACAGGATCGGCCGGTCCACGACGTTGAGCAGTTCCTTCGGGGTGGTCTTGGTGCCCGGCAGGACCCGGGTGCCGAAACCGGCGACGGGAAGAACGGCTTTACGAACAGGTTTCATGAAGGCCTCGTGAGCGGTCACAGCGTGGGGATGTTTTCTAAGGCGCGCCGCGAACTCGCGCCACCTCTGTTCCGTGACTGTCCGTCTCAAAGCGGCGACTGCCGAAAATCGGCGCGCGGGTCGGCGCGAAATGGTCTAGCAGGGACGGGAATTTGCCGGAGTTCCTCGTCATGATCCGCCCCCTCAGCCTCGTCCTCGCCATGGTCACGCTCGGCGCGGCCCTGACCCTGTCCGCCTGCGGGCCCAGCAAGAAACAACAGGAAAGCCTGGCCGCCTCGCAGACCTTCCTGGCCGGCAACGCCAAGCAGCCCGGTGTCGTCACCCTGGCCGACGGCCTGCAGTACAAGGTCGTGCGCTCGGGTCCCGCCGACGGCGTCAAGCCCAACCCGACCGACGAGGTCAAGGTCCACTACGAGGGCAAGCTACTGGACGGGACCGTGTTCGACAGCTCCTACGAGCGCGGCCATCCCGAATCCTTCCCGCTGGACGGGCTGGTGCCGGCCTGGAAGGAGGCCCTGGTGATGATGCGACCGGGCGACGAGTGGACCCTCTATGTCCCGCCGGAACTGGGCTACGGCGCCCAGGACAAGGGTCCGATCCCCGGCAACAGCGTGATGGTCTTCCGCATCGAACTGATCGGCGTCCTGCCGTCCGCGGTCCCGGCGCCGAAGGCGCGCGCGTCCTAGAAGACGCCGGCGCCTCCCGGGGCCTTCATCTAAGACGTTGACAGGTCCGCCTCGCGCCGCCGAATCTGGGCTCCGCGCGGGGGGCGGTCCCAGGTGGTGGCAGTGATGATGGTCGGCTTCAGACGCACGGATCACGGTTAGGTCCTTGACCGCGCGTGACCGACCGACGGCGCTCGTTCTCTACAATTGGCGCGGCCAATGGCCGATGCGGCGCTGGGAGCGCCAGCGGATCTTCGCCTGGCAAAACCATTTTCCCGGCCGGACCGTGTTTTTCAACATCGGCTTTCCGTTCGATCCCCGCTGGCTCACGGCCCTCGATCCCGAACTGCTGGTGATCGACGCCACCGCCCTGGCCACCCGCCATGCGCCCCGCGGCTGGTCCGCCCTGCGACGGGCGGTGGACGCGGTTCCGGCCCGGGCTCGGCGCATCGCCGCGCCGCTGGATGAGTTCCTCAGCGTACAGCGCCTGTGCGACTTTCTGAATGAAGCCCGGATCGACCTGCTGCTGACGGCCGTCGAGCCGGCGCTCTGGGACAGCCTCTATCCGCCGGAGGGCCGCGCCTACGCGATCCGCCGCATCCTGACGGCCTATATCGACGAGCCCCTGGTGCGGTTGGCCGGGCGGGTATCGTCGGGCCTGGAGCGCCGGCCGATCGCGGTCAGCTACCGCGCCTGGCAGGCTCCGGCCTGGCTGGGCGAGATGGGCGTGCTCAAGCGCGAGGTGGGGCTGCGAGCGGCGGCCTGGGCCCAGGCGCGCGGCCACATCGCCGACGTGGCGGTCGACGGCGAGCGCCGCCTGGTCGGCGATCGCTGGGTGCGCCTGCTGGGGCGTAGCCGCGCCGTGGTCGGGGTCGAAGGCGGCTCCTCGCTGATCGATCCCGCCGGCGCCCTGCGGGTGGAGGAGACCGCCCCGATGGCGCCCGGCTGGACCCCGCCGCCGTCGGCCCAGGCGCTCGACGCGGCGCATGAGCTCAAGGCGTTGTCGCCGCGCCACCTTGAGGCCGCCGCCACGCGCACCTTCCAGGTGCTGGTCGAGGGCGACTACAGCGGCGTCCTGCAGGCCGGCGTCCACTATCAACCGGTGCGGCGCGACCTGTCCGACATCGACGCCGCGCTCGACCTCAGTCGCGACCCGATCCACGCCCAGGCCATGGTCGACCGCGCCTATGACGAGATCGTCGCCTCCGGTCGCTACAGCTGGCGCAAGGCGGTGCAAGACATCGCGGCGCAGGTGCTGGCGTGAGCGGCCCCTC
>Ga0307515_10009340_pt1 | contig 18976 bp, 3 predicted proteins | sample 17_EM_MG_FD_194513 | JGI IMG/M metagenome (GOLD analysis project Ga0307515, IMG submission 194513) | Populus trichocarpa ectomycorrhiza microbial communities from riparian zone in the Pacific Northwest, United States - 17_EM | ecosystem: Host-associated > Plants > Roots > Unclassified | place...
GTCTAAGGTTCTTTCTAATCTATAAGCTTACTAAAGAAGAAGGTAGAGCATTAAAAGAGTTTATCTAAGAAAACTTACGAAAGGGATATATTAGACTATTGCAACCATTAGCGGGTTATCCAGTACTGTTTATACTAAAGAAAAATGGCAAACTAAGGCTGTGTATCGACTATAGATAGTTAAATAGTATTACTAGAAAGGATAGATATCCTTTACCCTTAATTAGCGAAATCTAAGATAGAATAGGTAATGCGTAAATCTTTATGAAGATAGATCTAAGATAGGCGTACTATTAGATTAGAATTAAGGAAGGCGATAAATAGAAGGCAGCCTTTAGGTTAAAGGAAGGACTATATAAACTATTAGTTATGCAATTTGGGCTTATAAATGTACTAGTAACGTTTTAGAAGCAAATTAATAATATATTAGGAGAATACTTAGATAAATTTGTTATAGCATATCTTAATAATAATATTATTTACTTAATAAATAAGGAAGAATATGGAGAACACATTAAATGGGTTTTAAAGAGACTATAAGAAGAATAGATGTTAGTAGTAATTAAAAAATGCGAGTTCTTTACTAGGAAGACCGATTTCGTTAGATTTATTATTAAACTAGGCCAACTTAGTATAGATCTAAAGAAGATCGAGGCTATAGTAAATTAGTAGGAACTAGAGAACGTTACGCAGTTAAGATTGTTTTTAGGGTTTTGCAATTACTATAGAAGGTTTATAGCGCAATAGTTAAAGGATATTAAGTATTACAGTGCTGTAATGTAAGTAGGCTAAATAACTACATTGTGGTATAAAGAGGAGAAGGAGGTAAAAGGGGGTATTATATATAAATAGTAGGGGCAGCCGCTAAGGCGCTAGTGGTGGGCTAGCTAACAGTAGGAAACAGTGCGAGATAGTACAAGACAGTGCGAGACAGTATGCGTTAGGATAGTGCCGTAACAGTACTCCCCTCCCTAGAAGGTTTAGTCCCTAAACTAAATAAGTAATTTTTACTACAAAGATATTACTTCCGCTTACCGCCCTTAACTGAGCTAATAGCGATTTTCCATGCCGGGTATAGAAAATCTTAATTAGTTAGCTTAATAAATAAAGTTGGTAGAACTCTATACCGCTACTATATAGCGCTTCTTAGCAAAAAACTAACTAATTAAATAACTTTAACCGGCGGTTAAAGTTCTATAAGATCTTAACCACCATAAATTATCTTTATAGTTGGCCATGGCCTTAGCGTAGCTCTCCCTTATCTTATGCCTAGTCTAGGGGTCCTAGCTTCTTAGGGTATTATTTATAAAACTTTAGTAATACGCGCTCGCACCCTTTTAGGGATTTTTTAGGTTCCTAGGTTTTTTTATTATAATATTTCCATTTAATATAGTATATTAAGCCGTGCTTATCTATTTATTTATTATATATATTAAGGATCTTTTTAAATTCCTACTTGTCCGTAATATTACCGTTATTATCCCTTTTAGCTATTCTGCCTATAATATTATAATATTCCTCTTTATTAATGCGTGCTTAACTAGAGATCTCTTTAAGGAACTAGAGGCGGACTTTTAAAGTATAGAAAGACTTATTAACACGGATATAGTCTAAAAGATTAACTACAACTACTCCTCTATAGGCAGCTAGAACGGGCCATAGTCCATCCTAGTTATTATTCTACTTCCTCTTAGGCCGGTTAGTCTTTATATTTTTAAGGCTAACTATAACTATATTATCCTTTTTAAATATTATACCTTTATCTTATTTTATATTAGCATTATCTTTATATTATTACTAGGAGATATAAGCTAGGGCTTTAAGCTAGGTTAAGATGCACTTAAAGCGGTTGGCAATAGTATTAGCTTATAGGTATTCTTTCTTTATATATATAGATAGGGCTAATAGCTAGGGGCCTACTAGTTTAACGCCCAGATATAGGTTATAGCTATAATTGGTAAAGAACGGTAAGATTCCTATAGTCTTATTAACCTAGTTATTTATAGCAAACTTAGTAAGGGGGAGCTAATCTACCTAGTTATCTTAGATAAAGCTTATAAAGGCGCGTAGGTACTTATTTATTGCTGCGTTAATAATCTTAGTTTAACTATCTATTTTAGAGTACTATATAGAGCTAGGGCTTAGGGTTACCTTTAAGCGCTAGTTTAGGTAACGCTAGAAGTTAGAAATAAATAAAGAGCCTCTATTAGAAATAATAGTATTTAAAGCGCTATATAACTTATAGATAGTATAGATAAATACTTTAATAAGCTCTTTAGTGTTTAGGCTAGTAATAGGAATAAAGTGTTTTATCTTCATTAGGCGGTTAACAACAATAAAGATATATCTATATATTTTACTATTATAAAGGCACTTAGGTAGGTTAATAATATAGTTAATAGAGATATCGGTCTATGGGCGGACTAGTAGTTCTAGTAGTTTTAGAAAACTAGGTGGTGCTAAGCGTAGGGTCTTTATACAGAAGTAGAGAGTGTAGTCTTTTATAAAGGTAGCCGTGAACTATAAAATACCTAGCTACTAATAGGTTTAATTAAGGAGGTTTAGCGTCTTAACGCGGCCTAGGTGGCCTGTAGGACCCGAACTATATATATAGTGTACAACTTTTAGTTAGAGTTTAGGTAAATTAGGGATAAATACTTAATTCCTATAGTAGATTAGGCCGTTAATAATTAAATATTTAGATTTATTATAGCGGAGTAACTTTCTAATCTGCTTAGGTTAGCGGCGTGCTTTACGGCCTTTCTATTCGCGTAGCGTAGCCAATATATCCCTAATGAGTTTATTCTCCTTATAAGCATTCTTAATAAGCTCCTTAAGGGGTTTTTTCTTAGGCTTTAGGTCTATTACTATAATAAAGTCTTTAACGCTCTAGTTTTGGGATTTGCTTAGCAGCTCTTCTAGAATAGCGGGGTTAACTTTTTTTAGTAGTAAGATAACGCGGTCTTAGTGTTATAGACGTTTATTACTAGTATTAGCAGGTGCTACGCCTAGGAGATGGCTAAGAGCGTTTAGGATTATAGCTTTAGTGCTAGGCCTATAGGTAATAACAAAGTTAAACTAAAAAAGGAACTTAGCCTATTAGACTTAGCGCTAGTTTAGTTATTTTATTATTATAAAGGTCTAGAGGTTCTTATAGTCCGTAATAATCTTAAATAGTTACTTAGTTCCTTATAGTTTAGGGCGCTATTCTTCTAATGCTTTTATAATTACTAGGAGCTCCTTATTATATATCTTATAGTTATATTCTAGGGCGGAGTGCTTAGTAGAGAAAAATGTAACTAGTTTAAGTTTATTATCTTTACCAGCTTAGTAAAGCACTCCTCCTAAAGCCTAGTTTGAGGCGTCTATCTCTACTACAGTTTTCTTTATATAGTTATAGTATGCTAGGACTAGTGCTATAGTAAATGCTATCTTTAGTATCTAAAAGGCTTATGCTTAATTAGGGCCCTATAACTAATTGGTACTCTTCTTTAGTAGCCTAGTTATAGGTTTAACAACTATAAAGTAGCTTTAGATAAATTGTTAATAAAAGTTCGCAAAGCTAAGAAATTACTATAGTTCTTTAATTAATGTTAGGTCCTTCTATTCCTATAAGGCCTGCACCTTCTTAGGGTCTATAGTTATGCTATTAGTTAAGATAATTAAGCCAAGATATTTTGTTTTAGTAGCATAAAACTTAGACTTATTAATATTAATCTGCAGTCTAGCGTTACCGAGTCTTTAGATAACTTTATTTATATATTTAGTATACTTAATGCGTGTTTTAGAGAAGATAAGGACATTATTAAGGTAAGCAGTGTAGTAGTTATTAAGGGCGTTATATAAAATATAGTTAATATAGTTTTAAAACGTGGCGGGCGTATTATAGAGACTAAATAGTATAACTAATATCTTATAGAGTCCAAACCGGGTAATAAATGCTATAAGCTACTTATAACCTTCCGCAATCTAGATCTAGTTAAACGTAGCAATTATATTAAGTTTAGTAAAGTACTTAGCACTATAGAGTGCGTTAAGTGTCTCGCAGATTAGTGGCAATAGGTACTAATTCTTAATAATAACTGTATTTAGGCCTTGGTAGTTATAGTAGATTTATACACTACTACCAGGTTTTGCAGTAAGGAGGAGTAGTACGGTAGCTAGTAAGGTTAATTTATAGATAAAACCCTTATCCAGCATCTTATTAATCTATTTCTTTATATAACTAAGTTTAGCGAGTAAGAGTAGTCTATTCTTATAATACGGGGCCTACTTTCTAAGTATAATCTCAATTTTATAATCCCATGGTTAGTAAGGGGGCAGCTTATCTATATTCTTAGGGAGGAAGTGTTTAATATATTCGCGAAACTCTTTTAATAAGCATTATAGAATATCTTTACGGGTTAATCCTAGTTTACCTTTTAGGAATTTCTTAATATTAGTGTTAACTATCTTTTGGCGTAGAAACTCAGGCTTAGTTTTTAGGTTTATCTTAAGAAAGTTATAAAAATAAGGGGGTAGCGCTTTACAGGCTTCCTCTATTATATAGTTACCTTCTACTAGCCAGCAGAAAGATTTTTCTAATAGGTTTAGTACTTCTATTAGGCCTATAGGCAGCTCTTTAAGCAGCTATTAGTATTTTTCTTATTTAACTAGTTCTACTAGCTCCGCTATATAAATCCTTATTACCTTTACGTCTTTTTATTTACAAAACTGGGTAAAATTAACGGCATAAGTGTATCTAATGTCGTCTAGGTTAGGGCGTATCTGGTTCTTTAGTGCTATGGCTAGGCTAGTACAGCTCAGTCGGCCCAGGGGGGCGGAAATAAGGCGGCGGCCCTACACGGTACGCGTAGGAGATAGGTATAAGGTTAGGCGTTATAGGGGAGAGGTCTTAATTACTCTGGTTTTAGTCTTAGCTATAACGTCTTTAGCTATTATACGTGTGGTCGCATATATATATAGCAAATAACTTAAAGTTAGGTGTCTTATTAGCTAACCTAGGTTAAGCGGGTATATACGGGGGACTTATAGTTCTAGCGGTGTTTATTTTTTTAGGGATAAAGCGGTAGTTTAGTCTTTTAGGATCTCCGCTTCGTTTATTGCATATATTAGGTTACTAGTATTAGGCACCTCTTCTACTATCAGCTAACAGTATTTAAGCGTTAGCCTTACAATGCGTCCGTATAGTGCTACTTAGTTATAATCGGGAATATACCATAGGAGACAGTTATAGGTACAGTAATTAGAGTTAAACTTAAGCTCTAGAGCGGGGAAGTCTACCCTTAGGTTATATTTTTTAAGCTAGGGCATTCTAAGAATTACTAGTATAAAGGGTAATAATTTTATAATATAGAAAAGTATAGATTCTATATAGTAGCTGATTATTATTTTTACTATAAAGTAGTAGGTAATAAAGCTAGATGGGAGTCTATTAGTAAGGCGGAGTGGTTTTAGAACTAGGAGTCTTTTTATTATAATATTATGCTTTTTTATAAGCGAGTCTTTGTCTATAAATACTAGTACTATACTACCGGTGTTAATAAGGCTTACTATTTTAATAAAAACTTATAGGAGTAGGTTATATAGTAAGGAGAGGTAGGTCTAAATAAGGATAGCATTTCTATCGTTATTTACTGTTCTAAGATTAAGTAGTAGTTAACTTAAAATAAGATCTAACTAATCTAGTAGTATAAATCTAATCTTTTTATCCTCCTCCCCATATAGTTCTAACCCTTAAAGGCGACTTAGTTTAAGGGTTAGCCTTTTAATAACTAACTTATAAGGCTTAGCTAGTAGCTATAGTCTTAGCTAGTATATCCTAACGTATTGGTCTCCGATGGTATATATATGCTAAAGGGTACTTTACTAATAATATAGCCAGTCTTACAATTGGTAGCAATATAAAGCACTTATCCGTAGTTCGCGTATAGGACTATTAACTAGGGCTATATTAGGGAAGGCTATTATAGGGGCGGGTTTCTATATCTAAACTCACGTCCTTATCCGCGATTACCGTTTCGGTTACTATCCCCTTTACTAAAGAATCCACCGCGGCTAGAAGGGGGTTAGCGCGGTAGTATTAGAAGGGGATTTAGGTTTATCCTAGGGTCGTAAGCATCTTTCTAGTGGCTAGGTTAACTACATGCTATACAGAGTCTGTTATCTATATAGTATCTTTAGATATCGTTAGGGAGGCTACTACTACCGCTACCAAATTTAACGGCGTTAAGGTCTATTAGGTTATTCTATAATACTAGTGCTAAGGTATTATTATTAGGTAATATAGGTTAATAGCCGCCAGTAGTACTTAGCTTAGCGGTATTTAGCTTTATATAGTAGGTATAGTTCTATAGGTTATAAGCAAACACGTCTATCTGCTTACTCCAGCCTTTATAGTTAGTATCGCCAATCTTACAGCTAAGGGTAAGGGCTAGGTCTTTCATCTTTAGGAAAATATTCTTTTTAAGCAAGTCTACTTTTTGTTCCTTAGTCTTATTTGCTTTAATCATTAACTTATTAAGCTCTGCTTTCTAGGACTAGTAGTTACACTCGCCCTAGCTTAAGGTATCTAACTTATTTTTAGCCGCTTGGGTTATATTAATAGTCTTATAGTGCTTCCTTATATATATAAGCATAGACTCTCGGTTAGAGAAGGTCTATTTGCTTAAGTTATTTAGGTATATATATAGTATATTAAGGCCATGCTTAACATAGTTATAGGCCTTATTTATTAGCATGTCTAACATATAAAGGACTTTATACATTAGAGTCTTAAAGCACTTTACATCTCTCTAAAAAATGCCTTAGATCTTCATTTCCCATATCTTAAATTTTTCTTATTTTTTAATTGGTGATCCCTTACCATCAAATAGGGTTAGATCTTTTACTTCACGCTTTTTTCTACGGGGCTCAGTTAGAAGAGGGGAGCTAGTAGCTATATTCTTCTTGGTAATAGTCTAGGTAAGTATAGTAATCTAAGAGCTTAGACTTTATATAGTCTTAGTATATATAAGAGCTTATTATTCGTTTTATTATACACATAATTTAAGCGTCTTAAGGGAGTTAATTCTATGCTAAGCTTCTTTAAGTTAAGACTTTATAGTTTGGCCTTCGTCGTAGACGGCTTAGAGGCCGTTCTTAACACTAGTTAAAAAGGTTATACATATAGAAAGGTGCTAGAAGGTTCCTGCTACATTAAGGTCCTTAGGGTACTCCGGGCCATTCCTAATTGCCCAGGCAATGTAGGTGTAGGAGGTATTAAAGAGGCAGGCGAGCGCTTCGCGTAGGTTCGTTAACGGGGTATTATCTATATTATAGTCGCCCATTTCGAGGGATCTAGGTAAGGCAATTAAAATCTATAAGGCTAGCTATAATGTTAAGATTATCTATAACTATACTAAGATTGTTTAAGATTATATTAAGATTGTCTGGGACTGTGCTGGGGTTGTTAGTCGCGCTAGGTCGCGATTACACTGGGAAAACGGAGACAGTATACTTAGGAAGAGGGAAAAAACAAAGGTCGCAACGGGGCGCAATTAGAGATACCACAAACTGTCACAGTACTATAATGCAAGTAGGCTAAATAACTACATTGTGGTATGAAGAGGAGAAGGAGGTGAAAGGGGGTATCGTATATAAATAGTAGGGGCAGCCGCCAAGGCGCTAGTGGTGGGCCAGCCAACAGTAGGAAATAGTGCGAGACAGTACGAGATAGTGCGAGACAGTATGCGTCAGGACAGTGCCGTGACATCAAGCCATTTATACGGTTAATAAAGAAAGAAGAACTATAGGTATGGGGAAAAGAGCAATAGGAACTATTTAAGAAAGTTAAGAGGTTGTTTACCTAGGAGCTAGTTTTTAAGATCTATTAACTAGGTCTAGAGACGATTGTAAAAATAAATACATTAGACTTTATACTAGGAGTATGCTTTATATAGAAGTATTTAAACGAATAGTATTTAGTAGCATACTATAGTTAGAAAATAACACTACTAGAGTTAAACTATAATATCTATAATAAGGAGTTATTAGGTATAGTTATAGTATTAAAGGAATAGAGAGCATTCTTATAAGGCATAGAGAAACTATTTATAGTTAAGACGGATTATAAGAACCTAACAGGATTCCTAACAATAAAGGAACTTAACTAAAGATAGGTTAGATAGGTAGAGATGCTTATAGAATACTATTTTAAGATTTAGTATACTAAGGGTACAGATAATATAAGGGCAGATGCTCTAAGTTAAAAGGCTAAACTATAAAATAATGAGAAGCCATTAGGGGCTTTATTGTAAAAGGATATAGATAGATTAATTAGATATAATTATCTGAAAATTATAGCAACTTAGGAAGAACTAGAGAAAGTTTATAAGTTATTGAAAAGCTTTTAGGTATAAAGAATTCTAAAGGTATAGCTAAAAGATCTATAAATAGATATATACGAAAACTGAGAAGCAAAGTATATCCTAAAGAGTATAGCAGAGCAATTTATGGAAAATTTCTATAAAGGACTAACTTAAGGATACAACGGGGCTATGGGCTTAGTGTTAAGACTCTAAGAGGAGTATATTATTGACGGAATCTAAAGGATAACTAGGAAGGTCACTAGAGAGTATCTAGATTACTAAAAAAAATAAACTAATAAGGTATAAGCTATATGGAGGGCTATAACCTATTAAAATACTAGAGAAACTATAGGAGGTTATATTATAGGACTTTATTATTAAGTTGCTAAAATTAAGAGATCCTATTACCGGATAAGATTATAACGCGATTTTAGTAATAGTAGATAAGCTTATAAAGTGGGGATACTTTATAGCGTGTATAGAAGAGATATTAGCAGAAGATGTCGCTAGAATCTATATTAAAGAAGTATTTATAAGATATAGAGCACTAAGTAAAATTATATTAAATAGAGATCTAAGATTTATAGCAGTATTTTAGGAGGTATTCTTAGCGGAGTAAGGAGTTTAAGTAGTAACTTCTACCGTATATTATCCGCAGACAGACGGTTAAACGAAAAGATTAAATTAGACACTAGAGCAGTATTTAAGGCACTATATTAATTACGTATAGAATAATTAGGTATTATTATTACTAGTAATAGAGTAGATAGAGTATACGTATATTACGTATAAGAAGGATTTTATAGGAGTACGGTTGTGTATTTAAGGACCCTTAGTCCCTACCTAGATAGTTTCTTCCTTATAGTAATTCTTAGAATATAATTAGAGTTAATCTGTTAGGCAACTACTCCACCAGTTATTATTACGTTGTTGATTTACTTGCAATACCTACACATCTAGCCCAATAACGAGCCTATTGTAGTACTTGCTATAAGGTTCCGTTACACCTATCCTCCGCAACTCTACCCTTAACCAACGCGGCTTCCCCCCTTAGATAATTGACGTACGCCGAATAGCAGATATATTACTCGCAGCGCATAGCTAGGATCCGCCTCCTTAGCTAGTTAGCAAAAACTAGGTATTACGATTTATTAACACCCAGCCAGAGCTTTAGACTAAGTGGAATTATAAGTTCTACTTATAGCGCGTAAAATGCGAGGATTTAGATATAATACGCGCGTGGTTCTAGCTTATAAATAAGACGCGTTAAGCGTATAGCGTACTAAAGGAAGATATATATAACTTTAACAAGACTAGCTTTATAATGGGTATAGCTACGACCTTAAAAGTTATTACTAGCTCTAATATAATAGGCCGCGTAATTACTATTTAGCCAGGCAATTATAAGTGGGTAATAGTAATTAAAGGGATTAACGCGACTAGGTAGGCTATCCTACCCTTTATTATCCTAGCAGTAAAGCTCTACTAGGTAGGCTAGTACTAGTCTCTACCTCCTAACTAGGCACTCGCTGTTAGTAATAATGGCTAGATAATAGACTAGCTATAATATAAGTAGATTAAGTACTTTAATAGCTATATAGAGGCTTATATATAGGGAATCTACTACCTACTTATCCTAGACGGGTATAATAGCTATACTACGCCTAAGTTTAATTAGTACTATATAGAATATAAGATTGTTATACTTTGTATACTAGCGCATACGTTATATTACCTACGGCCACTTAATATAGGCCGCTTCTCTCCTCTTAAGCATACGTATAGCCTTAAGATTTAAGAGCTAGCCTACTAGGGAGTTTTCCATATTAATAAGGGAGACTTCCTATTAGTCTACGTAAATGTATAGCCCTCTATCCTCTTAGAGTAGAATATTAAAAGCGGATTCCTAGCTATAGGCCTAGTACTATATATAGTGGCCGTAGCACACCTATACTGCGTATATGGTTTAGGTGTATCCCCATTATACGCAGTAGTAGTATTATTTTAGGCGTAGTCTGTAGTTATAGAGCCTTATATTATATATAAGGCCGTTTATAATTATTCCTTTTTAAATAAGGAGTTTTTGTATTCCTAGTATATATATACTAATAATAAGGGAGCTATATATTCGTCTAGCGTCTCCTTAGTAAGTCTCTGGCGACCCTTATATCCTCTTATTGTTTTTATTATTTACTTAGTTTATATTTTCCTATTAAAGCTATTTAAGGAATACTAAAAGCGAGATCCGACCCATACTGTCCTATAGGGGTTCCTTTCCGTCTTATCCTATCCGTACGGTCAAGCTGAGAGTGAGGATCTCGTCTGTTACTAATGCAGCGGCGTTACATCGTGGCTAGAGGGCGCTTTTGAATGCGTCGTCCTTGACGCTGTTAGAACAGCAGAGTTTTCGCGGGTCTTGGCGTGCTAAGAATTGAAAAACCATAAAGACAACTTATCACGAACAAAGGAATGGTTTTAAGAACTACCTAATATCTTCTTACCTAGGCTCCAATCTAGGGCTATAAGCCAGCGCTTGTATTTACTAGTAGAAGTAATAGGTAGATCTAAGGGGACAATAGGGCACCTTTGTACTTATTCCGCTCTAAGACTATCTAGCAGCGAGGGTATAGAAAGAATCTCAACACCGTCAACCACATTTAGCGACATTAATCCTCCCTTTCTACGCAGCGGCGTTAACCTTTCTCTGGGCAGCGATATTAATCTAAAACGGACTAAGAAAGAGCTAGGACGAACCTATACGTAGCAGCGTTAACCTTTCTCTAGGTAGTGACGTTAATTTAAAACGGACTAAGAAAGAGCGAGGACGAACCTATATAGGTAGGCTAGAACGGACTTAGATGTAGGTATTAGTTAAGATAAAAGGATAACAAGTTTAGTTAGTAGGCGGCTAAGGGATAATAGCTGCGCGGCGTTGAGTTATTATAGGCCCACGCCTATAAGATACGGTTGGCCTATTATCGTAAAAGCGTTATAGGTAACGCGAAGTAGCTAGTAACGGCTATAGGGTGTAGTATATAATGGTAGTAATAGATAACTCTAGAAACCTTACCCCTTTACTAGGCTCTAACTCCTAATAAACCTATCTTAAAGAAAGGATTAACACCTTATTAACGACACTATCTATATAGCCTAAAAGGACAGACGCGCGTATCGGTTTATCTAGGCAGGGTAGGCTATAAGGATAGGCTTATAGAGCAAATTAGGTGTATATAGGCAGTGGCTAGTTTTGGCTGGCTAGCTGCTATAGAAGCAGATAGACGTTAAGGGGCGTCCGAAGTGGAAAACTATAGTAGAGGGCCCTAGTAAGAGGGCCTCCGCAACTCTGCTTTGTATATAACTCTTATAGCTCTATAATGTAAATATATCCTAGCGCCACATAAGGCTTATAAAGGTAGAGAGTATAATTAATACGCTGCTTAGAACTAAGTATATAGGGCTTAATAGATACCTCTACTACCGAAAAGTACCAGGGCACCTAACTCCGGCCTGCCTATGCGGCTATAGCCAATAATTAACAATGTACGTAGTGGTGTTTTGCCCCAGGCACGCTGCTAGCCAGGCGGAAATATATTACTATACTGGAATATCCTTATATAAAGAGCTCCTAACTAAGCTAAAGGCTGCTAAGGTAGTTGCGGACTAGTTTATATAGACAAACCTCTTACTACACCTTTTAGTTGCTAGAGAGCTGGCTAGGGTAAAGAGAGGAGGCTAAGAAGTGCTTTAAGAGGCGGAGGATAGATACTGTAGGGATGGTAAAATATAGTAGAATTTTGCAAATAGCAACCTGGCAGAAGTTAGCAGAACTTTAGTAACCTAGTAGAATTTGGCAGAACTTATTAACCGGGTAGAATTTAGTAGAATTTGGCAACCTAATAGAAGTTGGCAGAATTTTGGCAACCTAATAGAATTTGGTAGAGTTTTGGCAATCTAATAGAATTTGGCAGAGTCTTGATAACCTAATAAATTTTGGCAGAATCTTGGCAACCTGGCAGAATTTAATAGAATTTGGTAACCTAATAGAACTTAGTAGAGGCTAATATCCTAACAGAACTTAACAAAACTTGGCAAGGTATAGAGCTATATATATTAACGCAGATGCAAACGACGGAACCTTTTACACTACCACTAGCCTTATAGGCCATCGGCTTATGCCCTACCTAAATAACTAGAGCAGCCAGGAACGGAACCCAGGCCCTAACTATATACCCCACTAGATAGACCTAGGAGTACACATTAAGATGGCTTTTCTATAGCGCCTTAAAGAGACGTCTACTCATGCTTAGCAGTTACTAATTAGAAGAGAGGCTATATAGGCCGTATAACAAGAGAAAAAAAGGTTTTATCCGGCCCGAGCGGTACGGTTCCCCTCTTATATATATATATATATATACCTATATAGACCCGCTACATGGACCCTAACGGGAGCCGCAATAGCGTAATTGAATATTATAACATAACATATTAAAGCTATTAGATTTAGGTAATCTTAAGTCCTAGTATAAGGCGTTCTATTTATCTTACTATCTCCTATATAATTACTATATTGTCCGCCTAACGTCCCTTTTCTACCCTAAGGCTTATAGAAACCGCTAGGACTTTAACTAGATAGTCCTTATAGAGTACCTTTATGCCAATATATTCTCCTAGCCTGTCCCTTACCTTTATAACTTGTTCCTTTACCTATTAGTCCTTTAGGGTAACTTTAATATCTCCACTTTTAAGGTATTAGACTATAATAACGTTATAAACCTCTTTATAAATCTCTATAAGGACTTCTGTTTCTAATTATCCCCTAAGTCCCTTTACTTTTTCTATATTTAGTTATATTATAATTATATACCTAGTTATTATCTTAAGGGGGTTAAATTCCCTATACTATAGAAGCGTAGCTATAGCGGCCTAAGTGCAGTTCGCCGGTAAAAGGGGGTTTTGTTTATTTTTAATTTTACTTAGCCGTTAGAGTATTTAATTAAGGGTTTGCTAGAGGGGCGCCTAAGGTTTACTAGACTAGCAGAGCTATTCTACTAGCTATATTAGATTATTATAGCTAACGGTAACTCCCCCGTAATTCTAGATACTAAATACGTCTAATAGGCTTTATATTTTATTAGATGCCTTTTTAATAAAGGTATTTCCGCTTTATAGTATAGTATTTACCTATCTTTGTTATAGAGGGCTATTGCTAGGCATGGTTCTGGCGGTCGCGCGTAAGTGCGAACCACCGTCGTTTAACGTGTGCCTCCCCTGCGATGTATGCATCTTAGGGGGATTCTCTAGGTGTTTTTTAGGGTTCTTTTGGTTGGTTTTAGTCTTTTTAGGCCGGGTGCAGCAAGAGCTCCGGGAATTTTAGTAATATATAATAGTTATCTTATTAGTATATTATAAAGAAAGTTAAGAAGCTACCTATACTATTAAAAGATATAATATAGCGAACTTAGTAATGAATAGGTAGATAATATAGAGCGCTAATCTATTAATCTTTGCCTAAAACTTATATCGCGTAATATTTATTCCTAGGATAAAGTAGTTTATAAAATTTCCGACTAGCTAACCTATAATAGCTTAGTATAAAATGCTAGCGGAGAAATTATTAAGTATACCGAACACAATGTTTATTAAAGGCATTATAATATTTAATCTAACTAACGTAAAGCAACATACAGTAACCAAAAAGTAGTTAAACTTAGTCCTGTAGAAGAAGACGCGCTAGTTATAATAAGCTAGTACTAGAAATCTACTAAAAGGCAACTACCTACGAAATAATTCTTTAAATAAGCCTGTAGAGGCTTCTTGGTCTTTTTAGCACCCTCTTTAGTCCTTTTAAGTACTTTAGCAACATTATCGCCCTCTATAGTTCTAGTTGTAAGAATTTATACCTTAAGTATAGCAGTCTCCGCTTTAATAAAAGCCGAAGGCAGTAATAGCAGCGAGTTGCCCTAATTAAGAGGACTTATAGTTATGGGTTAAAGTAAGAGAATACGCGTAGAGTTAGAAAGGGTATTATTAAGAACATATATATAGCTAAGCAAGATTAAACACTTGTTATAGGTACAAAAGTTAGTGACTAAAAAACCGTTAAATAAGTACTGGGTATACTAAAATAAGTTATAGGACACCTTTTAATTAGCCTATTTAAAAGTTAGTAGTTTTAACAGCCGTAACGTTTAGTAAATTTTATATAAATTTTATATAAAACTCTTCTAGCATTATTTAATTCAAAAACCTATTTTTATTATTCTTTTTTTAATATTAGTTACGTTATAGTGTTACCTTAGAAGCTTAGACTAAGAAATTAATTATACGGATATGGAAATATCTACGCCGTCTACTAGGCTGATTTAGAACGGCAATCGTTTTCTTAGTCTAAGAGACTTTAGCAAGATTTATAGAAAACCTAAATATAGTTTATATAAGAAGACCTTATTAACTTTAACGAAATTAATCTACCTTCCTATAATACCTATTAATATTAAAAGTACACTAAATTATAGAGAAAAGCCTACTCTATAAGTTATAAGATCCTTAGCTACTTATACCCGCGTAATATTAAGAGGAAGTCGTTGCCGTAGAGGCCATAATTCCACCTCTGCACTAATAAGCCGCGTAGTAACCACTAATACTAAACGCTTACGCCTACGCTGCCCGCCCTCTCTATAACTAGCGGATATTCCATTTACAGATATTTTATCTATAGATATTCTATCTACAAATTGGACAAAGACGTTAAAGAAAGAAAAGGTTAATATTATTAAGGACCTTCTATAAAAATAGGGTTAGTCTTTTTAAACGCTAGTCTTTAAGTACTTAGAAAGTAGAAATGGATATAAAGGTAATAAAAAAAAGAAAAAAATAAGGGACCTACTTATTGCTTTACTAGAGGATAAGGAAATATAAGAAGAACTTGTTAACACGCCTAATACTTATATAACGCTAGTAACCTATACTATCCGCTATATCTAAAAAGAGCTCCGCCAACTATAGTTATAACGTAGCTCCTTTAATATATAGACTCTAGATATAGAGTTTAGAGATATTAACCTTAAGAATATAGCTAAGTTTATTTAGCAGCATAGTCCGCTACTATTCTAGCTTATTAAGGGGATATCCATACTAAATAGAGAGGAGCGTAGTTGGGATCCGCACGGCGGATGTATAGTTATAGTTGCCTTTATATTCCTATTAGGGTTTACCTAAAACTTTACAAACGGTTTCGCCCATACTTAGTTTATACCTTTAGGCACTTAGTATAAAGCGCTATATACTATCTTTCTTATATAGCCTAAGTCTAATTAATAGTTATATAACTCTTAATACTAAAAAGCTTAGGCTAGCCAACCGTTCTAAGGAAGATATTAGCGACTTAGTCAATCAAGACACGAGTACGGCAAGAGGGACGCGTAAGCCTATACGATTAGTAGTCTATAAATAAGGATTTAAAGCTAGAGAAAGGAAAGGAGAAGAATAGTAACGCCGTTAGATGTTTTATGCGGTCTTTAAGTCACGTAAGCTTATATAACTCTAAGTCCACTATAATCTACGTCTACCATAATCTACGTCTACTATAATCTACGTCTACTATCATCTACGTCTACCATAATCTACGTCTACCATAATCTACGTCTACCATAATCTACTGTTTTCCACTAGCGCCGTAATATTACCCCCCCCCCTCCAAAAAAGCCTGCCCTTAGGCTTTGTATATCCGTATTATATCTATAGGGCATTCTTATCTTTATACTTAATAGGCAGCTTATTGTCTTCGCTATACTAGCACTCTATTTACTTATTAAGGTACTTTAGGGGTCTGGGTTTATTAGGGTAACTGCTATAAAACTTCTAAAGCTTATAGGGTACTAAGTGGGGTTTAGGTCGTATCCCTTCCAACTAATACAATATTTTAACGTTCCCCTTGCAAGCTTATAGGCTAGTATTTCTTTAATTTCCTATTTATTATCGCCGTTAACTTAAATTAGTAGGGGAGGTTCGTTCTTTTGTCTGGGTAAGGGGTTATTTATAGCTTTCCGTAGCTTATTTAGTAAAAAGATAGGGTAAACCTTAATTGAATCCAGGAGCTTTACTTTATACGAGTTACCTATCTTCTTAAGGACTTTGTACGGTCCCGCTATCTAATAGTCTAGCTTACGGCTAGGCCGTTCCTTTTTTTAGTTCCTTGTTATAACCTAAACTATATCGCCTATAGTAAAGTTAGGCTCACGCCTATACCTATTTACCTATTATTCTATTAATTTTTAAGCCTTTTTTTAAATTTGTACAGGCTACTATATAGGCCTCTTCTAAGCGCTTGGCGTACTGCTAGGCTTCCTTATAAAATAGCTTCTTGTATATAGTCTGTGGTCCTTCTAGTCTTTCCTAGTTAAAGCTTATATAGGGTAAGTAACCTATTTTTAGTTAAATAGGGGCAAACCTAGGAGACTTGTGGGGTAGGGTTACTTAGGCGTAGTTTATTAGGGGAAGCAGTTTAGCCTAGTTATCTTAGAAATAGTTAATAAAGGGTCAAAGTCTCTAGTTTGGTATTAATTTATAATCTCCGTCTAACTATCTATTTAGGGGTAATATGCTATAGAAAGCTTTAGCCTAATACCTAGGATCTGGGTAAACTCGTTCTAGAAAGCCAATATAAATTACGGCCTAGAATTAGATATAATAGTATCTAGTAGTCTATAAATTTAGTAGACGTAATAGATATACAGTTAAGCCGCCTCTTTAGTATTAATATTCTTATAATAGGGAATTAAGAAAGGGCGCTTACTAAAGCGGTTAACTAGAATTATAACTATATCGTATCCTTTACGGTCTAGAGGCAGTTTATAGAAATCTATAGAGATATACTACTAAGGGCGTTCTAGTATTAGGAGAGGTTTTAATAGTCCTAGGGTTTTATCCTATAGGATTATAGACCTATAGTAGCTGTTACAGTTCTATATATACCAGTTAATATTTATAACTATTCTAGGCTAGTAGTAATAGTTACCAATAATCTTATAGGTCTTATTTTTTCTAGAATAGGCTATAGAAACCTAAGTATGTGCTTCGGCGATAAGCCGAGTCTGTAAGTCCTTTTCCTCTATTACTACTAGCCGTTCCTAGTACTTAAGCAGTCCATTTTTAAGTGACTATAGGCTAGTAGCGTCCTTTACCTTTTTGCGGCACTCCTATAGAGAAGGAGCCGTATAGTTGGCCTATAGTAGTTTATTAATAAGGTTAAGTTCTAAGGAGTTAATAGGGCATATCTTGGCGCCTAAAGAGTTTGTATTTAGTTCTATTTATATTTAGGGGTTAAAGTACTCTAGTTATAGTAACGTCTAGGTCTATAATAAGATCTTTGCGGCCATCTGGTTATTTAGGTCCTATTTACGCCTTATAAGGGCGTCCGCGCGGTTTATAGCGCCTGGCCTATATATAATTAGGAAATTAAACTAGGAAAGGATATTCGCCTAACGCGCTTGCTGGGCTATAAGGGCTTTAGTTATTATAAAGTATTCTAAGGCTTTATGGTCTAAAACTACCTAAATAGGCTTAGGGGTCCCCTCTAGCTATGCGCGCTAGTGCTAAAAGCTAAAGATAATAGCTAGTATTTCTTTGTCGTAAATAGGGTATTTTAGCTTAGTATCTATTATAGTCTTTAAATAGTATATAATAGGGTACTATTCTCCGTCCGGTTGCTTCTAGGAAAAGATACTAGCTATAACGTCGTCTAAGGCGTTAGTTTTTAGCCTTAAGGGCTGTTCCGAGTAAAAGTAGGCGAGTAGTAGGGCCGAGACTAGCCGTTTCTTAAGCTTGTTAAAGGCCTGCTTATATACGGCGTTAAAGTAAAAGGGCTAGTCCTTTTAGGTAAGGTAGTTAAGGGGTTTAGCAATCTTACCGTAGCCCTTAATAAAGCGTTAGTAGAAGTTATAGAACCCAAGGAATAATTATGCCCCCTTTACGGTCCGTGGGGGTACCTACTAGGTAATTATAGCCGTTTTCTCTAGGTTAGTCTTGATTTCATCTATACTAATAATAAACCCTAGGTACTATATACGCTTAACTCTAAATTTTAACTTCTTAATATTAGCCTAGAGGCTAGCCTTATAGAGCTATTATAGGATTTTATAGATGTGCTTCTTATAGTCTAGCTTATTTTTAGAGTAGATTATAATATTATCTAGGTAGACCATATAGAAGTCGCTAAGGTAGTTAAAGAGTATGTTGTTTATATACCGCTAGTATATAGCTAGTCCGTTAGTTGATCTAAAAGGAAGTACCTTATATTTATACGTTTTGTAATAGGTTTAAAATATAGTAAGATCCTTAGACTTAGGGTTTATCCTAATTTAGTAAAAGGCCTAGCGGATATTAAGCTTAGTAAAGACCTTAGCTCTACTTATTTAAGCTAGAGTCCTATTAAGTAGGGGTAGCAGATAGCGGTCCTTACGGGTTATATTATTTAGCTTATAGTAGTTAATACAGAAGCGGAGTGTTACGGCACTGACGCGCGTAACCTGGATAGGGCCTAGTCAGGGGGGTTCGCTTACGTCTTGGCTCCATGTATATAGACGTGTCCTTTCCACGACCTTCTTCTGCTCCTCATCTTGATATCCGGGT
>Ga0307515_10009341_pt1 | contig 18974 bp, 13 predicted proteins | sample 17_EM_MG_FD_194513 | JGI IMG/M metagenome (GOLD analysis project Ga0307515, IMG submission 194513) | Populus trichocarpa ectomycorrhiza microbial communities from riparian zone in the Pacific Northwest, United States - 17_EM | ecosystem: Host-associated > Plants > Roots > Unclassified | place...
CTGAAAACCAAGATGCCTAAATGCATGGCAAATGCCTATTTTCATAGGCCAAAATTTGGAACTATTGATTTGATGACTAATTGTTGAGTGGGTGGCCACCTCTTGACTTGGTAACAATCCTTATCTTCTTGTCTGCAGAAAACGTCATTGCTAACATCAGAATTTGAACAGATAGTGATCATGCAAGTTCTGGGAAATTGTCTCAGCTTTCCAACAAAATAAGAATGAGATCATTTGGACTTCTAGAACTTGAGATATGGGCTGAAAACTGAACAGTGTCTGGGCTGCAGAACAGATTCTGACTTCTTTGTTGTTGCTACAATTTGAACTTGAAAACGATCTTTTTGAATCTTAGACTCTTCATGAAAGTTTTAGGCCTATGTCTTAGCTTTCTATCCATATAAATCAGACCTAAATCCAAGTTCTACAACTCTAGTTATGATCCAATAACCGAATGGTGTTCCAATTTGAATTTAACCAGCATCTCTTTTCTAAGCTTAGCCCTATCTTTGTCTTCTCAATTTCTGTAGTTAAACTCATCAATCAATCCTTTGATTTATGTGATAGGCTTGTATTTAAAATGAGCATTTATCATAAATTAAAGATATCTTATGTTATCAGACTTGTTATTATAAAACATGCTTAAGTTAGGGAATTTAATGATACTTCAAGTGCAAAATGATGATATAAAACCTTGATAAAAATACATTTTTAAGTACTAATCACATCCTAACAAACTTCTCTTCTTCTTCTTTTTTCAGGTGGGTTAGGTCTGGCCTAGCCATTTAAGCGGGGCTAAAACGGATTCAACCCATGACGCGCATGGTCACTGGCTCGATCTAGTGACCATGCTAATTAATTTAGCCACTGCATGTAGAATGAATTCTACATGCAGTGACCATAAGGGTGGGGATGAAGAAGAAGAAGAAAAAAAGAAAGGAGAATGCTTGCTTTACTAGAGGAGGAGAGCTTCTAGTGGCTAAAAGGCTCGGCTGGTGGCTCATGGTGGCATAGAGGCGACTCTGTGATGTCAACTAAGTTACTGAGGTTGCTGGAGGAGAAGATTGTGGTGGAGAAGAAGGAGTTGGCGGTGGTTATTCCAGACACAGGGGTGGCTGGCTGGTGGTTGCGCTGACGACTCATGGTGGAGTTGTCAATGGAGAAGTCGATGGTGAGGTGGCTGATGGCCAAAGTTGTGGTGGCAAAGAAAGAGAAAGACGATAATGAAAAAAAAAGGGTGGGGACTGGTTTTTTTCAAACTTTGGCCTATAATTTCTCCCCCTCTAGCCATGGAATCCACCCCTATTTATAGGGGGTGGAAAAGGGACATGTTGTCTTTTATGGTGCCAAATCTTGGCCCTTGATTCAGCTTGGAAAGATCCCAACCTTTAGCTCGAAGTTGCCATCATTACTTGAAAAAGTTGTTGTAAAAGGGTTGGTTGGGTTGGTCACTTTGGGGTGGCGCCGAGGCTGCTGTGGTGTCAATCGACCAAAAAAGACCATACTAGGGTGTAGTTAGATGTCAGGCCATTGTTTGCGTGCAAGTTTGATCAAATTTGATGGAGAGATAAAGCATTAAATATCCCTAAAAAGTGGCTACTCAAGCAAAATTTCTAGCGAAAAGGGAGGAAGATAATAAACAGTACCAGACGACTCGTCGTCTAGTGTGTGTCTTTTTTTTTTACTATTCAAACGACGTTGTTTTGGTCAAAACACGTCGTTTCATTTAAATAAAATAACATTGTTTCAGCTTTTAGGGTTTTCATTTAGGGATTTGGTCAAAGTTCAATTTGGTCCTCTAGCTTTTAATTTCTTTCAATTGCACTCCTAATTGAACATTGACCATAAACTTCTAATTTTATGTAATTTTGCCCTTACCAAACTTAAATGTTAGCCCCGAATTTTAGTGCTTTTTTTCACATTAGTCCATAGTCTTGGATTTAGGTAATTTGACCCTTAATTAACCATTAATCTTTTAGTTTTTTTTTAATTTCACCCCTGATTTCAATCAATTAGGTCCCCATAGTTCGGCGCCTTCTGCAAAATGATTCTTGGCTGCGAATTTCTTTAATTTAGCCCTTAATTGACCCTAAAACTTTGATTTTCTTGCTATTTCACCCCTGATTTTAACCAATTGACTTTGTAAAAATTAAATTTAGTCTCCTAAAATTCTAATCTTCTTAATTAAGCCCCTAAGCTTAATGTTTCACCAATTAACCCCTTAATAAAATTAATTTTACCCATTTAAAGAATAATTAAGTCCTTACACCTAATTAGATCTTTTAATTGGACCCAAATTAATTCTAAAACATAATTAAACTTTAATATGACCCATGATTAAATCAAATTGGCCTATTAAAAATCTAATTATGTTATTAAGCTTAATTTTTATGTTGATTCGTCCAATAATCACGTAACTTGATCTTAAATTTGCATTATTTCTCCAGTTTTGGATAAAATAGGGTGCAATTAGGCTCCTGATTCCATCCAAAATTGCAGCTTTATTTTTTCTACATTTGAAATCCTCTCAGTTTACTTTTATCAAAATGCTAGTCTTCTTACTATTATTATTTTATTTTTATTTTGGAAAGAAAGAAGATAAATTTGAGGAATAACCCAGAAATAGGTTATGATATAAAAAAAACATAATAGTAACAAGTTCCATTATTTGCTACACAAAATTAAACATTAATGTAGATGATTATTTGGTAATATATGTTTATTTGTATAAAGATGGTAAAATCAACTTATGTGACAATTCATATACATAATCACACCAAAGTTATGTCAAATAAAATTGTTTGATTTGATAATACAAAATCCAAACAAAGAAAAGTTAGAGGAAACTTGTATACTAGCATCTCCTTTTAGATCTCTGAGTTAATTCTTCTTTATAAATTATTACAAAAACAATAAATGTGATTTTTTTATAATGCATATTGATAAAAAAAAAACTTATTTATATTGTCATAACCCAAATTTTGAATAAATAATAAAAAATGAATGGATAAAAATATATTTGAGAATTGGGTTAAAACAACATAAATTCAAAATTCAGAGATGAAATTATCAGATTTGAGAATAAATTGGTCAGAAATTGAAGAATTAATAAGTTTGGAAATTTAATTAAAATTTGGATTAGTTTAATTTATAAAATCAGGAGAATTAATAAGTTTGCGGACTTAATTAAATTTTAATTTAATTGATTAAATAAATTCAAGGATTTAATTGAAATTAATCAAAGGGGCAAAATTAAAATTTATTGATTAAGGGACCCATTTGATACATTTCAAAACATCAGAGACCAAACTACAATTTGTCATTTTCCATGCCAAATGACGCCGTTTTAGATCCTACTGTTCTTCATCTGTTTGCCAAAGACCAGTTCAACAGGGGAAAATCCAGCAGATCATGGCCACTATACCCACGATGCGGCCATGATCTCTCGCCTCCACGATGCCCACCATTTCTGGAGGCAGGGACACCAGACCTTCTCTGGCTTTATAAAAGCCAGAGAAAGGCCTCAGAAAAAAAAAATAGAGGGGAAAACAGAGAAAAAAAAGCGTAAATTCACAGAGAAGAAAAAGAGAGAAGAAGAAAAAAGAACGAACCAGGAGAACGTAGAAAAAAAAAACAGGGGACGAATGGAGAAGCAAACGAGACAGAAACAGAGAGAAGCATTGGCCAGCCAACGCACGAGCGCCAGCCTTGTCTCGGGTTGCACCGCCCCCTGAACAGACGGACGCGGACGAGCAGGAGGACGACGAACGAGAAAACCAGAGGCAACCAGAGAACAAAGGGGACGTGAACAAAAAAGAAAAACCAGGAGGACGAAGAAAGAAAGACAAGGAAAACGCAAGCAGAAAACACAGAGACCAATATCAACATCACCATCGTCTTCACCGTCTCCAGCAGAACAGAGACAGACAGACACACCAAACAGAGAAGAATAAAACACACAAAAGCAGGGAATATCGGGTAGTCGTTGCGCGGTGGCCATCCCTTTGCGCTCGTTTATCTCCAGAGCCATCTCTGGTAAGGTAAGCTTTCCTCTTCCTTTTCATTCCTTTTCAATCTCAGTGCATTTAGCATTGTGCGAAGGTAATTAATTACCTTCGCACTGTGCCATGCACGCGTGAACAAGTTCACGCGTGCTTTGCCCAGCCGGGTCTAGCCCAGCCCATATGGGCTGAGCTGGACCAGCCCCAAAAGATAAAAAATAAAAAATAAAAAATAAAAAAATATGTATATACATAAATAAAAAAATAATATAAATTTATTGGTTTATTCAGACGCCAGAGTCAGGAATAAAAATACTGATTTAAATTTATTTTTATTTTATTGTATTTTATTTTATTTAGCTAAAAACAATATGTGTATGCGTAAAAATAAATTTATTTTATTGGTTTATTCATTGACGCTAGAGTCAAGAATAAAAAAATATTAATTTAAATTTATTTTATTGTATTTTATTTAGCTACATAAAAAATAAAAAAAATATGTGTATACATAAAAATAAATTTTATTTTTGTTTTTATTCACTGATGTTAGAGTCAGGAATAAAAATACTGATTTAAATTTATTTTATTTTATAACTACGTAATATTTACCAACGCCGGAGTTGGAAGTATCCATAATTAAATATTCACTGGCGCCAGAGTCAGAAATATTATAAGCAAATCATCATAGCATAAATTAATAAATGTTTAGCAATTTAAGACAAAACCAACAATGTAGTATGCTTCAGACAGAACGTTTAAGGGGTGATAATATCTTCCATTTTACGTAACCAGTCCCGTATCATAGAATCTCTGTTGACCAGTTAGGGTTCCTAGCGACCATAATACTAGGTGGCGACTCCTTAAATAATACCATTCCCCATCAAAGAACAAGATGTCAGAAATTCATTCTTTTCAAAGATTTATTTTTAAGACCGCCGCGATGTCGGGTGTAACATATATTAATATGTTTTACCGTGAAATATAAAAAAAAAACAAGTTAAAATAAAATGATTATTATAGAGACCCAACTCAAAAGTTTTAATTCTACAAATTTAAAGGTCTCATGGCTAGTACAAGGGAAGCATAAAGTGCTAAAAAAAATACCGAAGAAGAAGAGTTACTGGTTAGCATCAAGCCTGTTTTTTAGCTTTACATCAACTACAAGAAAATATATAGGGATAGCCTTAGATCAATCCCCGATATATAGACTTTTTTTCAAATTGATTCCCTAATTTATATATTAACCAATAGAGTCCCTAAACATATAAGAAAAACCCTATCCCTAATAGAATCTTTACATCAACAACAAGAACAGTAAATTCTACATCTAGCAAGGATACATGAATTTTATTTGATTTTCTTTAATTTTATAAGTTTTTTGCTTTTCTTGATTTGACAAATATAACCCTAATCGGCAGCAAATATCATAAACTTGATCTGGATTAAGACTATTTTATTGTTATTACAGGGTTTCAACTGTTTTTCGATTTACTAGATTTTATAAAGTCAAAAAGGTCGATTAACCTTTTCCTTTTATCATTCATTCTATAAACTTTCAATTGAAACCTTCTCTAGAGTAATCATTACTTGGATTTCTAATTCAATCCTCGTCACATCCAAAGTTTTCTCATCCTATTTTCCTAAAATAATTGGATTATGAGCATTATTTACCATTTCAAGAGCAAGCCCCAAGCTTTTCTAGTTCTTTTAATATATATATATATATTAACCTAGATTTCAAACTTTCTTCTAACAAAATCCACATTGGTAAGAAATCTCTTCATCTCAAATCTCTCCATAATAATAATGTTAGAAATTTGATTTGACAATGGGATTTCTTATTCTTTAATTGTTGTTGTTGGAAATTTTAATTACAAAAATACAATATTTATAGGAAAATGCAAATAACGAAAGAGTTCATATGTTCTTGTGGGGTGGCATTTGTTGCCGTTAGTGATAAGCACGTCTGGCAACACATCATTCCCTCCAACTCCCATCTTTCTCTCTCTAACTTTTTTCTCTCGCTCTATACTTCATTTGCTATTCTCGCTTCTTTTCTTCTTCTCTTTACCCCCACCTTTATCCCTCTCTCTCAACTTTCCTTTTAGCCTGTCCAGCTTTTCTCTGTCTTTGCTACTAAAACAAGGAGGAGGAAATTAAGAAAAAAAAAAGAAATTTCTAATTTTCTCTTAATTTTTTTTATTAGATTGGATCTGGGGTTGCTTCTTTATTGGATTATCAGCTTCAAAGACCAGGTATTTTCATTTGCATTTCAAGATTTTGAATTTCCCATGTCTTTTAGCATCTGGGATTTTTGAATTATCATCTCTTTTGCTAAATCCAGTAAAGTAGACCACAAATTTTGACTGTTTTGGTTCCTGTCTGGATGTTTGACATGTTGGGTTTTCTTGTTTTTATTGAAAGTAGCAAAAAATTGTATTGTTTATACTTTGGTTTCTTTGTTTTGGATGCTTTGGGCTTGATCTGGTGTTTTTAGATTATTATTATTATTATTATTATTATTATTATTATTATTGATCTGGGTCACGTTAGCTTATGTTGGCAATAGTGGGCTACTTGATCAACCCAAAATTGTATCGGTTGATGTGTGTTTGAGTAAAATATTGTTTTATATCTGAATTTCGGTATTTGGGAAGTTTTAGATTGTTGGGTTTTCAATGTAGGTTTTGTTAATATGTTATTTTCTAATATTTTGGTTCTCTTCTAGTTTTGATTTGATCATTGGTTTGTGTGCCAAGATGTTCTTGTTTTTCGCTCCATGTTCTGATGCCGATGTTATCCGAGGTTCATTGATTTCATATAACGGCATTGTCTTGGTTTTTGAGTGTCATTTTTATTGTATTATTTTGTCTTGGTATTTTGTCATTTATTGGTTGGTTACCTATTTTAATACCACCATGTGAGTATAGAAAACATCGTACTATTTGATGTTGGGGTCTACTTGGATTGGTGGCAAATGTTTTATGGGGTTGGCCGAAGTAGATGGGAGATAGAACCAGTTGTTCCTTTGAGTTTGAGGCTAATTTCACATTTCAAAATCCATATTTTTCGTTGGACCAGTTCATATTCCGAATGGCATTGGCATCTTGTGTATTATTATCCTAAACATAGGTCTAGAATTTATAGCATAGATCTTTCAATTATGTTTCAGTATCTATCCTGCTGAGGATGGAGTTCTTTGGTACTTTTGTGGAACTAAGAACCTGAGCAAGAAGCTAATGATCATAGTATTATGAGGTGACTATGGATGATTGATTTCCTCTATAAATGTGATGATAGGGACTTAGTTACTGATTATCTCAGATATGAGAAAACATGTGGAGTTGCTGAAACCTGTGATAGATACTCTATCTGGAAAAGGTAGATGTGAGTACATATGTATCAGGGATTTCGTAGTTTTAGTTTCTCAAAATTGAATGATAATATCATCCACCAAAGCTCTTTGTCTGGGATTCAGAAAAGGATTCAACATACAATGTAGTAATGGATTTGAGACTGCAAATTTTGTTGGAACATCTGAGTCATTAACAGAATCTAAACATATGCATAATCTGTGGAAAGTTCTTATGGTAAACTTTGAATTTGACTATAAAACATTATTTGTAAATGGGGATACTCAATTTTAGAATTATCTTAGACAACTCTTCTTGGGAAATTATATACTTCCTGAGCTTCTGCCAATGAGGTTTATCCTACAAGGTATTTGTTTCCACTGTTTAAGAGGTTTCTGTAAAGTGTTAGTAAACAGTTTCCTGTCAGTCTCCTCCTTTTCCATAGACAAATTTTATCATTGATGCTCAGTTTTGGAGATAAAATATATGTTTAAGCATGCATTGTCTGATTTAAGAGTTCATGTTGAGCAGCTATTCAATCTGGAAATAGTTCAGATCTGTCATACTTTACTTGCAAAATTAAGTCATGCAAGCATGTTGGATTTATGATGAAATCTTTACCTGTTTTGCATGGTTTTGATTCAAATTGTACTATATGCATGGGATATCAATTATTTTTTACTTTAATCTATTTTACTTGTGAAATTATTTTGTTTGCTTCATACCAAGAAGTTTCTGAGTGCCATCTTCTTTCCATTCTACAAAGTTGTTGCCTGCAATTATTTAGTTATCTATGCCTTTTCAAGTAGTGTACATCTTTTCTTTTCTATTCCATTATCTTACTTAAATGCTGCTAGTTCTATTTCAGGGTAATCCTTTCTCTATATTCTGCCTGGAGTTGTGGCAATCCAAATAATTGAAGAGCAGAAACAGTATGGCTGTTTCCATGAGAGATTTAGACTCGGCCTTTCAGGGAGCTGGACAAAAGGCGTATCCTTTGTTTGATAATATATCAAGCATATTTGAATTATTCACTTATGAATTTCTTTTTTCATGAGTTGCTCACTGGAAGTTCTGATTCTTGAAATGTAGCATATATTTTAGTTGCATAGTAACACTCAAGGGATTAGAATTATTACATCCTAATGTAGCATATACTTTAGTTGCACAATAACTCAAGGGGTGAGAATTATTACAATCACTTATGTTAATCTTAGATAGATATAGTTGCCAATTGATTTGTTTCTGACCATACCGTCCTTGACAATATATAGTGGACTTGAAATATGGCGGATTGAAAACTTTCGTCCTGTTCCTGTGCCGAAGTCCTCTCATGGAAAATTTTTTACTGGGGACTCCTATGTAATTTTACAGGTTGGTGCTTTGTTTCCTATCCACTGTGTTTCTTGTCTATGTGCACACACATCTGCACCTGCATCTGTGTTTTATATTTGGTTGCAAAAGGAAAGGGTTCATATGATCATATCATTGAGTGAGTTGTTGGTTATATGATTTTGGATGTTTGGAGGTCTTTCCTCTAACTTCAATCATGAGAAAGATGACTAATCAAGTAGAAGTTGTGGGAAGGTTCTCGAAGATGGTTTATCCATGTGCATTGATGTCCTTTTTAATGTTTCTGTACTTATTAGGAAGTTGACTTAGTGAACAGGGAAGACAGGATAAGTAGATGACAAATGATACATTAAGAAGTAATTTTGTGTGAGCATAAATAGAATATAGCCTTTGAAAGACAGGGAAATGGGAAAAAACAAGGATCTGTTGATTAAGATCTTGTTGAGTATGAATGGGAAGAAGGCTCATGTTTCATTCTCAAGCAGAAGACACTGGCAAGTGGTTTTGCTTCTGTTTTGAGTCTTATCTGTTTGATCTCTATCATGCGCACTGTTTTAGAGCATTAACTAATTCTGTCTATAAATTGGTAGACTGTTTTGTTGAGTGAGTGATATAGCTGTTTCTTAAACCTTTTTTTTTTAAAGGTGAAGCCAATTCTTTGATTTTCTGATATTTCAGAGTGAAAAACTTTTCATTAATTTTTATTATTATGATGCCATATTTGTTTTTCTCCCTGCAGACAACTGCACTAAAAAGTGGTTCCTTACGTCATGATATTCATTATTGGCTAGGTAAAGATACCTCTCAGGTGAGTCTTTGTTTTTCATTTTCCAGATGTTTTTCATCGTCTGCCTTTCATCTTGTGACCACACTCTTTTAAAATAGGATGAAGCAGGTGCTGCTGCCATTAAAACAGTTGAACTAGATGCTGCTCTTGGAGGCCGTGCTGTGCAGTATCGTGAAGTGCAGGGACATGAAACTGAGAAGTTCTTATCTTATTTTAAACCATGTATTATACCTCAAGAAGGTGGAGTCGCATCTGGATTCAAACAAGCTGAGGCCATGGAACACCAGACACACTTGTTTGTTTGTAGAGGAAAACACGTTGTCCATGTGAACGAGGCAAGTCTGTGAAGTTACATTTTGTATTTATCAGGAAGAATTATCATTATTATCTATTATCGTCTCTATATTAAGCATCTAACCTTTTGTTGGCAGGTTCCTTTTGCTCGATCCTCACTCAACCACGATGATATTTTTATTCTTGATACAAAGTCAAAAATTTTTCAATTTAATGGCTCCAACTCATCCATTCAAGAGAGAGCTAAAGCTTTAGAGGTGGTTCAGTACATCAAAGATACTTATCATGATGGAAAATGTGAGGTGGCTGCTGTTGGTAAGTAGAGAATTAGACTGGAGACTGCAATATTGATAGTTTACAACTATTGCTCTTTGATTCGAGTTATCTGTCCTTTTCGCATAGAGGATGGAAAATTGATGGCTGATGCTGAAACTGGAGAGTTCTGGGGTTTCTTTGGTGGCTTTGCTCCACTTCCAAGGAAAACAACTAGTGATGAGGATAAGACTGATGTTTCTTTTCCTACTAAGCTGTTTCAGTAATGTCTTCTCTCAAATTCATTTCTCCAATGACATATCTTTGCATGCCATAAGTCTGTTATCTACTCTACTAATTGTTATCATCTAGTAGAAACAGATATATCCGTATGCATCATTACCTTGAATTATATTTGTTTCCTTTTTGATTTCTCTGAACTGTTTCTGAGGGTTTTCTATGAAAGATAATAGTTAGCATGAATCACATTTCTTTTCAGCAAAAAAATTTTCCAAAACTGTATAATTATATACCGAAACTTTTTCTTTGGCGTCTTGTGTTAAATACAAGATTCACTGTTTTACTGAATTATGGAACCGAACAATAATATTTAGAGTTGTAACAATATTATTTTATCCTAATCAATTTATGTGTTGCCTTTCAAGTGTTGAAAAGGTATAACTTGTTGGGTTTAATTATTTGGAGATAATGAATGAAAATATATGGCAATCAATACATATGCTTTGATTTTCTGCATTTAATATTGAGTTTGATGGGAGATATGATGGATGAACTATCATGTACAATAATGATGTAGTTCTGACAAATTACCTTTTACATGAAAGTGTTGAGAAGGGACAGGCAGAACCTGTTGAAGCTGATTCTTTGACAAGGGAGTTGCTGGACACCAATAAGTGTTACATTCTAGATTGTGGAGTTGAAGTCTTTGTATGGATGGGGAGAAATACTTCTCTTGACGAAAGGAAAAGTGCCAGCGGAGCAGCGGAAGTAATACTTTATCCCATCTTCAATATGGAGATCATAGAATGTCTGCAATGATATAAATTCTCAATTTTCTTTGCTTGTTGTTGATCCCGCTGATCAGGAGTTAGTCCGTGCTGCTGAACGTCCAAATTCCCGCATTGCTCGTGTAATTGAGGGGTTTGAGACGGTGATGTTTAGATCAAAATTTGAATCGTGGCCTCAGACAACTAACGTGACTGTGTCTGAGGATGGTAGAGGAAAAGTTGCAGGTCAGCAATTGAATTATCTCATAGATTTTATTCTTGTATTTGGTTTTTATTCTTGAAGCAATCATGACCATCATTAGTGTTAGGTATCATTCATTCTTATCACCATTTTCCAATGCTCATGGATCTTCTTTTCAATGATTCTACAGCACTTCTAAGACGCCAGGGGGTTAATGTCAATGGTCTGTTGAAAACTGCTCCTGTGAAAGAAGAACCTCAACCATACATTGATGTCACTGGGAATTTGCAGGTGCTGTATATATTATCCTAGTTTTGCCAATTGATTAGGTTTGGACTTTGGATCCTAGGACTGGCAGGATGCCCATTGTTTATTCCCAACCCCCACCCTGAATTCAGATCTCATTTATAATTTTACTATGTAAAAGAACGCAAATCTCAACCTAAGTTGAACAAAGAGCTCAAGTCTTTCCTGTATTGTTTCATTTCAAAGTAAAAAGATTCCAAGTATTTCTGAAATGCTTCTTAGGCATTTTAGATTTGTATTTTTCAATGCAATTCCTCTCCGAAATCAAATTTATGTTCTCTTGTTCCTCTCAACTAACGATACTTCTTAATTCACTAGTCATATCCACAGAAAATGCTTTCTGATTAGGTTCTAATTATAGCTCCACCATGATTGCACAGGTTTGGAGTGTGAATGACCAGGAAAAGATTCTCATTCCTGCTGCAAATCAGTCAAAATTTTACAGTGGAGGTTGCTATATTTTTCAGTATTCATATCCAGGAGAAGACAGGGAAGAATATCTTATAGGAACATGGTTTGGGAAGAAGAGTGTTGAGGTGAATGTCAAGCATCCTAGACTAACTCGTGCCCCTATTTCATTTTGAGCATTTGGTGCTGTCATTAATACCTTTTGGAACATGTCACAAAATAGGAGTGGGGCATTCCAGTATCTAGCACAGAATGCTATCATTGCATTGTTTTCTTAGTTTCATTTCATGCATTATGCTCTGGATCTCTTGTTTATTGGGAAAGTGAAAGTGTTTTAAGCATAAAATGTAGCTTGTTCATATGAAATGTTTTAGCACAAAAAACAGCTTGTTCACACTGCTCATCAGTGATATAGTATTAGCCACAGTTAAGCAATGCTCTGTCTGGACTTTTGGTACAAATAAAATCACAGTGTTAATGTGTTTAATTAATCGTGGTATTGGCATTGTAGAAACAAACATCTGATAATTGTTAATATTTGTATGTGCCTCCTTGTGTTAGAATTCATGGCTTTTCTTTGTTGTCCCTACAACTTTCACTGGCTTAAGAGCTTTTCTTCCCCTTCTCTCTTTTGCTACTTGTGCATTTTTATGTTTTTCCCAGTTGTTCTCATTTTGAGTGGTATAGACACAAATATATTCGTCAAATATATTTTTATTGTCATATATTCGTCAAATCATTGGCCATGCATCTGCTAAGCTAAATGTGAGGTGGAAATAACTTTATTGATTCTGGTTAATGGTTTTTTTTTGTTTTAATCTCAACAGAGGTTGGCTCTATTGTATGGAGAGGGTGCACACTTGTATATATTTAAAAAAATGAGCTCTTAATTGTGAATAGTGGATGATTACGCATGTAAATATTTTTTCCTACATATAGTATTCTGCTGGAAGCAGGATGGGTGCTCTGTGCAGGCTACAATTATTTATGTATAAAACCCATATTTTCATATATTTTTGTACACATGAATTAGAGGTCTTGTCTTGCTTTCTTTGCCCTTTCTAGAAGTTTTGTAATGCAACCTCTTCTAGGTGCTGATATATGGAGCCTATTAGTTTACCCTCTTATAATACATTTCTCATTGAAAAATAGGAGGAAAGAGCTTCTGCTATTTCATTGGCGAGCAAGATGGTTGAATCATTAAAGTTTCTACCTGCCCAGGTAGTATTCTTTTTTCCAGTAATTACTTTTTTTTGTTGTTGTTGTAACGAGGAGATTGCTGTACATATTTGGGACCTTTTCTGATTCTATCTTGTTATTAATTATCAGGCTCGCATCTTTGAAGGAAATGAGCCTATCCAGTTCTTTTCAATCTTCCAGAGCTTTATTGTATTTAAGGTTTGTGAGTTTGTGACACATCCACTGAAACTTCAATCAAGAATTTAGTGTCAATAATTTAGTTTTTAATATTTTTTTCCAACTTTCAACCAAATCAGCTAATTGTAAAGTTTATCAGGGTGGTCATAGCTCTGGTTACAAGAAATATATTGCTGAAAATGAACTCCCAGATGAGACATGCAAGGAGGATGGTGTTGCGTTATTCAGGGTTCAGGGTTCTGGACCTGATAATATGCAGGCTATACAAGTTGAGCCAGTATGTGCCTTTATCATTGTTTCTACAGTTTGTTGTGCAGTGTGATATTGAATATCACTATTTTTACCTCACTCTTGATTGCCCTTTTTCATTCCTAGACAATTTATACTCAACATGATACAAATATCCATAATCTTTTGTTCATTGCTTTGGAGATGTCTTAGAAGTGGCCGTGAATGTTTTAACACATTTCCTGAATTGAATTGCATTTCCAGGCTGAGTTGCATAAGTCTACTCATTAGGAAAAGGGAAGTGATGGAGAGAAAATAAAGAATAAAAATTAAATTGACTTGTCAAAATTGCTCTAAAATTCTTTGCCAAATTTACTAAAATTTTAATCATATTTGTGGTTATATTAAATTGTCTCGTACATGTTAAAGTGTAAGCAGTTTATGAGAAGAGTGTTTAATATTTTTAAACAGGTCCTAGTAATATGGTATTACCAAATATAATTCCCTAAAGACTTCAACTTTTGTGTAGTATGTAGTTTTTCAGGTTCCTTATAGATGATACTTACCCTTTTATCCTTTTCATTTAAATTCAATCAGGTTGCATCATCACTGAATTCCTCCTACTGCTACATATTACATAATGACTCCTCTGTTTTTACGTGGTCTGGAAACCTTACTACTTCAGAGGACCAGGAACTTATTGAAAGGCAGCTGGATTTGATAAAGGTTTGATATCTCTTCCTAATAAGTTCTTTAAGTAATTTGATATAGGATGTACAGATTTCGTTTTATTTACTTAACTAATTATCCATAATGGATGATATAATTACATGGAGATGCATCATTTTTATGGTCAGATATGCTCGTACTAAGAATTATTCTTATATCAAATTAGATTCTTGAATTACTTTGTCTTCCAAAATTTTTTGTTGCATGCATAAAGAAGCTCATTTTTAGTTTTCAGGTTATTTTGGTGTAAACTGGGCTCTTTAATGGTCTTGTTTACCTGTGAAATTTCTGCAGCCAAATACGCAGTCTAAGCCACAAAAGGAAGGTTCAGAATCTGAACAATTTTGGGATTTGTTAGGAGGTAAATCTGAATATCCCAGCCAAAAACTTGCAAGGGAAGCTGAAAGTGATCCGCACCTATTCTCTTGCATATTTTTGAAAGGTAGGGAAGATAACCTTTCTGTTTTTAGATTTGTTTTGTTGCCTTTCACGTTTGTTCGTATCTCATGTAAATTGTAAAAGTCTTTCTTTTCCTTTTCTCGCATGGCTTTGTTGCTGCAAAAATTCATGGTCGTCTGCAGGAAACCTGAAGGTGTGTTTCCTTTCTAGTCAATCATTTCTAGTGCCATACCGCCCTAGGTGTTATTCCAAGTTCTGCTTGTTTTAAAGCTGTGGTGGTTTTTAAAATTCTCATTTTCTTTATGTATTCATGTGTTACGGATTGGAAGGGTTGTGAGTTTTCAGATGTTTTCCAATGAGTACATTGTCACGAGACTTCTATGTACTTAAGTCTTGTGCTTTGGCTTTTATAACAAGTTCTTGTCATTGCAGGTTTCTGAGATATACAACTTCACCCAGGATGATTTAATGACTGAAGATATTTTTATCTTGGATACTCACTCTGAGATCTTTGTCTGGGTGGGGCAACAGGTTGACTCCAAAAGCAAACTGCAAGCCTTAAGTATTGGAGAGGTACCATGTACCATTTATTAGGGTTTAGATGCAATAATTATGCATTACTTTGACAGTTGTAGCTTGCATTTGAACTACTGCACTTCTTTCAAGTTTTTGGTCTGATGTCCATAGTTGGCTACCACTCAACCAGTTTTATCATTTATGGCTCAAAAACTCAATTAAACGTGATTTGACTTGACCCTTGGTTAGATTGTTATGACAGGTAGTTTACAATAATTTACTGCTCATATCAGCTCTGTTTTAATTTCGTTTTTGTTCTCACTTTCTACAGAAATTTCTTGAGCATGATTTTCTGTTAAAGAAGTCATCCCGTGAAACTCCAATATATATTGTTATGGAAGGGAGTGAGCCACCTTTCTTCACGCGCTTCTTCACATGGGATTCTGCAAAATCTTCAGTGAGTTAAATTTCAGTTCTTGTTCAGCAATCAACTCATATTTTTGATTTCTATGTGATCTTAATGCTTTCATTTTGAATGCAGATGCATGGAAACTCATTCCAAAGGAAACTTGCAATTGTAAAAAATGGGGGTACTCCACTTCTAGATGTAAGATATCTTCATTTCTTTTATCCTGTGTACAAGTATCTCAGAATATCATGTAGGTAGTTTTCTTAGTTGCATATTCGCTTCATGTATCTTTAATTAATGTTGGTAGTTTGTTTGCCGTCTTTCTTCACATCTTTGATCTTTCCAAGCATCTCATTTCTTTGATCTCAAGTGTGGACCTCTTGTTGATTAAAGCAATAGGACATAGGTGATCTTGATATTACAGTGATTAATTTGGAAACTTGCTCTTATGATTTTAATTGAATATATATATGTGAAAAAAGAAAGCATCGGTAAGAATATGCAATTTCCTACTTGGAATTATACAATAAAAGGTATGGAACAAATACACAGATGAAGTCAGGAAAGAAATAGAAAAGGTGTTTTGTGTTTGCCACTAGACATGATGCTGGTGCAATTGCTCTATCTTCATTTATGCTAGCTTTAGACCGATGTTAGGTCGCATGTTAGCTCTTTGGTTACTAATCTTCAGGAGTCTGGGTTAGCGTTTGTTATCCACCACCAACAATAAATAGACAACTAATGAATGAGAAGAAAGTTGTTAAATTTTTGAAGAGCACATAAACTCTACGGTCTGAGCCTATCTTGTGATTCTTCATTGAATCTAACAATCCATCGACATGCTTGCTGATTTTAGTTCCCATATACTGTTGTCACCACCATTCAATTTCTGATTAACTTATGCTATGCATTTTTAGAAACCCAAACGTAGAACAGCCGTATCTTATGGAGGCAGATCTAGTGTACCTGACAAATCACAGCGTTCCAGAAGCATGTCTTTCAGTCCTGACAGAGTTCGAGTTAGGGGAAGGTCTCCAGCTTTCAATGCCCTAGCTGCTAATTTTGAGAACCCTAATGCCAGAAACCTTTCAACTCCACCACCAGTTGTAAGAAAGGTATATCCAAAGTCTGTGAGCCCTGATTCAGCAAAACTGGCTTCCAAATCTGCAGCTATAGCAGCATTGACTGCAAGTTTTGAACAACCGCCACCAGCACGACAAGTTATTATGCCGCGGTCTGTCAAGGGTATGCACCTTGCTTCTTGGAAGCTATTTACTTCTAAATCTCCAATCTGTATAGGTGTGTAAATTTGATATAACTACTTGCCATGTCTGAAGTGAGCCCTGAGACTCCAAAATCGACACCTGAGTCAAACTCTAAGGAGAAGCCTATAAGCATCAGAATAGAATCCCTGACCATACAGGAGGATGTGAAAGAGGGTGAAGCTGAAGATGAGGAAGGGCTCCCAATTTATCCATATGAAGGCCTTAAAGTTAACTCGCCAGATCCTGTAACTGAAATTGATGTGACCAAGCGAGAGGTAAAATACAAACAGTTAGACAATACTTTTCTTCAAGCATTCATTGTTGACTTTGTTCTGAGATATTTCTGCTCGATTGCCTGCAGACTTACCTCTCAGCAGCAGAATTTAGGGAGAAATTTGGGATGGCAAAGGATGCTTTCTATAAGTTGCCCAAATGGAAACAGAACAAGCTCAAAATGGCCCTTCAATTGTTCTGAGTCTCCATCATGCCTCAGCTTTTCCTTCAGCTCGCTGCTACGGGGGCTGCCGGTGGAAAAGCTTGCTTGTGAATCTGTAAAAGTTGTTCCTGTGCAATAGTTGTATTTTTGGCATCCTCAATTTCTTCTATTCTTTAGTAATCTAAATGACACTTTTTGTTTCTTGCTGCAGTGAACGAACTTGGTTTCTCAGAATTTAAAAGGGACAGCATCAGTGCTTTTTTAGCTGCTTCTGCCCCCAGGAAGCTTGTTTTCTCGATTGTCTAAACAAATCAGAGATTTTTGCCATTTCTCACTCTTTTCCTTTTCTTCCTTCTCCATATGGTGGTTTGAATGTCGAACTCTACATATTTTTTCCCCTTCCTTTTTTCGGTTTGAGTTAGTTCTTCGGTATTCTTTTATGGTTACAGGTTGATTGCGAGCTTGAGTTTTTGTTTTTCATTTTCGGATCACATGGGATTGTTTTCAGTAGAGTAGGGGCTTGAGAATGAAGAAGATTTAGGTTTATTGTACATCTGAGGATGTAAGTGTGTAGAGCAGTGTAAAACCAGTCCACTCATCATTTGTTTCCAATTAAAGTGTGTTTCTTTCCTTCTTGCTGTTCCTTTTTTTTTTTTTTTTTTTTTTTGAGTTAAGGATACCACCCAATTATATATAATACTTAAAAAATATTACTTTTATCCCATTCAAATTAAAAATAATCATGAAAAACTTATACTTATTAACTCCAAAAAAAGAATATTTTATTTTGGATTTGTGATAAAAAAAAATAAGTTTATGATATTAACTAAATAAAAAATATGAAAGAAAATAATTATATAAATAAAATATTGTATTAATGACCCTTTTAGTTTTTTTTCTTCATATGAAAAACAGTGAAAATGTTATAAAAGAAAACTATAAAAATATCAAATATATGATTTTAAAACTTATTGTAAATTTGAAAATATGGATTTTCAATTCCTAGAGCTATAACAATCTTGATTGTAAATTTCATCCCTTCTCCGGCCAACGGGCAACAGTCAAAGTTGAGTAATAAAGTAATAATTTAGCATAAAATAATAATAAAAAATGAAAATAATTAAAAAATAAACATAAAATTTTACATATTCTAAAAATAAATATAAAAAGAACTAGAAAACACGTGTTCTATAAAATGAAAAATTCATTTTTAGTCAAGAACACATTTTCTTTGATTTTCCATATTCTAAAAAGATTTTAAGAAAAAAGGAAATATAAAAATTAAAAATAACCAACAGAACAGATGCTTTTAATTGACAAAATGGATAAAGGGAGTCGAGGGCTTAAATTATACATAATCACATTCAAACCGCAGTTACTGTAGAGTAATTTACTTTTTACTCTTTAACCTTCCTATGAAATAAATAAATAAATAAATAAATATCACAAATACAAGAAAGAAAGAAAGCAAAAGCAAAAGTGCAGTGCTGTTAGTACCATATAAAAATATCGCCAAACGAGAAGAGAGAAAATACAGAGAGAGAGAGAGAGATAATAATAATAGAAGAAGAAAATAAAAGGAAAGGAAACTGATAGTTTAGGCAGTGGAATTTGGAGTACTGGTGATATAATAATAATAAAGAACGAAAATC
>Ga0307515_10009342_pt1 | contig 18973 bp, 8 predicted proteins | sample 17_EM_MG_FD_194513 | JGI IMG/M metagenome (GOLD analysis project Ga0307515, IMG submission 194513) | Populus trichocarpa ectomycorrhiza microbial communities from riparian zone in the Pacific Northwest, United States - 17_EM | ecosystem: Host-associated > Plants > Roots > Unclassified | place...
ATTAGTAACTTTTACTACGCGAACCTATAGAAACTGGGCCTAAGTGGAGACTTTATACTTAATCCTCTATAGGAGCCCTTATAGAGTTAAACCGTTATATATTACCACGTAAGGGCAAATTACTATTAGATTGCCATTAGGTTACGGCAAAGTGTAATTATATAACTAGAATATCGTTAAGATATCTAGGAACTTTAACTAGTAGTTAAAGTTATCTAACTAGTCGGATTTTTAGATGCTAAGCCCTATTATATAACGTTGTTTTAAGCCTTTAGTAATATCCCCCTTTTCTTCTTTTCTATACCTTAAGTGTCCCCTTTATATATATATAGTAACTATAGCGTTACCGAAGCTCCGCCTCTATAAGAGGGGGGGTAGTGTTATAAAACCCCACCGCAGGGGCCTCTATAGGAGAGCCCCGTACTCTTATATACACCTCACGTATAGCTTATATTAGCTACGCGTAGGTATATTACCTCCTTACGCCCTCGACCCTTATAATCGATCGCGTAATATCTTATAGACTCCTTAAATATATACGCTTTGTAGCCACTACCTCCGTCCCGTAATACATCTGTATAAGTAGTAAAAGCTTTAGCGGCTAAGGCTTTAAAAGCGTCTGCTTATTTTAATTAAGCCTATTTAGCTTAATAAGCACCTACTGCCGTATATAAGTAATAACCTAATAACTATAACAATTCTACCTTTTTAACGCCTTTTAGTCTCGGGTATAATCAGCTACTCCCTTACGATATTTGTTGCCTCCTCTATAGCAGATAACCTCTTATATATAACGTGGAATTCGCTCTATTTAAGCCTAAATTCGCCACTACTTAAGCTCCTCCTACGCCTTCCGCTATGCTTATTTAGCTTCTATATAGGTTTATAGTACTCCCTTCTATATAATAACTTGCTTTATATAATTTTAGTAAGGCTTAATTATATTTAAATTAGGTGAATTACTAGGCCAGAGAAATTGCTAAATATTTACCGCGTTAAAGTAAATCTGCTAGTGCTTTAACGTATAAGGTGTAGCTTTATCTTCTTATATAATTATATCTAAGCGATTAATCTAGTACTTAATTGCGAATAGAATAAGTTTTAGAAGAAGGATATTTATAAGATAGCGGTACTAATTAATGCCTTCCTTCTTACTATTTCGCTAAAAAGCACCTATATCCTTAGTAAGGCGGAATAGAGACTAATGCAAACTAGTTGGACATGGAAACGGCTTCGATTATGGAGATGTTTTCTTCTTCCTTTTCTATCCCTTGACCCGCCGAAATTCGTCCACTCGGTATCGATAAGAACTGACCAATAAGATCAATGCAATCAAATCGTCGTGATTAGAAATATGAAGCAGTTGTAAAATCGGGCAGCGACCACGGCTCTGGTGGTGGGCTTTTAGCGATCCGATTTGGTTGAACATAATATTGAGTCGGCTAAACAAGGTCTATATCATTGGAAGTACGATTAGAAGGCATATTTAATAGTATTGTATTGATTAAATCTACTTAGGCAATACGCCGATATTCGTCCTTACGCCCACACTAAAATCGCTCAATTTCTCTACCTAGCTAGTACCTAGTCATTTGCCCATCTCTTCTCTCACATTCATGTGGCTTTTAGTATACCAATTATGGCTGATTTACGTACTTTAATTACCTTATAAGAAGGCATTGTGAGGTGTGAGAGTGGTAATAAATGTCTTGTTTACACCAAAATAGTGTAGTGGGCGCACGGACGAATATCGGCCACCTTTTTCTCCGGCGGGTTAAGGGATAATTCAAAATAAATTATTGAGCTTTAAGTGCGCATTAATGCTCCCTTCATGCTTAGAATACCCAGCTTCATTGGCTTCTGCTTGGCTTTGAACAAATTTAGAAAGTATTGTCAAAGCCATGAGAATTAACCATAGTACCAAGTTCAGAAAAGCGAACAGGAACATAGAGATTGAATACATTACACCCACGCAAGGATCACGTCCTTTTGCTAAACGAAGTTCAGCCGATTATGATACACGCTCCTTTGGCCATGAGGATTCGAGAGATTTTATTAGTGACATGGTTCGAGGTCTGAAGGCTCTCATCTCTCACTCATCCTGTCTCCAAATAAGCGAGAGCCGAAATAAGTAAAGTAGCTTAAACATGTGATTCCATTCTGACTCATTTTATAATGGATTCTTTAGGAGTTCCGGCTTGTCCACATGCGTTCCCGTTCTTGCGCCATCTCATAGGCCACTTTTTCTCTTCAATGCAAGACGTAGTCGAAAAACACTAGCTTATATTTGGACTTTGGCTGTGAAACTTGACCAAGATAAGTGCTAAGAGACATATCGGATAGGACGGAAAGTTCACTATGGAGTCAGGAGTAAACGCTTGATTGATTATGCTATGGAAATGCATGCGTGTGTTCGAAAATGAGTGGATCGAGAGCGGCAGACAAGGCTTCCCACACTCTTCTGTACGACTATCAGCCATTTAAGGCCGCTTTGTAAGGTAAGAAAAATATGGAGGCCGAATGATTATGATGATTGAGATCGAATATGGAAGTGATGATGGAGAATGGACATCTCGATATATATGTACTTTTCATCTGCCGATCGATTGGTGCCGAAGATTACTGGTCCCTGGGTTTGCGACGGGGGTCGATCTCCAATAATCGCCGAGGCCCTGGCCAAACTGACGTGCCGATTGACCACGAAAGTTGGCACTCCAAAGACGCCATCACTGTGTGTTTGCGGCATGGCATTATAGCATCATCAACTTGGACCTACCTACTCCTACTGTTCTTGGTTTTCGTCTCGCCTATGTCTTTACCTTTACCTGCGACCCATACAACCATGCCGGGCAGCAGTAAGTTCAGATCCAAGATCAAGCGCGCATTTCAAGCCTTTCACGGAAAGGAGACAATAGGTGTTTACTAACGCTAAATGGGATGCTATAGAGACCGCGGCGCATGAATGTGTCTCAGACGAGGCTCTCTCTCACCTGAAAACCTACAAGTACTCCAGCGTGGACAAGTCGCTAATATCGCGATATATCCTAAAGCACTACGTACGGACTATACTGCATAGCCTCGATTATGTCAATACCGTCTCTAACATTGGTGTGCATAGTGGAATGGATTTGTCGAACTACTTCCGTTATGGCTCGCGCCGAATATGGTCACACTGCTTGGCTTCCTCTTCATTCTTGGGAATGTGGCTTTACTAGAGATTTTTGTGCCGGATTTGGTCGGACCCGTATGTGTCGTCTTGAAGAGTTGTTCACATACTTGATGCTTGGCTAAGCTGACGGTATACGATTGAGCGATAGGGTCCGTCGTGGCTGTACTATAGTTTTGCATTCGGACTGTGGATGTAAGCTCTAGCGTTCCCTGTCTGATTGGCCTAGGACCGTGCTAATATATGGCTACTTAGGTATTCAACAATGGATAATGTCGATGGCAAACAGGCGCGGAGAACTGGCACATCAAGCGGATTGGGGGAGCTTTTTGAGTAAGCCAAAGCCCCGCGCCCAAGAAATTATATTTCCCTTCAAGCTGATGACATAAAGCCACGGTATCGACTCCCTTAATTGTACCCTCGGCAGTCTTCTCGAGACGGCAGCTATGGGATATGGCCCTACGCGGACTGGCGCTTTTACGGCATTAATACCGTGTCTCCCCATGTTCTTCTCCACTTGGGAGACATACCATACCCATACACTCTATCTAGGATATTTCAATGGGCCAACTGGTAAGCAGAACGCACATGATCTCTACCATACCTTAGCTTTTTTGGCAGCGAAGGAGCTTTCACACTAACACGCCGACAGAGGGTCTTATCCTTGCTTGTACCATCATGCTCCTCTCCGGGTACTACGGACCGGCCATTTGGTCCACTCCCCTAGTCACCCACTTTCCGTCTTTTGAAACATACTTGGGCGATACCACGTTCCGGGACCTCTGGGTACCGATTCTTATAATCAGCTTCCTCGTCGCGCACCTTCCAGCTTGTGTCGTCAACGTAGCTCGCGCCCGACGTGCCCATAATTTGCCTCTAGCACCACTTTTTCTCGAATGGACGCCGATGGTCATCTTTGTGGTCGCCACCACTGCGTGGCTGGGATCTCCCTACTCCAATCTTCTCAAAAGTAACCACCTGGTCCTTTTCTGCTTAACCATGTCCCTCGTATTCGGACGTATGACAACAAAAATCATTCTCGCCCATCTCACCCGTCAACCATTCCCTTACTGGACGGTCATGTTAGCACCCCTCATCGGCGGAGCCGTTCTTGTAAACCATCCCTACGTTCCATTGCCTGGTAAAACCTGGGGTCCGGTATCTGCAGAAGTTGAGATGTGGTACTTGCGCGGATATTTTGTCTTCGCTGCTATTGTGTACGCAAATTGGGCTGTACTCGTCATCAGCAGTATTTGCAGATATTTGGGGATCAATTGCTTGACGATTCCCTCAAAGCCACCTGCGTCGGAAAAATTTGGTAATAGTAGAGTCAAGGCAAACGGCGTTTCAAACGGACTGCCTATATCAAAGGGTCGAAAAGACTAAGGTCCGGGGTTGCTGTAATCTTCGCCAGAACGCACTGCGCAAGATGCACATCTACAGGAACCGTGCCCTAGGATATAGAGGTATGACATGCACCCAAGATCCAGCAACTAACAATTTTGGTGTATTCGTTCTGAGGCGGACTGGCTCCGCTCTGTGGTTGGCTAGACGGCAAATGCTCTGCTCTTGATAAAACATTTTAAGTCAAGAAGACATGGATTAGAGGATTGTCTTCTTGAGCACCCGTATCGGCGTTCGCATTATGCATTTTTCTGCGTTACTTTTGCGTTAGCATGGTTTTACTTCTCAATATATAGACTCGTGATTATCAAATGAAAAGAGAACAAACGCCTACGTATACATACAGATTGCTCGTCGTTTCAAGTATGCATCCCAAGGGCGTCGCAAAAATTATTTTTTTGAGCTGTGAGACTGAGTCCAGGCAGTAACATACACAGCCTTCTGCGGCTGGCGCCAAATTACGAATACAGCCGTCGGTGGCTATGCAAAGCCAGCGACACTTGCACACAGCTCGCTTTGGAATAGCACTTGTGGCAGCGCTACGAACGCCTCTATTCCTCAGCGGACACCTCTTACGACCCGAATCTCACAGCCTTGTCGGTATGGCCTTACCGTAGTCTCAGCTCTGGAGGCTGAAGACAGGTATCATGCAGATAAGAGTCTTGCGTCGCCTCTGTGATTCTCGCGCTGTAAACCTCCAAACATCAGCCCTGGCCGAGTCATCATGGTGCTGAAATGCAAGAATATCCACTCCAACTGCTCTGCGAAAGACAACGTCGTTAGCGCAAATCCAGATATCGCCGGAATAGGTGTAAGATCTGCCTAATGTGAGAAATGGCTCATGGTAGTAACACTTCTACAGGTCATCATTTCGTTCCTAGTCACAACATGTCTTGCATCTATCCTAGCGTTTGTTGTTATGTTTCTAGAGAGATATAACGCTATTCGCAGGTTTGTCCGGAAGAGCCGCAAGATGCCACCCAAAGATTATGCTAGGGAGCTGTGTACCTGGCGTACTCACATGTTCTGGTTCGAAATCCTGAGCAAGAACTTGTTGGCCTTTAGCGATACTCAGCTTCTGACAGGCCTGGCTGTTCAGTTCACCGCTCTACTCAAGCATTGCGAACTGTCCATCTACCATTTTCAAATCGTTGTCGAGTTAGCGTTCCTGACTACTGTCACCCATCTCCTGACCCTTGTTGCGCTGAGGAATTATTTTGTTAAGAACAGATGGACTTCCCTACCGCGCATTATCTTAATGCTTGCCAATCTGGGGCTTCTTGCTTATACGTCATACATAGCCTACTCCTACGGTCTCGCCGGTCTCCATGCATCTTCCAGTCTGGCTTGTTTCTACCAAGGTGACAGACCACATTTCAAGGCCGCATTTGCTGGTAGATGGGGAGCCCTTCTTATCGGAGCTATTGGAGGACATGCCTCAGTAATGGTAGCCATGTATTTCCTGGAAAATAAACGCGAAGGTAGTTGGTTGGTTTGGTGGGGTGCTATTCGAAATTGGATTATCGCACCAATCTACGCGACCTACGGTCTGGTATTTGGAGGCAGAGCACTTAGCGGGACACAAGCATTGGGAACCCCGTCGGTGACTATTAGCGGGAGCGAGAAAGAATGGGGGTTTGGCCAGTTTTTGCCCATGCTACTCTTAGCTCTTCCTTTGCTTGCTGGATGGGAGAGTTTTCGGGGTAAGGTTCACCCCGAAGGATTTGAACATTTAAGAATTTCCTCAACAGTCATCTCTCTAACGACACTACAGAAGAGTACGAAAAATACCACAAAAAAGCCAATCGTGATCGCAAGTATTCCTTACCATCCCGCAATAGTCACAGAAATGTCTATGAAATGAAGGGTAACTTTTCTCATATAAATCCGGTCGTCCAGCATGCCTCAATTGATAATTCGATCCTAGAAGGAGTGATCGAGAATAATAACCCGAGCCCCAGTCAAAGGCTCAGATCCAGTCCTTTTCCCAGTCCCGGACTAAGTCCGAGTCCCCGTCCTAGTCCTCAACTTCGTCCAGGCCCCAGTCCAATTTCCAGCCCGAAGCCTCCAACAACTTGAGCAATTTTATTTTCGGACATCCCTTAGAGCAATCTCATTCAAGCTTTTAATGCTCCACAAATCGCAGCAGATTTCCAAATATTTAGAATTTTGTCTACAAAACCTTCCACCTTCCAATATTATAGGCTGCTTTTGGGTTATGTCAAGAAAAATCTGTGTAAGGGAGGAAAGCCTTGCGCATCTATGAGCTTTTTTCCTTTGCGTCTCCAGTCGTTCGAAATTCCTTCATGTCACAGGTCTCTCGCAGCTAAAAGCCTGTCATTATTTCCGGCCACCTTTCCAACTCCAATCACGATGTGCTGCGTGCATCAGCACAACGAAGCTCTGTCCTTCGGGTGATCCTGTCGTAAACGGCGTTCTATCTCCCCACCACAGCGGATTAATCGCAGGTGCTACAATTCCCGTTGTATTGTTGATGCAATTATCCACAACCTGAACCTTCTTATTCGCCCAGTCCGTGTACTTCGTGCCGAACGTCCATGGAGCAAGGACAGCCATGCGATACAAGGCCGCAGTCAGCATCGCAGTTCCAGATATTTCGCCAAACCAGGTCGTATCATTAAGATAATTCCGCAACAAGCCACTGGAGTCGGTGTCGAGTTTTATCGCCCCATCAATGATAGCCTTGATGTCAGCTATCAATGCGTTCTGCTCATTCTTAGTTGCTTCAGCAAACGGAGACTTCATCATGGTCGCTAGCACCCTCGCCATCCCTGCGGCCGCCCAACCGTTTCCAGTACTCCAAAGCCCAAGATCCTGACTACTGGGGCCAATAATATGATGCCATGGTCCTAGGTCGGTCGATAGCACATTACGATACAGTAAACACTGTTGGGCTGCCTGCTTGAGGAGATCTACATCTGCCGTGGCAACAGCGTAGTAAGCTAGGAATGGCGGCGCCATATACACGAAGTCAGCCCAAAGCTCGGCGTATGCTTCGCGTTGGCTAATGGCACCGTTAGGCCAGCGTGGGACGTCGTTAATGAGATGCGCTTCTTGTCGCTCCGCTGCTGCCGTGTATTCGGGATACGTTTGGCCAATCAAGAGAGCTGCAACGCCAACAGATGCGGGATCACCTGATGCGCCTTTTAGGAGAGTCAGCGTCGTTACCGTTAGGTGGATGAAGATTTTACTGTTTCTCTGGCAGGGGTGTAGGAGATGTTACTCACCATCGCCATCAACCAGCGTCACATTATCCGTGCGAATATGTGGTTTCACATAGCTCAACGCCTCAACCTTGTTAATGTCGAGCTTCAGGATCTTGCCGTTTGGAAATGGGTTGGCGCCGAAAACCGAGTACTCTGGATTCTGCCATTCCATCAACGCTTCGGTTACGGTGCCATATTCCCAGCTGTGTGTCGCAAGGGTAATGGCCTGCGAAAGGACTTTGGCAACAATAGAGGCTGCGACCATTTTGTTCACGTACTTCAATTGATAGAGTTAGATGAATTGCCCTAGGCTGCACTTAAGAGGCGGCCATTGCCAGGCTTGTTCGGTGTATTTATACTTTTGGTTTCTTCACGCACGCGACGGTGTGAATTCAAAGCTCTAGTTAATTTTAGTACCTACGCACTAGCTAGATGCCCACATCGTGCGCATCCCTTCGTGTAGCAAGATTTCTTGCACTTTTCGTATATGCAAGCCTCTCAAGCCTCTGGTCAGTGCGATTGCTCGGCGGCAGGGGTGCTGGCGCCTCATCAACGCTTAAATATTGCGGTAAACAGCAGCAACGTAGCTAGAAAGCCTGTATATAGAATATTTGGTAGTATAGTTAATTAAAAAGCTTTAATATTATCGCCCTCTATTTAATCATTAAATCCTCTGTAAAATGTCATCCTTATGCCGTCTCTAAGGCCTCTAAAGCCTCTAAAAGTATCTAAGGCCTAGGAATCTTATCTATAATCCTTCTAAGCGACGCAATATATACAGCCTCTAGAGGCTTTAGTGGCTCTAGTAGCTGTATAGCAGGTAGTGCTAAGTAAGCGTATTAAGGAAGCCCGGCTAAAGGGCCAGGAACGTTAACCCATAACGTTATATATCACGACTTTCTGCTCAGCTTCCTCGAAAATATATATTTAATGACCTTTTACAGTAGCCCTCTAAAGCATCCTTCCATTAGGTCGACTTTCGCGTTTTTGGTGATAGGGTCTACCAAAACACTACTAACTTGCCTAACCAAGGAGTGCTAGCTGAAGCAGGACGCTAAATACGCCCCAATCAAAAATCGCATTTTGCCACACGAAGGGATAACGTGAGATCGGGAAAGTGATCTGCTGTACTAAACACGCTGCTCATGGGGTGTGCAGTACAGGGCCCAGGCTTATTTATCAATGTCTCTTTTCGGTGCTTTTTGGGGCTATTTTTGGAATAGTAGTCTACTGTAGCCTTAGGGCCATTCGGTTGCAACTTTAGAATCAATCCGGAGGCTCCAGAATAGAGCCGATCTGAAGCTCAAATCTGATTCTAATGCAATCGTTCGGTAGAACTAACGACTTCTAATCAGAAGCTCCTTCAGATCGGCAACCGCGTCAAATTTGCAAGCTAAATCGTATACAGTAGTTAAAATGAGGTTCTTAGCGTCAGATTAAAAAGGAGCTCCTATATACACGCCCGATTATTAACTTTTAGTAATATGGCGACTCTACCCACCCTAGTCGCGATACTACTATCGCAACTTCATGCCCTCTATAATGTCATAATCTTAACTTTTTGTGCGTAGAAAACGTCGATTGAGTGGAGGGCGCCGATTGAGGATCTGGAGGAGTAGAAGATTCTATTACTACACTATATACCAAAGTCGCGATAGGGGTGGTAGCAGAGGTGATTGCTTGAACCACTCGGACCTTACCAAAATTAATCACTCATTGTGCGACGTTAAATTCTAATAAGAGCCTCATCAAGAGCCTTACCGAATGATTAACTTAATTATAGATTTAGCTAAGCCATGGTAGTAGACGCCACTAATTAACATGCGGATCGTTGGTACCCCCCAACGAAAATTTTGACCCGAGTTTATAATTAATAAGCCGATTAATTAACCCAAAGCTTTAATTTAGAGCCTTATTATATAGAGCTTAATTAGCATACACTAGTAGCTATAGATTTGTTTCGTAAATCCTATACCTCCGTCGTGCTTTGCAGTAGGGGTTAAGCTTTAGGCGGAGCCTTGTGCAGAGCTTTAATAGAGCCTTATATAGAGCTTTGGTAGAGCCTTGTGCAGAGCTTTAGTAGAGCCTCGTGCAGAGCTTTGGTAGAGCCTCGTGCGGAGCTTTGTATAGAGCCTTGCGCAGAGCCACCTGCAGATATATAGACGTACAGCCGTTTGTTCTAGCGATTAATTGCAGAGACATTTATAGAGACGATTGTACAGGCAATTGTATAGGCGTTTAATTAATCGTTTATACGGGCGTTTGTGTGGGCAATTAATTGATTAATTAATTATATAGACGTTTATAGAGCCGTGCGTAAAGCCGTACATAGAGCCATTTATAGAGCCGTTCGTAGAGACGTTCGTACGGGCGTTTAGTTGATTAATTAATTAGTTGTATAGGCGTTTATAGGCAATTGATCGATTAATCGACTAATTATATGGGCGTTTATATAGGCGATTGTATAGACGTTCGTGGAGCCGTTTATAGAGCCGTTTGTGTAGACGATTATAGAGCCTTCCTAGTATATTAGTGCTGCATGTTAGTAGAGCTTTAGAGCTCTGTATTAAGCTTTAAGTAGAGTTTTAAGTAAAGCTTTAAGCTTAAGGGGGAGACCCCCTTGGACCCCCCCTGCGCACTACATGCTCTATTTACCGCGTAGACAGAGTTCTTGTAGAGGTTTTGGTAGAGCATTTGGTAGAGCGTTTGGTAGAGCTTTTGTAGAGCTTTTTCAGAGCTTTTATAGAGCTTTTATAGAGCTCTGTGTAGAGCTTCGGTAGAGCTTTGTGTAGAGCTTTGGTAGAGCTTTGTGTAGAGCTTTGGTAGAGCTTCGTGTAGAGCTTTGGTAGAGCTTTGTGTAGAGCCTTGTGCAGAGCCACATGCAGGCGTTCGCACGGGCAATTAACTGCAGAGACATTTGTAGAGACGATTGTATAGGCAATTGCATGGACGTTTAATTAGTCGTTCGTATGGGCGTTTGATTGATCGATTATATAGGTGTTTGATTGATTGTATAGGCGTTCGTACGGGCGATTATGCAGACATTCGTAGAGCCGTTTATAGAGCCGTTCGTGTAGACGATTATAGAGCCTTCCTAGTATATCAGTGCTGCGTATTAGTAGAGCTTTAGAGCTCCGTATTAAGCTTTGAGTAGAGCTTCAAGTAGAGCTTTAAGCTCAAGGGGGAGACCCCCTTAGACCCCCCCTGCGCACTACGTGCTCTATTTACTGCGCGGGCAGAGCTCTTGCAGAGGCTTTGGTAGAGGCTTCGGTAGAGCTTTTAGTAGAGCTTTTGCAGAGCTTCGTACGAAGGTTCGTGTAGAGCTTTGTAGAGCTTCGAGCAGAGCTTTGTATAGGCGTTCGTGTAGGCGTTCATACAGACGTTCGTACGGGCGATTGTATGGGCGATTGTAGACGTTTGTAGAGACGTTTGTAGACGCTCGTAGAGACGTTTATACGGGCGTCTGATTGATTGTATAGGCGCTTGGTTAATCGATCGTATTAACGTTCGTACGGGCGATCGTGTAGACGTTTGTAGAGCCGTTCGTAGAGCCGTTCGTAGAGACAATTGTACGGCGATTGACCGTATGGGCGGTTATATGGCCGATTGCAGAAACTTCCTAGTATATTAGTGCTGCGTGTTAGTAGAGCTTTAGAGCTCCGTATAGGGCTTCGAGTAAAGCTTCGAGCAGAGCTTCAAAGGGGAGACCCCTTAGACCCCTGCGCACAGCGTGCTCCATGTACTGCATGGCCGGTACACTAGGTGGGCAGAGGTGCTGCAAAGCCTTTGGCAGAGCCTTTGGCAGAGCTTTTGGTAGAGCTTTTGGTAGAGCTTTCGCAAAGCTTCGTACGGAGCTTTGTGCAGAGCGTTTGTAGAGCCCAATGTTTTGAAGTTCGTCACGTGGATTCTGCCATAACTTACCGCGCGCAACTTTTTTCTAACCAATGAGAAGCTGGCTTTCTAACCAATTAGAAGCTGGCTTGGCGGAGGTTTGAAATCCAGGACCCGAATATATAGACCACTCGTACCTCGGGTCAACAAACTAGTCAGCCCTAAAAGGTGCACAGATCAAGAAGATTCTGACCTAGAGGCGATTGCAATTTGTTATGCACTATTTTACGCTCTCTATACAGGAGGGGGCTTGAATAATTTTCCAATAAGCATAATACAATTTCGTTAAGGCTTCTTTTTTGCTTACACCAAGATTTATTTCACCTAACGAAGTATCCCTTGCATAGATAGGGCTGTATAAAATGTGAACCGTGCACGCTTGGCTGCGAGATATTGTAGTCACGCAGGCGTAGCTAAGATACTGCTTGCAAGGTTTTGTATATGCGCACGGGCCGCATTTTATAGAGCGTGCTTATCCGTGCAAGGGATAGCTCGCGTTTCAGGCGATCCAACCCGAGGCTCTGATGAAAGTGCTGTGCTCGCACTTTCTCCGGACCCTCCTTCTCTTTGCCCATCTCCTTACCTCAGCAAGCTCAGACCATAGAATCAATTAGCGGACATACGTATATCCGCAAGCGGATATCGCTAACCTTTTTTGTTAAAAAGTTAATTCTATGGTATGAGAGGCCCAGCTAATCGTCGGTCAGCCGGAAAATTACGTGTTTAGCTAGCTACCTAAAGCAGATTTGAGGATCTCTATAGCGCCACTAGCGCCAAGCTAAGCAGATACGCGTATTAAGGGCTACCTACTAATTAAGCCGCTGATTAACGCTGACCGTAGGGTAATTAGGGCCATTAGGGCCCTAAATATATATAAAAAAGTCCTCCCTACCTAATCCTTAATCGCGGTAGCATATTTACTATTATACCTACTATATAAGATAGCGCTGACTAACCGCGTAGAGATTAATATTGCTAATAATGCTAAATTACGCGCTAACGCGCAGTATATCCTTGCCCTTAAGTATATTATAAGGCCTAAGAATATATTTATAACGTATAATCTAAAGTAAAAGGAGTTTAAGGTAATACCCCCCCCTTCTAAAAGTATCGTGGCCTATAACTAACGCGTTATTCGGCTCTAGGCCTTCTATAAACGGAAGCAGTACTATAACAGCGATATTATTACGGAGAATAAGCTACTTTTCTTCCTTATTAAGGAGGTTATAAGCTAGCCCTTAAAGGGAAAGAGCCGTAAAGCCAACATTAATGTACCCTAAAAGGAGACGCGGCTCTTATAGTGGTTAGTTTATAGCTATATTACTACTTTAATAGACCTTTATTAGATGCAGAAAGCTATAGGAATAAATAGCTACCCGTCTCCATGGGAGGATAGCGTTAGGGAGTACCTAAAGACGCTATAGCGGAGGGACGCGCAGCGTAAGAAAGAGCAGTTTGCCAATAAGGGTAGAGATACCCTCCTTAACGGCTATACTAAGGACGAGTTCTAAAGCGTCTGCTATAAGCTCTAGGCTAGGGGCGCCGCCTTATCCCTAAAGTGCTACTTCTATACGCTTATTAATATCCTACTAGGCCACTATATACTTACCTATAGTAGTAATAAACGCTCTACCGAGATCTTAGATCTATTTACCTTTAAGTTTAAGGGTAAAGGCCTTACGCGCTATATACCCTTAATATTTACTATATACGTAGGTAAGCAGAACTAGTACAGCCGCCTTAAGACTATTAGGGCCCTATAGAATAGGAAGCCGCTCGTTTATATACTTAGTGGGCTAGCTTTTTATTTCTTATACTACTATAATCTTAGTATAGAGCCGTTTCCGGACTTTAGTAGTTATTTAGTATAGTATAATATACGCCTAATTAAGAGCGGTACTAGGGACTACGAGGCGGCCCTTTTATATAACTTGCAGCGAGATTAGGTTATAAAGGCCTTTTAGTATATTAGCGTTTTCTTAAAGAAGAAGACGTATATTAGGCGGAGCGCCAGCGCTAAGACGGCGAAGCTAAAGGGGGTTAGTAAGGACTAGATTTGGCGCGCTAGGAGGTAAAACTAAGAGCAGATAGTAGGCTATTACTTAAACTCTCTCCTATAAGAGTTTATAAGGTTAATAGTAGAATACCCCTTATAAATAGGCTGCTTTAAAATCCGCCGTATAGGTATTACGCCGCCTAATATACTACTATTAATGTTACGGAACCCTACCGCAGGGGCCTCTATAGGAGAGCCCCATGCTCTTATATACACCTCACATATAGCTTATATTAGCTACACGTAGGTATATTACCTCCTTACGCCCTTAACCCTTACAATCGATCGCGTAACGTCTTATAGACTCCTTAAATATATATACTTTATAGCTACTGCCCCCGTCCTATAACATTACGTTATGCCTTTTTTACTACTAATGCTTAGCCTATAACCAATTCTACGTCTCTATAATACTATAGGCGCTGCTAAAAATAGCGTATCTATAAATTACCTTACCTTATACTTCTAAGGAACCTATAATAGTAAGACAATATTCCTTACTAGCTACTATATTAAACCTAAAGAACAATTTAATACCTATACTTAACCTATAACGCTAATTAATCCCAGGAGAATTTAATTTATTAGCTTTAGCCTTAACCCCTAAGGAGACGGACACTAATAATATCTTATTTTTTATTAATTATATAACTACAGATAAGTAAATAGAAGGGCTACTACCTATTAAAATTAAAATATAAGACGCTAAGATATTTATAAAAATAGTAGTATAAAACCCTTATAAATACTACCGCCTTTTATAGAACTACTACCTAAAGCTTATATAAGCCGAGATGTATACTACCTAAGACCGCGATATTATTTAAGACCTATAAGCTTATAAGGCGCTCGCTAATAATATATATTAAGAAACTGTGAGGTGATAAGCTCCGCACCACTCAGCCACACAAACCCGCAAAAGGTAAGCAAGTGACTGGCTTGATGCCAGACACGGCTGTGCGGAACAATACATATAGGCGAGGTGACTTCGTCACCTGACAATGCATCCCTCCCAATGGCGACTGTCCCCAGGCGCAACGTCCTACCCCGTAGGCTCAGGAGCGCGGTTCAGGCCAGGAGGTCGCGTGTCGCGCCCAATATATTGGACCCCCAGCAGCTACAGCGCGGCGCCTAAAGAGGCCGCCTCGCGCTTCGATCGCAAGGACACAACCGGCGTCTTCGGTTACGGTACCCCCCAACTGAGCTAGGCTTAGTTGCGTAACCGGCTCCTTCGGTTGTACGACCGGCAAAGGCTGTCCCCGAGTTAGCCTAGGGTACGAACGAGGTTCGAACCCACAAGGCCCCGGGTATCAAGCCAGTCACTATGTGAGGTGATAAGCTCCGCACTACTTAGCCACACAAACCTATAAAAGGTAAACGAGTGACTGGCTTGATGCCAGACACGGCTGTGCGGAACAATATATATAGGCGAGGTGACTTCGTCACCTGACAGAAACTAAAGATAACCTCCGCGTATCTAAACACAACGTTTAATAGTTAAAGAAGGCTAAGATTATACTAATTGCTATAGTTACTAAAAAAGAAGGTATAATTAAATACCTATAATCTTAGCTTAATAAGTATATTTATAATAATACTAGATACCTTTTTACTATATATAACGCTACCTAAGTTTTTACACCCCCAGTAACTTTACCTACTTAACACTTAACGAAGGGCTAGCGCTAAGTAGCTTTACCTAATAGAAACCCCTACTAAAGCAGTAATAATAAAAGCTATAATAATTAGACCTAAACTACTACTATAGGGTCTAATATACGCTACCCTAATCCCCTAGTCTTCTAGAGAAACCGCAAGGAATATAGCCACTAAAAGATATAAATCCGTAAAAAACCAACTTAGAGCGCCTGCCTTTTTCTTATAGAAGATACTAAAATTAGCTACATTATTAGGCGAATAAAGGGTATACTATTTAATAGACTCTTCGCCTAATAGGAGACTAGTAGCCCCTAGAAGTAGCAGTCCCACTAAAAAGTCCTTAATAATCTTAACCTAATATACCGCGACTATAACCTATTAGCCACCAACTAAGCTAAACTATATGCCCTAAAGATAAGCCCTACTAAATTATTTAACGAATTCTATATTAAATTCTAGGAATATACTAAAGCCCTTACCTAAGACGATACTAAAGACTAAAAGGACCTCCTTAAAAAAGTTACTTATCGCCTTAGTTACGCAGCCGCTAGCTATAACTATAATAATATTTATAATATGGTAGCAGCTTTATAGAAGATTAAATAATAACTAAATTAGATTGCTGCTACTAACCCTTACTTAAAGACCTCTTTATAGAAGCCTTTTAGGCCTATTAAACCTATATATACTAAGCTACTAACGCCTACTACCTTAAGTACTACCAGAACTAATATCGATTTCTCTATACTAACCTTTTTATAAAAACTCCTAAATAGAGAGCGCAAGCTACTTTAAAAACTAGGACGCTACTATAGATGCCGTTAAAAAGGCTATTATTGCGATAACCTAAACTACCTAATAGCTAGGTTTAGTAGCTGCCGCCTAATACCTAATCTAATACCCTAAATACTAAATATATTACTAAATACTATTACCATATAAGACGAAGACGTAGTAATAGTGGTAGAGTTAGATACGGAAGCGGAAAACGCTAAATCCTAGCCCTAAGTTATAGGTTAGGACGCCCTAATAATAAAGGGATCTATATATTGGCTTATTTAATAGATAACTCTATAAAAATAAACAAACGGAAATAGATAGTTTTACCTATAATAGGAACTACTGCTAAAAAATAATATAAAAGCCGTTTTATAATTAATTATAGAGTTACTAATAAATTATAGATACCTAATTTATGCGTACTTATAATCTACCTACCTTACCCCTTACTAAAGCCCGCACCCTATAACTTGCTAATAGTAGTTATACCATATAAAAGATTACCTATATAGTATAACTCTACTTAGATATAAATAGGCACCAGGAAAAACTTTAGGCCTATATTATACTACTTACTAACCACCCTATTATCCTTAAAATAAACTAGCTTAAATAATACCAACCCACCATTAACTAGAAGAAGAGAAAAGTAACCTTTAACTCTAAATACTATAGAGAGACTTACCTAGGGTATAGCCTAGCTACCTCTATTTACTCCCTAGGATATTAACCTAAGGAACCCCTTATTACCCTATCTATAATTAACTACTACTATATAAGTGCCCTAGCCTTCTACTATATAGTATATAGAAAAGGCTAGACCATTACTATAGCTTTCTAATTATAACTATATAAGCTTAATAAAGAATAGGACTACGTCCTCTATAGTAATAGGATAGATATAGTTAACCTTTTAAAAGATAACGCCTCTATGGAACTCTACGGACTTTTACCTTTAGACTTTAAGAAGTTTATAAAGCTTAAAAAAGGACTTACTAATAAAAAACTCCGCAAGCTCCTCCCTAAGAGGTACTATAACTTTACTAATATATGCTTATAAAAGGGCGCAGATACGCTCCCCCTATATTAACCTAATAAATATACTATTAATATTAAATAAGGAAAAATGTTACTTTATAAGAGACCCTACCTAATATTAAAAAACAAACTTTTAGTTATAAAAAAGTATATTAACGAGCACCTTAATAAAGAATTTATTTGTCCTAGCATATTACTAATAGCCGCCCCTATTCTTCTCGCTAAAAAGCTAAAAAAAAGGTATTTAATTCTATATTAACTATAAAAGACTTAACGCTATTATAATTAAAAACTAATACTTAGTACCGCTTATACGTAAGACCCTTAAGCGGCTTAGTTAAGCTAAAATCTATACTAAGCTTAATATTATTACCGCCTTTAACTATCTTTAAATACGGGAAGGTAATAAATAGAAAACCGTATTTGCATTACGCTTTGACTAATTTAAATATACCGTTATACCCTTTAGCGTATATAACGGCCTAGGCACCTTCTAAAGCCATATTAGTAACGCCTTATAGGACTACCTTAATAACTTCTGCTTTGCGTACCTAGATAATATACTTATTTATAGTAATAGCCCCTCTAAGTATACCGAATACGTTTAAAAGGTTCTATAGCGCCTTAAAGACGCAGAACTTTATATTAATTTAAAAAAGTGCGAATTCTTAATTACAGAAGTAAAATACCTTAAACTAATTATTACTATTAAGGGTGTCCGTATAGACCCCAAGAAGGTATATATAATTACTAAATAGTAAGCCCCTAACTGCATTAAGGATATATAAGCCTTTCTTAGTTTTACTAACTTTTATTAAAAATTTATATATAACTTCTTAGGCGTAGTAACACTACTTATAGTAATAATATAAATAAAGGGCCTTTTTGTAAAAGGAAGAAAAATGCACTTATACTTTACCTAGATGCCTAAATACAAGAAGGCGTTCTAAGACCTTAAAAATGCCTTTACTAAAGTACTTATCCTAGCTTACTTTACACTAGAACAACAACTCTACCTTAAAACTAACTCCTTAGACTATATTAATATAGGCGTCCTCTCCTAAATAAGTAATAACAGTCTCCTTTACCTAGTTATATTCTACTTATCTAAGCTTATACTATAAGAGTATAACTATAAGATCTATAATAAAGAACTCCTTATAATTATATAAGCGTTTAAAGAATTTTAACTAGAACTCTCCTTAATAGAGCCTAACTAGCTAACTAAAGTCTTTATAGACTATCGTAACCTTAAGTACTTTATAACTATAAAGTAGCTAAACTAACGCTAAGCATATTAGAATAAGTTCCTCTTTAGTTTTAACTTTAAAATTATATATAAACTAGAAGTATAAGGTACTAAACCTAATAGCCTAATATGCCGCTCGCAAGACCTTCCTTAGTCTAAAAATAACCCCTATAATTAGTTCTAATAATAAACAATTCTAAAAGCATATAATTTAGCCCTAGGCATACTACCTATAATAGAGCTAACTATTCCTTAGCTTTATACTATAAAACTAAAATTACCTCCTAAAATTAATAAGCTTATTACTACGGTATATAACGCCTCTATTAACCTATTACTATATTAACTTATTGCCATAAAGACCGCTAGCGCCCGTACGCTACATCGGGAAAATATGGTACCCTTTCAATGGCCTCAATGGCTGGTGGTTAACGCAATTGGCGCGCAGTTGAGGTCATTTGGCAACTCGACCGACTAGCCTATGTCGTGTTTTTTTGACACGC